>CAJDUD010000001.1_pt2 | contig 53047 bp, 45 predicted proteins | sample 7390161 | NCBI WGS metagenome assembly CAJDUD01 (sample SAMEA7055664, study PRJEB34461) | soil metagenome | biome: terrestrial ecosystem; feature: Peninsula; material: soil | place: Antarctica | collected 2016
CCTCTTTTGCAGCGCGCGAAGCCGCGAGTAAATTCGCTTGTCCCGCAGGTGAAAGCGCTCGCGTTAACGCCCAGGTGTCAAAGGCGTATTTCGCCAGCGCCGCATCAAAATCATCACCACCCAAATTGGTGTCACCCATTGTGGCCAACACTTCAAACACGCCGCGCGACAATCGCAGGATCGACACGTCAAACGTGCCACCGCCCAGGTCGTAAATCAAAAACGTGCCTTCGGCATGTTGATCCAGCCCATAAGCTACTGCGGCAGCGGTGGGCTCGTTTAACAGTCGCAAAACATTGAGGCCTGCAAGCTTTGCAGCGTCCTTGGTCGCCTGACGCTGCGCATCATCGAAGTACGCTGGCACCGTGATCACCGCACCGTACAACTCGCCGCCCAAGCTTTCCTCGGCGCGCGCTTTGAGCGCTTTCAGAATATCGGCGGACACTTCAATCGGCGACATCGCGCCTTGTCGTGTCACGATTTTGAGCGAGCCTTTACCGTCGCCATTAGGCGTCGTGAAGTTGTAGCGAGCCTCCGCGTCGCCGCGCAAATCTGCGACGCTGCGGCCCATAAAACGCTTGACGGAAGTAATGGTGTTAAGCGCATCGTCACCCCGATGCTTGAGCGCTTCCTCGCCCACAATGACGCCGCCGCCTTCTGCATACTGAACCGCTGACGGCAGCATAGTGTGACCATTGCTGTCGGGCAAACATTCTGGCACCGCATTGCGAATCGTTGCCACGATTGAATTGGTGGTGCCGAGATCAATGCCTACCGCAAGGCGTCGCGTGTGCGGCTCGGGGCTTTCACCTGGTTCGGAGATTTGTAGAAATGCCATGAACTATTGTTCCAAATCAGCCAGTGCCGATTCAGCTTCCTCGATGAGTTTTTGCACGAATCGCATTTTTCGGGCGAGCGTGGTTGCGACTTTGAAATGCTCGCCAGTGTAGGCGGCCGCAAACGTGTCACCGAGTGAGGCGAGCATGCTCGCGAGTTCGCTCGCCATCTCTTCCAGTCGCGCGTCGTCCTCTTTCGCGGCGGCATCTGCCAATCCCTCTCGCCACTCAATTTGCTCGATGAGAAAGTCAGTCGGCATCGACGTGTCTTTCTCGTCCAGCCCGTCGATATTGACGAGCGACAGCAAATACATTGCGCGGCGCACCGGGTCTTTCAGCGCGGCGAATGCCTCGTTGACTTCAACGGCACGCTCCATCGCCACTCGCTTCTCAGCATCAGTGGCGTTGACGAAGCGATCAGGATGCACGCTGGCCTGAAGATCACGATAGCGAGAAGCCAACTGCGGTTGGCTCAAGGCGAATGTGGCTGGAAGATCGAAAGTGGAGAAGTAATTCATTAGGCACCGTAGCCCGGACGCTCGCGACCAGCTTGTCGCCCAGTTGGTTCTGGGTGTTCAACTCAGAGAAGCCCAATCAGCGTTTCGCGAACGAATACCAAACCCGGACGCGAGCATCCCGGCTACGGAAAAAAGTTAGACCGTAAAAGACTCACCGCAACCACAGCGAGCCTTCTCGCGCGGGTTGTTGAATTTAAAGCCTTCGTTTAAGCCTTCGCGCTGAAAATCAAGCTCAGTTCCGTCGAGGACAGCCAGACTTTTCGGGTCAATCATGACCTTGGTACCGAAGCTCTCGAACACCATGTCTTCAGGCAAGGAGTTGTCGGCGTACTCAAGTTTGTACGCGAGGCCAGAGCAGCCCGTGGTTTTTACGCCCAAACGAATGCCAATACCTTTGCCTCGTTTGGCAATGTATTTCTGCACGTGATTGGCGGCGGCTTGAGTGAGGGTAACTGGCATTTTTACTCCGTAAGGTGGACGTGTGCTTCCACCAATTGCGTCATGTTGCGAAACGCGTGGACACTTTATGTGCCCACCCTTCGTTTCTACGCGGCGACTTTTTCTGCGACTGGATGCTTGGCTTTGTAATCAAGCACCGCTGCTTTGATCGCATCCTCAGCGAGGATCGAGCAGTGAATTTTCACCGGCGGCAAAGCCAGTTCTTCAGCGATTTGCGTGTTCTTCAGGTTCATCGCTTCGTCGAGCGTTTTGCCTTTGACCCATTCGGTCACTAACGAGCTTGAGGCAATTGCAGAACCGCAGCCGTACGTCTTGAACTTGGCGTCCTCAATGATGCCATTGGCGCCGACCTTGATCTGCAATTTCATGACGTCACCGCAGGCGGGCGCGCCGACCATGCCGGTGCCGATGTCGGCTTCTTCTTTGCCGAAAGCACCGACGTTACGGGGGTTCTCGTAGTGGTCAACTACTTTTTCGCTGTATGCCATGTTGTTACCTCTTTACTTCATGTGCGTTAAGGCTGGGGGATGCCCACCCTACAAAATTAATGTGCTGCCCACTGGACTTGGGATATGTCAATACCGTCTAAGTGCATGTCCCACAGTGGACTCATGGCGCGCAGTTTCTCGACCGTGCGCTTCATCGTGGCAATGGTCGTATCGACATCTTCTTCGGTCGTAAACCGTCCGACCGTCATGCGAATGGAGCTGTGCGCCAATTCATCACTACGACCCAAAGCACGCAACACGTAGCTCGGCTCCAACGACGCGCTGGTGCAAGCTGAACCCGACGATACCGCGACTTCTTTCACACCCATGATGAGGCTTTCGCCTTCGACGTAATTGAAGCTGATGTTCAGATTGTGCGGAACTCGTTGCTCCATGTCGCCGTTGATAAACACTTCAGGAATATCTTTCAACCCGTTGTAGAGTCGATCTCGCAACATGCGAATGCGCTCGTTCTCAGTATTCATTTCAAGCCGCGCCAGGCGAAACGCTTCGCCCATACCGACGATTTGGTGCGTCGCCAGCGTGCCTGAACGGAAGCCACGCTCGTGGCCGCCGCCGTGGATTTGTGCTTCCAGACGAATACGTGGTTTTTTACGAACGAACAGAGCGCCCATGCCTTTCGGGCCATAGGTTTTATGTGCGCTCATGCTGAGCAAATCGACTTTGACGTCCTGCAAATCGATCAACAATTTGCCCGTGGCCTGCGCCGCGTCAACATGAAAAATGATGCCCTTGCTGCGCGTAATTTCGCCAATTTCTTTAATCGGTTGAATCACGCCAATTTCGTTATTCACCCACATGACCGAGACAACAATGGTGTCGGGGCGCAACGCCGCCTTGAACACATTCATGTCGATCAAGCCGTTTTCCATCACGTCCAGATACGTGACTTCAAAGCCCTGACGCTCCAGCTCGCGCATGGTGTCAAGCGTCGCTTTGTGCTCGGTCTTGACCGTGATGAGGTGCTTACCACGCTCTTTGTAAAACTGGGCCGCACCTTTGAGTGCCAGGTTGATGGACTCGGTCGCCCCCGAAGTCCAGACGACCTCTTTGGCGTCGCAGTTGATCAGCGCAGCCACTTCATCGCGCGCCTCCTCGACCGCCTTTTCCGTCTCCCAGCCATAGGCGTGCGAGCGCGACGCCGGGTTGCCGAAATGCTCGGTAAGGAACGGAATCATTTTGGCGGCCACGCGCGGATCAACCGGTGTGGTGGCGCTGTAATCCATGTAAATCGGGAGATGGTTCATAGAAACTTCAGAACAAGAAAACGTGAATCAAAAAACTAGGCGGCCAGCGAAGCCGGCAGCGCAGACTTGCGCAAATCTTTAACCATGTGAATCGAGGGATTGCGGCGCACTTTGGCATCATCGACAAGCGATTGCAGACTCACGCCTTGCAGATACGTGAAGATGTGTGCGTTCAGGCTCGACCACAAGTGGTGCGTGAGGCAAATGCCATCGTCGTGGCAGTTTTTTTCGCCGCCGCAATTGGTGGTGTCAATCGGCTCGTCGACCGCGACGATGATGTCCGATACGCTCATGGTGCCCGGTGGTTTGGCGAGGTTATAGCCGCCGCCCGGACCACGCACGCTTTCAACCAGACCCGCGCGGCGAAGCTTGCCGAATAGCTGCTCAAGATACGACAGCGAAATTTTCTGCCGCGCGGAAACCTCAGCCAAGGTGACTGGCCCTTCATGGTTGAAGAGCGCCACGTCGATCATGGCGGTAACTGCGAAACGGCCTTTGGTGGTGAGTTTCATGACGCTTTTGCACTCGCTTTTTTTTCCAACCTGCTTAACCGATCAATGTGGCGCGATAGTTACTGCGCAGGTTCGATTGGCTGAGCTCAATTATAGTATTCCCGAGTAATTTAGTCAACTGAAAGACCGAGTAGTTCCGTAGGACATTATTTATCGGTGACCGCAATACAACTTTTCCTTCAATCTTCGGCTGATAAGGGGCTAGAAGCAGATTATTGCGATAATCGACAATCATACAAATACAACGCTAGCCCCCATTAAATGGTGATTACACGTAAAAGCTGTACGGCGTACGGTGCTGCACGATGTTGACGTCCTGAGAAGAAAGCGCCCAACGCATCGCACCCAGCAAAGAAAGTATGCGCCACAACAACGAGCCCAATTCTGGCGCACGTCAACTCGGCGACGTCCGAGAAATTTCTAACCAGCACCTAGAATGGCGCATAGACGACACTCGTTGCAGTCAGACAATTTAAGAAAGCCCGGATTCAATGAATAAATGGCCCTTTTTGGCGGTAACTATCGCGCTTACCGCCAGCACCGCTGTTCTCGCCCAGAACGCCGAAGAACGTAAATCGGTAAGCCAGACGGCGAAATCGAGCAACCTGCTGCGTCTGAGCGCCGACTTTCAGAACGAATTCGAGCAACAGGAAGTTCGCGTTCAGGAATACCTGACGAACAACCCGAAGCAGGCGCGCTCCTTCACAAAAGACAATTCCGTCTACTACCTGACGCGAATTGGTGCCGACGGCAATCCGCTCTACATCAACACCAAATTTGTCCGCGACACCAGCAAGAACCGGGCGTCCGGGCAACTCATCAAGGCCGACCAGCTCTACCCCGGTGGCTCGCTGGGCGTCAACATCACCGGCACCGGCATGGTCGCGGGCGTCTGGGATGGCGGGCTGGTGCGCGACACCCATGAGTTGCTGACCGGACAGGTGACTAACCAGCCGAGTCCGTCCGTTCAGACCACGTTGATCGCAGTGACCGTAGGCGGTGAGAATCACATGACGCATGTGTCCGGCACGATCGTTGGCAAAGACATCGCAGCCCAGCCAAGCGCACGCGGCATCGCGTTTGGTGGCACTGCGCGAAACTTCGATTGGGGCAATGACAAAGGCGAGATGGCCGCGTTCGCCGCGAGCGGTTTTTTGATCTCCAACCATTCGTATGGTCTGTCGAACGACAATACCGTTCCGGTCTGGCAATTCGGTGCCTATGATGCTGAAGCACAGGCGTGGGACGTCATCATAAAAAACGCCCCGAACTATCTTCCGTTTGTCGCCGGTGGCAACGAACAGCAGGCCAACGGCAACATGGCCAAGGCCGGTTACGACTTGATGACGGGTTCATCGGCCGCGAAAAATGTGATGACAGTCGGTGCGGTTAATGGCGACAAGACGATGTCCGACTACAGCAACTGGGGCCCAACCGACGACGGTCGCGTCAAGCCCGAAATCGTCGCCAAAGGCACTGGTATCAATTCCGCTCAGGCCTACGACACGGCGGCACCGCCAGTCGCATGCAGCAACTGCTACAGCGGTAACGGTGTCGACTCCAGCGGTACTTCGTACGCAACGCCGGCGGCAGCCGCAGGCGGTCTGTTGCTCCAGCAATATTACAAAAGTCTGAACCCTGCCTACATGCTCTCGTCAACGCTTAAGGCATTGATGTTGGGCACTGCCGAAGACTTGGGCCAGCCTGGACCTGATCACAAATTCGGTTGGGGTTTGCTCAATATTGAAGCGGCCGCGAACGCGATCAAAAAAAATGGTCCCGTCGACTCGTCCGCTAACAGCAAAGGTGCAGTCATTCTGGAACGCACCACCAACCCAGCCGCCGATTCCACCACAGAGGAGTCGTTCAGCGTGTTTGCCAAGGGTGGTGTGCCACTGGTCGTCAATATGGCTTGGGTTGACGACGAAGGCCCCGAGCAAGTCATAGGCGACGGCGTCGATCCTACCGCGACTCGTTTGGTGTACGACTTTGACATGATCGTTCGTAACGTCGCGACCTCAGCCGATGTCTGGCCGTGGAAGATCCCGTCGATGGCGAACCGTACCGCCGACGCTACGGTCTCAACCGCCTGGTTCGACGACAACCGCAATAATTTCAAGCAAATCATCATCGGCACCCCTACGGCAGACGGTCAGTACACGATCTTTATCCGCAAGAAAACCGGGTCGCCAGCGGCGGCTCGCACGCTCTCGTTCGTGATCACTGGACTCAAAGAATCCGTCGCAGGCCCAGCAGTGCTCAACGTAGACGGCAACACCGAGGTGGCCACCCGCTATGACGCCGCAACCGACGGCGTGCTGATCCTGCGATACCTCCTCGGTTTCCGCGATGCAGAACTCACCAGCGGCGCGCTCGGCGGTTCACCCACCCGCGACGCAGCGCAAATCGCAACCTACCTCGGCGGACTGGGCACACAGCTTGATGTCGACGGCGACGGACAGGTCTACGCACTAACCGATGGGCTGCTGATTCTGCGCCGCCTGCTTGGCTTGTCGGGCGCTGCGCTCACCACCGGCGCGAAACTCGGTGTAAAAACCGATGCCGACATTGCGGCGACCATAGACGCGTTGAAGCCCTAACAGCCTCGTCGCTACGTGCGCAAAAAGCGGTCCTTCGGGGCCGCTTTTTTTTGTGCAATACCGGCCGTTGTTGGGCGCCAAATCGATTATTTGCCATAAGTCGATATTTTGTTAATTTGTCACCTAGCCCCCGCACAGCGGTCGTTTCGACGAAAAGCTGATAGGCAACAATACGCTAGATAGGCTCAGCTCACCTCCGTCGAAGGTCGCGGCGAAATACCCTGTTCCACGGCTGCCATAATCTGCACTGCGAGTGCGCGTTCAAACGCGGGGCGCGAGCGTAAGCGCGACCAATAGGCCGCCACTGACGGCGTGAATTTCGAATCCAGACCGAGCAGTTCGGCGAGCATGAGCGCATAACCCACCGAAACATCGGCTGCCGTAAAGCGTCGCGCGCACAGAGTTTCATGCGTCGCCAGATGCGGCTCCAGAGTGCGCAAACGCGAGAGAAACCACTTACTGTAATCCTCCGCAACCTGCGGCTGCAGCTGCGCCGCCGACTCGAATCGCGAGTAACGGAGCACCAGCGTCTGCGGGAATGTCAGCGTCGCCTCGCCCAGGTGCAGATAGTTTAAATAGCTACCAAAATCTGGCTCGTTCACAGCCACGTTCAGCACGCCCGGCGAATGTCGCACCGCTAGATATTCACAGATCGCCGCCGACTCCGTCATGCGTGTTTCACCGTCAATCAACAGCGGCACTGTACCTCGCGGATTTAGTTCAAGAAAGGATTTGTCATGCGCGCGCGGCGGGAAGGCGAGCATGCGCAAGTCGTACGGCAGACGCAGCTCCTCCAGCATCCACAGGACACGAAACGAGCGCGCGCTAACGCAGTGGTAGAGAGTGAGCATAGGTGTTACGGCGTTGCAGGGGGCGTGAAGAAGATTAGCTTATCGGCAATGAACCTAACTCCAAATCGCTACATTTGCGAAAGAGCGGATCGCCGATATGCGTACGCGTACGGGGTCGTCAATCTTTCACGATGTAGAGGCGCGCACGCGCGAAGCTAGGACATTTTTTCAAGTTGGGAACGTGGTGGCTGTGGCTGTCATCTAATGTTCTGAAGCCGTCGTAAAGACGCGGCATTCACGAACAAAAGGAGTGCACATGCGTCAGGTCGCGCTAGAAGCAGCCCATGAGGCCATGCCGGACGTTGAAATCGCACGGCGAATTGCCGCCGGGGACGAAGCCGCGCTTTGCGTATTGATGCGGCGTCACAACCAAAGCCTGTATCGCACGGCGCGCAGCATCCTGAAAGACGAGGCCGAGGCCGAGGACGCAGTTCAGGAATCCTACCTCCTCGCTTTTCGTGCAATGAAAACATTTCGAGGTGACGCGAAGTTATCCACCTGGCTGATTCGGATCGTGGTGAACGAAAGTCTCGCTCGTATTCGCAAGCGCACTCGTCGGGCGGAGGTGATTCGCCTGGAGGGCGGTTCGGCCATTGACGGAGATGACATCGAGATCAATATGGACGACGTAACCTCCGAATACCAAAACGCGCCTGAACAACCTGATGCGCTCGCCGCGCGCGCCGAGGCACGGCGACTGATCGAAGCGAAGATCGACGAGCTGCCCGATGCGTTTCGTACCGTATTCGTCTTGCGAGCGGTCGAAGAAATGAGCGTCGAAGAAACGGCCGCGAGTCTTGGCATTCCCGAGGCAACCGTGCGCACGCGCTTTTTTCGTGCAAGAGGCATGCTGCGCGAGGCGTTGTCGCGTGAATTCGACGTTGCCTTCGCTGGCGCATTTGCCTTTGCGGGTTCGCGTTGCGATCGCATCGTTGCCGGTGTACTCACAAAAATTAAACACATTCAGGTACCTGATGCCTGAACGTTCGTGTCCCTTGCCCCGCCTCACCATTCAAGGAAAAAATCATGTCATTTCTAATTCTCGGTAACGCCACAAACCCATTGGCGGCACGCCGCGCTTTTCTCGGTAAGTCCGGTCTGATGCTCTCCGGTACCGCTGTTGCACTGCTCGCTGGCAACGACGCGCTCGCCGCGCAAAGCGGCAAGTCGCAAGACAGCGATGTGCGCGTCCTCAACTCTGCACTTGGTGCCGAACTCGAAGCGATTGCCGCATATCAAGTCGGCGCCGAAAGCGGCCTGTTGCAGAAACCTGTGCTCGATCTTGCAGTCACATTTCAAGGCCATCACAAGGAGCACGCCGATCTGCTCGCGAAGACAATCGCCAAACTCGGTGGCAAAGCCGTCAGCGCGAAAGACAAATACGTCTTTCCAGTCGAGACGCTGAAGACACAGGCCGACGTGTTGCGCTTTGCGGCTGGACTCGAAAAAGGAGCCGTCAGCGCGTACCTCGGCGCGGTACCTTTGTTTGGCAACAAAGATCTCGCGAAAGCGGCCGCAAGCATTCTGGGCGATGAGGCCATGCACTGGGCGATTCTGCGCAATGCGCTGGGCGAAGCACCCGTGCCTTCAGCCTTCATGTCGTAGTTGTGATGCATTGGCCTTTGACGCATCCGCAGGCGCTGCTGCTGCCATTGGTGGTCGCACTGGCATCATTGCCAGGGGCGGCTGGCGCTGCAACGGCAATCCCTGGCGACGCTAAAGCGGGCGAAGCGATTTATGCGCGCTGTGCAGCGTGCCATTCGTTGGCGCAAGATCGCACCGGACCGCGTCACTGCGGCGTAATCGGGCGTCGTGCAGGCAGCGTGCCGGGGTTTGCGTACTCAGATGCGATGAAGCGATCAAAGCTCGTATGGAACGTAAAAACGCTTGATCGCTTCTTGCAAAATCCGATGCGTGTTATCCCAGGAACAGCAATGGGTTACGCCGGGATCGCTGATAAGCAAGAGCGCGCCGATTTGATTGCGTATCTCTCCCACGCCAACCAGTCTGCCGCCTGTCGTCCATAGGTTAGTGGTGCAGTGAAGTTGGCGCGCGTTCATCGTCACCAACTCTCACTAGGTAGCTTACTGGGGAATCAGCAAACCTTTAATCACTGCTGGCCGAGCCACAAACGCCTCTAGCGCCCTCGCCACATTCGGGAATTCGCTGAACCCTACAAGCTCTCCCGCACCATAAAAGCCGATGAGATTTCTTACCCAGGGGAAGGTTGCGATGTCGGCGATCGAATAGGCATCGCCCATGATCCACGTGTTCGTTTCGAGGCGTTTATTGAGCACGCCAAGCAAGCGTTTGGCTTCTGCGGCATAGCGATCACGCGGACGCTTGTCTTCAAAGTCTTTGCCAGCAAATTTGTGGAAAAAGCCGAGCTGACCGAACATCGGGCCGACGCCACCCATTTGCCACATGAGCCACTGAATGGTTTCGTAGCGCTGCGCCAAATCCGTCGACATGAACTTGCCCGTTTTGTCGGCGAGATAGATCAGAATCGCGCCAGTTTCCCAGAGCGGTAGCGGCTTTCCTCCGGGACCGTTGGGGTCAATGATCGCGGGGATTTTGTTGTTCGGATTAAGCGACAAAAACTCGGGCGTCGTCTGATCATTGTTGCCAAAATTCACCTTGTGCGGCTCATAAGGCAAGCCTGTCTCTTCCAGCATGATCGACACCTTCACACCGTTCGGCGTAGGCAGCGAGTACAGCTGAATTTGATCGGGATGCTGCGCTGGCCATTTTTTAGTGATCGGGAAGGCGGACAAGTCGGTCATGTGAAATCCTTGGGGACGGTGAAGGCGTTTGGCTTATGTGTGGACGTGTGCTGTTGATTCAACTCCGCGAATGCAGAAGCAATGTTGTGAATCTCCAGACAACGCTCGCCTTTAATTAAAGAGAAGTTCGGGGCGGTAAGCAGGTGGCACGGCGCAAGCGCGAGTCAACGTACACGACTGCGCGACTAAACTTCATGGCTAATGGAGTTGATATGTCTGAATTTGATTTTGATCTGTTTGTAATCGGCGGTGGCAGCGGTGGCGTTCGCGCTGCACGCATGGCGGCGCAGCGCGGTGCCCGCGTCGCACTAGCCGAGGTGGGTGCGCTCGGCGGAACCTGCGTCAACGTGGGCTGCATTCCGAAAAAACTTTATAGCTTCGCGGCGCATTTCGCCGAAGCGTTTGAGGAGTGGCAGGGGTTTGGCTGGCACGGCGAAGCGCCGCGCTTTGACTGGAATGTGCTCAGGGCCAACCGTGCAAAAGAGATCACGCGACTCAATGGCATTTACCTGAATTTGCTGGTGAATTCGGGGGTCAAGGTGATGGCTGGTTGGGCGAGTCTGGTGGACGATCACACGGTTCAATTTGCTGGTGCCGGAGAGTCACAACGATTCACGGCGAAATACATTCTGGTCGCCACGGGTGGCACTCCGAGTGTGCCCCATTTTCCTGGCCGCGAGTTTGTACTCACGTCCGATGCGATGTTTGATCTTGATCCGTTTCCAAAGCGCCTGCTGGTCGTGGGCGGCGGATACATCGCCAGCGAATTTGCTTCGATCTTCAATGGACTCGGCTCGGATGTCACTCAGCTTTATCGCGGCGACCAGATTCTGCGCGGCTTCGACCAGGACGTGCGCAGTTTCGTGGCGTCCGAGATGAAAAAGTGTGGCGTCGCTTTGCGCGTAAACACCGATGTCAAGAGCGTCACCAAGACCTCAGAAGGCCTGAACGTTTTACTGCTTGATGGCAGCGTGATCATGGTCGACAGCATTCTTTACGCAACGGGCAGAGTTCCGCACGTGACGGGCATGGGCATTGAAACGCTGGGCATTGCGCAAAATCAACACGGCGCGATCAAAGTCAATGACGACTATCAGACCAACATCGCTTCGATCTATGCGCTCGGTGACGTGACCGCGCGCATTCAGCTGACGCCTGTGGCGCTCGGGGAAGCGATGAAGCTGGTGGATCATCTGTTCGGCGACAACCAACGCGCCATGAACTACGAGTTCATTCCGACCGCTGTGTTCACCCATCCCAACATCGGCACGGTCGGTTACGGGGAGGCAGAGGCGCGCGCCAAGTTTGGCGACATCACAGTGTTCAAGACTGATTTCAAGCCACTTAAACACACGCTGAGTGGCAGTAGCGAACGGGTGTTTATGAAGCTGATTGTCGACAGCGCTAGCGACCGGGTCGTCGGGCTGCACATGGTGGGGTCAGATGCCGGGGAAATCGTTCAAGGTTTTGCGGTGGCGATGAAAGCGGGCGCTACTAAAGCGATATTCGACAGCACAATCGGCATTCATCCGACGGCGGCGGAAGAGTTTGTGACCATGCGCACGCCGGTTGCCGCCGGATGATTCGGCGACATTGGCAGTCACGCTGAGTTACGGGTTTGGGCTATGGCGTAACCGTCGCCTGCACAAATCCTGCGAGCGCTTTAGACAGGTTGGGAACGACAGCGCACTGGCCAGCATCGTGCCGCTTCGCCAGATATTCCGGGTCGTTATAGCCAATCCAGGTCTGGCCCGCTGCGTCTTCCCATACGAGCGCCTTCAGCGGTAAATCAATGCCCGCAGTCTGTGCGCACTCCATCAGGGGCGTGCCACCCTGAGGGTTTCCGAAGATGAGCACTTCGGTTGGGCGGAGTGTTTTGCCGACCTTCATCGCGCCAGCAGCGTGATCGATGCGTGCAAAAACGTTCAAGCCCTTTTCCTTCACGATCGTCTCAAAACGATCCATGGTTGCCTTTGCTTTCAACGGACTTTTTACGGCAATCAATCCATCGGCTGCGATGGCCTGAATGCTGGCAAATAGTGCGGCTGCGGCGATTAATTTGTAGCGAATATTCATGGCGAGTCCTTTGATCCGAAAAGTGAGCAGGGCAACGGCAGAAGCGCCGACGTGATAGTCGGCACTCAGCGTCGAAACCTTACAGCTATCCGATTGCGCTATGTAGCGATTCGTTCAATCGAGGCCTCACGCCCAAGGGTAAGCAGAAGTGCATCCACGGCAGGCGCTTGCGCGCTTCCCGTGAGCATCACCCGCAACGGCATCATGACCTGTGGCGTTTTCACCGTAAACTTTGATTGCGCTTCTTTCAGCAAAGCCGCAATCGCCGGCTTGTTCCATTCGACGGTGCTTAACTGCTGCCTCACCCATTCAATCGCGGGCTTGTTGGCATCGGTCAGATGCTGTGCTAGCAGTGCGAGGGTCTGCGCGCCCTGCTCCATCGCCGCGAGCTCTTGTCTGGCCGCCAATTCTGCCGCCGGAACATGTTCGGCCTCTTGACCGAGCAACGTGCCAACGGATGCTGTGACCGCCGCAAGCTGCATCATCACGCGCATTGGGCTATTGATAGGTGCGATGTAGCAATACCTTGCCATCTCTGCCATTTTCTTTAGCGTAGGCGCGCGCTCGCGAAGAAGCTCGGCGACCGCCACTACAGTAGGCCCTACCGCCAATTCGTAGCCTTCAGCAATGAGAAACGGCTGCAACCGCTCCGCCAACGCTTCAACCCGCAAGCGCTTTATGTGCTCGCCATTCAGCCATTCAAACTTCTCCGCGTCAAATCGCGCCGGTGACGGCGTCAGCGATTCGAGATTGAACCATTCCACCAATTGCTGCGGTGTGAAGATTTCGTCGTTGCCATGCGACCAGCCCAATCGCGCCAGTCCATTGACGATGGTCTCTGGCAGATAGCCATTCGCGGCGTATTCGTTCAAACCCGTTGCGCCGTGACGTTTCGAGAGCTTTTCTCCGTCGCTGCCCAGCACTGTCGGCGTGTGGCCAAACACCGGTGGCTCTTTGCCGAGCGCCCGAAAAATATTGATTTGACGCGGCGTATTCATCACATGTCCATCGCCGCGAATGACGTGGGTAATTTCCATGTCAACGTCGTCCACGACGACGCAGAAGTTATAGGTCGGTACCCCAACTTCGCCGACCGGCGCTGGCCGAGCAATGACTAAATCATCGAGCTCGCTATTGGCGATTTCAATGCGACCCTTCACCGCGTCGTCCCACGCGACGGCGCCATCATCCGGATTGCGGAAGCGAATCACAGGCTGCACGCCTTGCGGTTTCACCAAGCCGAGCTTTGCAACATTCTCAGGTCGCCAGCGTCCGTCGTAGCGTGGCTTGTCGCCGTTTGCTTTTTGCGTTTCGCGCAGCGCATCAAGCTCATCCACGCTCATGTAGCAGTGATACGCGCGGCCATCAGTGAGCATTTCGGCGATCACTTCGCGATAGCGCGGCATGCGCTGCATCTGGTAGAACGGGCCTTCGTCGATGTCCATGCCGAGCCACGCCATGTCACGCAGAATACCGTCCGCGCTTGATTCCGAGGAGCGCTCAAGATCGGTATCTTCAATGCGAAGAATGAACTGGCCCTTGTGGTGGCGGGCAAATGCCCACGCGAAGAGCGCAGTACGGATGTTGCCAAGGTGCAGCGTGCCCGTAGGAGACGGGGCAAAGCGTGTGCGGATAGTCGCGGGAGTGAAGATCGATGTCATCCCACTAATTTTATTGGCCAAAGCGACGCTGATGAAGTGAACAGTAGACGCTGTTATGACCTTACGAATCTCAGGATTCTTTGATTGACTACGGGTTAACCCCTCATCATATAGATGATATATATGACCTAATCGCGCAGATTAATTTTTTCTTACACCCGCATCTGCAATACAGCGAAAGCGATATTTGCTACCGTTACAACACAAAGTTTTAAGGAGGACCTGATTGTGAAAACTTTACGAGTAAATTTGAGCCTGTTGACTGCAGCTTTAGGCGCATCCCTCATGGGTATGTCTGCGCACGCGACCGATCTGCGCATGCAGTGCTATTCCGATGGCAACGAATGCGAAGTCACCGGCGACATCGCCAAGCGATTTGAAGCCGCCAACCCCGGCACCAAAATCATCATCGACAAAGTGCCCTACAAGGCCGTGGTTGAGACGCTGCCAGTGCAATTGGCGGCTGGCGAAGGCCCTGACATTGCCCGCGTCACGGACTTGGGTGGCCTCAATAAATACTATCTCGATCTCACGCCATACCTGAGCGCCGCTCGCCAGAAAGCATGGCAAGACAATTTCGCGTCCACGCTTAACTGGTTTCGCGCCGGTCCTGCGGACAAGGGCATCTACGGCATGATGTCGCAGCTGACAGTGACCGGCATGTACGTCAACAAGACGTTGTTTGATCAGGCGAAAATCCCAATGCCAGGCCCGAAGACGACATGGGACGAGTGGATGGCAACCGCCAAAAAAGTTGCCGATGCGACCAAGACGCCATTTGCTGCCGCGATGGATCGCACGGGTCACCGCTTTGCGCCGCTCGCAGTGGCCTATGGCGCGAAGATTTTTGACGCGAAGGGCGTGCCGGTCATTGACGATGGCTTCAAGCTCGCTGCCACGAAATTTGTCGGCTGGCACACGTCGGGTTTGATGCCTAAAGAAGTGTGGGGCGGCCTTGGCGGCTCGGCCTATCGCGATGCGTTCGAAGAATTCGCGAACGGGCGCATCGTGATGTATTACTCGGGTTCTTGGCAGATTAACCGCATGGACAAGAACGTCACCAAGGCATTTGACTGGGCTGTCGTGCCCGCGCCGTGCGGACCGGCCGGTTGTACCGCGATGCCGGGCGGCGCGGCTTACGTCGGTTTGAAGCGCACCAAAGCCCCCGCTGAGGTAGCAAAATTCCTCGACTTCCTGTCGATGGATGCAAATTACTCTGAAATGATGTCGCGCACCGAAAACATTCCTGCCAACCTCGCTGTTGCAAAAGCAGGCGTGACTTACAACGTGTCGCCGCTCGCCAAAGCAGCACTCAATAGTTTCGTCGCGGATGTGGCGAAAATTTTGAAACCTAACTTTGATTTGCAGGGCTACAAGTTGAACCGCGCCATATTTCAACCCACCGCTGCGCGACTCGGTCAGGCCATCGCTGGCGAAGTATCGGTTGACGAAGCGCTGAAGCGGCTCGCGTCAGACGTTGACGAGCAGGTCAAGGCTGCGGCCAAGTAAGTGGTCTGATTCCTCCTCCTCCAAGGGGGTTGGGTGGCGGATGGTTTGACCGTTGTTATTCCAAAAACATCCCTAACCCAACTCTCGCCTTGAAGGTGGGGGAGCAAAATTTGTCATCAGCTTTGTCATACAAACTCATCTGCACAAGGGCTAGCGCCCATTTAATGCGATAGTCGACTTTTGCCATAAATGCGGTCCAGCCCCGGTTAAACGGGAGTTCCAATAAAAAGCTGTAGAGGAGTGGCTTCATGAAAACCAAAGCCAGCACGCCGTGGTTCTTTCTGGCTCCGAACCTGGCCGTGATCCTTTTGTTCACGTTCGTGCCGATCACGATCAATTTCCTCTACGCGTTCACAGGCGGTGTCGGGCTCTACCCCAATCAACGGCCGGGCGTCGGGGTCGCAAACTTCTCAACGCTCCTTGACTGCGCGTCGTATTTCGATCCGTCGTCCTGCCGCAAAGACATATTCTGGAAGTCGGTCTGGAATACCGCAAAGTACGCGGTCTTTCAGGTGTCGCTGATGGTGCTTTTCAGCCTCATTACAGCGGTCGTGCTCAACCGGAAAATTATCGGTCGTGGCTTTTGGCGCGGCGTCTTCTTCTATCCTGTTTTGCTGTCGCCGGTTGTCGTCGCACTGATCTGGAAATGGATTCTGCAAAGGGACGGATTGCTTAATGCGGCGATGGTCGCAATGGACGCGCAACCGATACTTTGGCTCGCGGAGCCGGGTTGGGCGTTCTTTTGGGTCACCTTCGTGTCAATCTGGGCGCACATGGGCTTCTACACGCTCATTTTGCTCGCGGGTTTGCAGGCGATTCCCGCCGACTTGTATGAGGCGGCGCAGCTGGACAAGGCCTCACCGTGGCGCTCACTCACACGAATTACGCTACCGCTTTTGATGCCGAATCTGCTGGTCGTCGTGGTGCTCGCGATGATCAAGGCGGTGCAGATATTCGACGAAGTGTTCGTGCTTACCGGCGGTGGTCCGGGCTCGGCCACCACCTTTATCGTGCAGTTCATCTATCAGACCGCGTTCGTGGAGCCGATTCGCTTATACGGCATTGCCGCGGCGGGATCGCTATTGCTGGCCGTCGCGCTGGTGGCGCTCACGCTGTTGCAACTGCGGTTGTCGAAGGCCGATAAAATGGGAGAGCGTGCGAAATGAAAGCCCCGGATTCACTTACCCGCAAAAGCGGTCTGTTCCTCACCCGCACACGGACGGGTCGCGGCGCGGACTGGACCGATTGGCTCTCTTACGCCTACCTCGTGATGGGTCTGTTTTTGATGTTTGGGCCGGTGCTCTGGCTCGTGATGTCGTCATTCAAAACCGAGTCCGCGCTGTCCGAATTTCCGCCGTCGTTTTTGCCGTACGGACAAAAATCCGTCGCAGTGCCCGGCGAAGACAAGATGAAGCCGGTGTATCGAGTAAAAATGCCCGACGGAACCACTAAAGATCTCGCCGAACTGCGCCGAATCGGGCTCACCGCGACGCTCATCGACCCGGCGCGACCGGACGATTTGATCCGTGTAAATGTGAAGGATCGGGAGCCCGTGCGCGAATTCAAACTCGCGACCGAAAACTACACCGATCTCGGCGGACAGATCAAGTTTGGCACCTATCTGTGGAACTCTGTGTTCATCACCGTCATTGCGACCATTCTCACGTTGCTGTTCAATTCGATGGCGGCGTTTGCGCTGTCGAAATACAAATTTAGCGGGCGCACCGGCGTATTTCTGATGATTTTGGGCACGCTCATGGTGCCACCGGCCATTGTGCTGGTACCTAACTTTTTGGTGGTCTCGGAGTTAGGACTGCTCAACAGTTTGTGGGGCGTTATCTGGCCCGCGATTGCCACGCCCACCGGCGTATTTTTGCTGCGGCAATACATGCTCACTATTCCGGACGAGCTGCTCGAAGCGGCGCGCATGGACAATGCAAGCGAATGGCAAATTTACTGGCGGATCGTGCTGCCGCTCGCCGCGCCCGCACTCGCGGTATTGGCGATATTTTCGGTCATGTGGCGCTGGAATGATTTCCTGTGGCCGTTGATCGTGCTCTCAAAAAACGAGAAATTCACGTTGCAACTGGCGCTCAATGCGTTTCAGGGCGATCTCGTCACGCAGTGGAATTATTTGCTCGCCATGACCGTGATCACGCTATTGCCGATCACCATCGTTTTCGCGTTTCTACAAAAGTACATCACGCAGGGCATTGCGTCTGCAGGGGTTAAATAATGGCATCGCTTCAACTCAAAAAGGTGGTCAAGGATTTCGGCCACGGCAGCACGATTGCGCACGTGATCCGCGGCGTCGATCTGGAGGTGCAAGACGGCGAATTCGTCGTCTTCGTCGGCCCCTCAGGCTGTGGCAAGTCAACGCTACTGCGGATGATCTGCGGGCTCGAAGACATCTCCTCGGGCGAGCTCACCATTGATGGCGTTCGCGCAAATGACATTCGTGCGGCAGATCGCGGTCTGTCGATGGTGTTTCAATCTTACGCGCTCTATCCGCACATGAGCGTGTATCAGAACATGGCGTTCGGATTAGAGAATACGGGCAACGCCAAAGACGTCGTCAAATCAAAAGTTGATGCGGCGGCAAAGTTGCTGCAACTCGACACGCTTTTGGATCGCAAACCGACACAGCTCTCGGGCGGGCAGCGCCAACGCGTGGCCATCGGTCGCTCCATTGTGCGCGAGCCAAAGATCTTCCTGTTCGATGAGCCACTGTCGAATCTGGACGCCGAACTTCGGGTATCGATGCGTGGCGAGATCACGGATCTGCATCGTCGGCTCGGTGCGACGATGATCTACGTCACACACGATCAGGTTGAGGCTATGACTATGGCCGACAAAATCGTTGTTCTACGTGCAGGCAGTGTTGAACAGGTCGGCACGCCGCTGGAACTTTATAACCGGCCTAACAATCGGTTTGTCGCTGGATTTATCGGCTCACCACAGATGAATTTTGCGCCGGTGTCGGCGGGCCATGGCGACACGGTTGTGACCGAATACGGCGAAACCTTTGCATTGAAAACCGAAAGTAAACCGGCCTCCGGAACAGCGCTCACCCTCGGTGTGCGCCCGGAACATTTGACGCTCACGAAACTCGATGGTTCGCTGGCGATGCCGATGACCATCACCGGCGTCGAACAACTAGGGGGGCACTCCCTGCTCTACGGCACCCTTCCCGCTGCCAGCCCCAATGCAGTCGGCCCACGCATCACCGCGCAAGTCGCCGGTCAAGTGGCAACCCGAATCGGCGAAACCGCCACCGTCTACGCGCCACCGGAGGCATGCCGCCTGTTTGAAGCGGGTGGCAACGAGCGCGCGGTGCGCTGATGACGCCACTACGTCGTGCGGAGGTTCAGTCCTGTAACGACGGCGTCGTTCTTCTCGCGCTTGAAAGTGGCTGGAATTGCCGCGTAAGCATTGTTTCCGAGGGTGTAGGTCGTGTCTTTTTCACGCCACCCGACGGGCTGCGAGAAGAGCGGACATGGGCGATCACGACTTGCCTTGACTCCCTCCCCTTCAAGGGGAGGGCTGGGGAGGGGATGGTTTTAGGCGGTGAAGTAAATCGTGCTGCTACTGAGAACCATCCCCCTCCCAACCTCCCCCTTGAAGGGAGAGGGGCAGAACGTTCCGCCCTCTTCGCCTCATCGCTCGGCGTCGTTTCGCAAAGCCTCGAGTCAGTCACGCTTTCGAGCAAAACTCTCCGCGCCAAAATCACACTGGAACCCTTCTGCATCGTCTGGGAACAATGCCGTGGCGATTCATGGCTAGCCTGCTGCAAAGACCGCCCCACCTACGGCTACGCCAGCGAAAAACGAAGCGGCCAGATCAATCACTGGCAAGCCCGCGATGAGCACGATCAATACTACGGACTGGGCGACAAAACCGGCGCGCTTAACAAGGCAGGTCGTCGCTTCAGAACGCGCCAACTCGATGCCCTCGGCTACAACGGCGAAACGAGCGACCCACTGTACAAACACTGGCCGTTTTTTCTGGGACGTCGTGCCGACACCGGCTCAACGTACGGAATCTATTACGATACGCTCGCTGAATGCGCCTTCGACTTCGGGCAGGAATTCGACAACTACCACGAGTTCTATCGCGCGACAGAAATAGCCGATGGCGATCTCGACTACTACGTGTTTGCGGGGCCTGATGTGCCTTCTGCTTTGTCGCGGTTCATGCAGTTAATCGGCGGCACAGCGTTTCCACCGCGCTGGAGTCTGGGCTATGCAAACACCGCGATGGCGCTCGCGGATTTTCACGATGCACAGGCACAGATTCGCGGATTTCTAGCGCTCGCCGAACGAGACAAATTCCCGCTATCAAGCTTTCACTTCGGCTCGGGATATACGAGTCGTGGCAAGCAGCGCTATGTCTTCACCTGGAATACCGATAAATTTCCCGATGCGCGCAGCTTGCTTGCAGCGTTCAAAACTGCCGATGTTCGTACGATGGCAAACCTGAAGCCATGTCTCTTGAACGACCATCCGTCGTACGCCGCAATCGAGGCTAACGGCGGCTTCGTTCGCAATACAGAAACCGGCAAGCCGTGCCTCGATCAGTTCTGGGACGGCTGGGGGGCGCACCTTGATTTCACGCGCGATCTGGATCGTGATTGGTGGCAAAAGAATTTCCGCGAACAGGTGCTCGACTTCGGCATCGACACCGGCTGGAATGACAACAACGAATACGAAATCTGGAGCGAAACCGGATCGTCGGACGGCAATGGCAAGCCCGTTCCCATTCACCGATCTCGGGCGCTCCATGCGCTCCTCATGACGCAGGCAACCGCCGCTGCGCAAGCCGCCGCCAGGCCCGATGAGCGCGTCTACACGGTAACCCGTGCGGGCCCGCCAGGCTTGCAGCGCTACGCGCAGACCTGGAGCGGCGACAACACCACAAGCTGGCACACCATGCGCTGGAACCAGCGCATGGCGCTCTCGATGAGCCTGTCCGGCATGTTCAACATCGGCCACGATATTGGCGGATTCGCTGGCCCAGTGCCAAACGCTGAAATGCTGATCCGATGGACGCAGGCGTGCTGTCTGTTGCCGCGCATGATCATGAATTCGTGGAAGGTTGATGGCAGCGTTAATTCGCCATGGTTGCACGCGGACGCCACCGCATCGATTCGCGACAGCATCGGCCTGCGTCTGCATCTGATGCCATATCTCTACACGCTGATGTGGCAGGCTGCAACGGAACACACGCCCGTCCTGCGTCCGACGTTCTTCCACTTCGGAGATGATCCGAATACGTGGCAGGACAACGACGAAATGATGGTGGGCGGCGAGCTTCTCGTCGCGCCCGTGTTCGAAGATGCTGCGCGTCGCCGCACGCTGTATCTCCCACGCGGCGTTCATGCCGAAGGCTGGTTTAACTTCTGGACGGGTGAATATCTTGAAGGTGGCCGCACGGTTGAGGTTGACGCTCCGCTGGACCGCCTGCCGCTTTTTGTGCGTGCCGGCGCGCTACTGCCAACCACTGACACCAACAGTGATGCGCAAAAAACCGAGGAGCCAACGCGCGCACTGCGTTACTTCGCGCCGCCGCCCGCCTCCAGACTCTGCACCGGCAGCGCTCTGCTGTTTGAAGACAACGGGTTGCAGACAACCGACGCCGACGATCAACATGTCGTTCACACGTTTAACGCGACGTCTGACAGCGATGGTCTGCGTATCCACGTGTCGCAGCGCGGCAATTGGGCGCTGCCTTATCAAAGCGTTCGTGTGATCCTGCCCCGTGGCGAAACACGTCCGTTGCATCTGACCACGACAGGCGTCTCGCTGAAGCAATGAAGCAATGAAGCAATGAAGCAGTGGACGTGGCTCGGCGATGACGTTGCAACAGCCGAGCGCCGCGCCGACTTGCAGCGATTACTCGGGCCGCTTCCGGCGCTCACCGAATCAACATGCGGTGTGCTAATTTCAACGCATACGAATGCCCATGCTCGTGTCGAAAACTGGACATTGACGCTCAATCGCGAAGAGCTCGTCCCCGGCCTTCTGATGCGCCCACTAGATCAAGCGGCGCTTGGACTGGTCCTCTATTGCCACGCGCACGGCAATCGCTTTCAGTGCGGCAAGGATGAACTGCTGGTCGGTCGCCCCGCCTTGCAAGCGCCACCTTACGGCGAAGTCCTGACCCAAATGGGGTTCGCAGTATTGGCAATTGATCACTGGTGTTTCGGTGAGCGCAATTTCGGTGGCGCGAAGTCAGAACGGGCCATGGTCAAACGCCTGTTGTGGGACGGCAAAACGCTCTGGGGGTACCGTGTTCACGACACGCTTGCCTCGCTGCAATGGGCGCGCACCCAACCCGGCCTCGCAGTCCTGCCCGTTACCGCGCTGGGCCTGTCAATGGGCAGCACCATGGCCATCTGGGCCGCTGCGCTCGACGCAACGATTGATACCTGTATCGATCTCTGCTGCCTTGCCGAATACGACGCACTTATCGACAGCGGCGGGTTCGATCAGCACGGCGAATATTTTTTCGTGCCAGGACTGAGAAATGAATTTGCGGCGGCCGAAATCTGCGCATTGATTGCGCCGCGACCGCACCTTTCTCTGGTCGGTCGTGACGACCCGTTGACGCCATCAGCAGGCGTGCAATCAATCGACAATCAACTCCGTGCAGGCTACGCCTCGCTCGAAAAGCCTCAACATTGGCAGCAAAAAGTTTTCGACTGCGGACATCAGGAAACTGCTGCCATGCGAAGCACGGTGGTCACCTTTCTGCAACAGCATTCCCAGGATTTCCAGCGATAGCATTTACCGAGGCAGCTATGCTTGAGAACACGGGAACACTCTACGTCACGTAAGGACACGCTTCATGAATCTCGAAAAAGTCATCTTCGGATTTTTCATCATATTTGCCTGCACACTAAATTTCGGCTTTTTTATCGGCGATATAGAGCGAGTCGATGTTCATCACCCGATGGAGCTGGGCGCCGCCGTCGTGGTCAACATGATCGCCACCGTTCTCAAATTCGGTGATCGTACGCATCTGGGCGCAACGCATCTGGCCACGTCGCTGGTCGCTTCGCTGCAACTGGTGGCGGCAGCGGGCGTTTGGGTAGTCCATGTTTACGTGCAGGGGCTTGCAATGAATGCAAGCAGCATCTCGACGGTCGTCTCGCTCTCGGGGGGGGCGTTGCTAGCCAATCTCATCTCGGTGACGCTCTTGATCGGCGAAACGCTTCGGCAAGGACGATAACGCACCGCTCGCAGTTCTGACATTCGCAGATGGGTGACGTTCTCTTTCTGATTCTGCGGCGCATGCGTGCGCCGCTTATCGTCCTGATAATCGCCTATACCGTCGCAGTATTTGGACTGGCCCTCATGCCCGGGCAACTGCCTGACGGCACGCCTGCAAAACTCAGTATTTTTCATGCGTTTTACGTGGTCAGTTTCACGGCCACGACCATCGGATTTGGCGAAATTCCCTACCCGTTTAGCGATGCGCAGCGACTGTGGATGATTGTTGTGATCTACCTGACGGTGGTCGGCTGGACCTACACATTGGGCGCGATCTTCCGGTTGTCGTCTGATCGCACGTTTCGCGCGGCCGTCGCGCAAAGCATGTTTGCCTGGCGCGTTCGCAATATCGGTCAGCAATTTTTCATCATTTGTGGTTACGGTCAAAGCGGCAAACAACTAGCCAAGGCACTCGACGCCATGGGCTATCGGCTGGTGGTGATTGAACTGCGCGCAGATCGCGCAAGCCGTCTCGAAATCGAAGACCTGTCGATGCCCGCGAATGTACTCTGTGCCGACGCGCGCTTCCCGGACGTATTGACTGAGGCGGGCATCAACCGGCCGGAGTGCTGCGGATTACTCGCACTGACCAGCAGCGATGATGCGAACCAGACAATCGCCATTGGCGCGCACACCCTCAGGCCGGAGCTTCCCGTCATCGTACGCGCCAAAACCGAAGTGGCGCAAACCAATCTCGCAGCCTTCGGCGGCGTTGAGGTGATCAATCCGTTCCAGACGTTCGCCAACAACATCGCACTCGATCTCGACGCGCCCGACGTTTTGCGGCTGGAAGAATGGCTGACTGGCTCGCCCGGATCAGAGTGTCCGGACCGCTTGGGATTACCGCGTGGTGCCTGGGTCATCGTTGGCTACGGACGATTTGGTCGCGCTATCGGCAACGTGCTCGACGCACGCGGCATCGCCTGGCAGGCTGTCGATCAGCACGCCGTTGCCGACCTGCCGCTGCATCGTGTGATTGTGGATGACGACACCGAGCACGCATTGCACGGCGTCGGTATCGAGAGCGCAGCAGTCGTCGTCGCCGGGACTGACAACGATGCAACAAACCTCGCGATCACAACACTGGCGCGGCGCGCCAATCCAAAAATCTTCACCATCATTCGCCAGAATCACATCGCTGATCGCGTGCTCATCAACGCCGCCAAAGCCGATCTCGCCTTTGTACAGGCCGACATCATGGTGCATGAATGTCTGCAACTGATCACCGTGCCGCTGCTGCGCGTTCTACTGAAGCGGGTGGCTGAAGACGGTGCCGACACCGCAACCAACATTCTGGAGACGATTCAGGACTCACTCGGCACCATCGCGCCGCGCGCCTGGCGATTTCATTGCGACGTGATGCAACCTGGCATGTTCGCTGCGCTGTTCCAGAACAATGGTCGTCCCTTCCGGATTAGCCATCTGCAGACCGATCCGGTGCACACCAATGAGCCCCTCGCCTGCATTCCCATTATGCTGGTGCGCCACGGCGTCATCGGCATCCTGCCGGAGTCGGACACCGCCCTGCAGTCCGGCGATGAAATCCTCTTCGTTGGCGCAGCGCAGGCGCAACGCCGACAGCTGCGTTTTCTGACCGATGCAAACGCCGCGCAGTTCGTCCACACCGGTGTCGAAGTTCCGCGCAGCTGGCTGTTTCGCTACCTACAAAAGAGGCGGCAGGCACGAAGAAATCACGCTGCGAAATCGGACAGTTAGACTTCCAGATTGTCATCAGCTTTGTTTTGAAAGCACGATTTCACAAGGGCTAAGAGTCAATTTGATAGATTATCGACTTTACGTAAAAATGATGATTAGCCCCTGTGAGATAAAGCTTTCAATGAAAAGTTGTTAGACCAATTCAACGGTTCGATCACCCGACAAACCGATCAAGGGGGATTAAGTGTTCCGATGGCATAGCTCGATCAAGCTTCAATCGCTCGCGAACTATGTCGTGGCAGTTGGCACGATTGCAAATCCCGTGCTCACCGAACGCGACGAGCAGGCGCTTGAGTGCGCGTCGCGATTGACACGTCAGCGCTAATCAAACCCTACATCGCGATACAGGGCGGCGAAGAACTGGCCGCTGTGCTTGCGGCCGCAACGTCGCTGCACATCGCACCGCATTGCCGCGTCGAAATGCATTCCGCGTTCAACCGCCTGCGACTCACGAAACAAATGTCCGCTGCAGCATGCCGCGCGGCGCTAGCGGAGTTCGAACAAGATTTGCTAGATCTTCTGGTCACATCGTGGAGCGCCGAGATCGAAAACGAAGCTATCAAGATGCTGCCGAATTCGAACCTGCGCGCGATGGCCGCGCTGCATGTTGCGGCTGCGCTCGCGGCTGGGGTTGAGCAATTTGTATCGTCAGATAATCGACGTGCGCAAGCGGCGATTAGGGCCGGGTTAGCAACGGTGTTAGTGAAGTAGCCCCACCGAACGTCGACACATTACGAGCCAAAAACAATCTCCCCACCCCGAGCCTCAACCTCAATGGTCGATCCTGGCAAGAACTTGCCTGCGAGCAATTCCTTCGACAGCGGATTCTCCAACGATTGCTGGATTGCACGCTTAAGTGGTCGCGCACCGTAGACCGGGTCGAAGCCTGCTTCGCACAGCACGTCAAGCGCCGATTCGGAAACCTCGAGCTTCAGATCAAGCTTGGCGAGGCGCTCTTCGAGGCGTTTCAGCTGAATGCGGGCAATGCCTTTGATGTTGTCGCGACCGAGCGCGTGGAAGACCACGATCTCGTCGATGCGGTTGATGAACTCTGGGCGGAAATGATCTTTCACCTCAGCCATTACCGCAATCTTTACCAGTTCTGGCGGTGAATCAATCATCGCCTGAATCTTCGCGCCACCGAGGTTACTCGTCATAATCATCACGGTGTTCTTGAAGTCCACAGTGCGACCTTGTCCGTCCGTCATGCGGCCATCGTCCAGCGCCTGCAACAGCACGTTGAACACGTCTGGATGAGCCTTCTCGACCTCATCGAACAGGATCACGCAATACGGTTTGCGGCGCACCTGTTCGGTCAGTTGACCGCCTTCGTCAAAGCCCACATAGCCTGGCGGTGCGCCGATCAGTCGAGCGACTGAATGCTTCTCCATGTACTCGCTCATGTCGATGCGAATCAGCGCGTTCTCGCTGTCGAACAGGAACTGCGCGAGCGCCTTCGTAAGTTCGGTTTTGCCGACACCAGTGGGTCCCAGGAACAGGAACGAGCCGTACGGCTTGTTCGGATCGGCAAGGCCCGCGCGTGAGCGACGGATCGCGTCGGCGACGACCGACACAGCTTCATCCTGGCCGATCACGCGCTTGTGCAAGGCGTCTTCGATGTGCAGGAGTTTGTCACGTTCGCCGGTCATCATTTTGCTGACGGGAATGCCTGTGGCGCGCGAGACTACTTCAGCGATCTCTTCTGCGCCGACTTGCGTGCGCAGGAGCTTGTTTTTGATGTGCGTGTTGCCGGAAGCTTGACCCTCACCCTCAAGAGATACCGGAGTCAGATCGACCAGCTGCTGTTCAAGCGCTGGCAATTTTCCGTACTGAATCTCGGACATGCGCGCAAAGTCACCGCGACGGCGGGCCTCGTCCATTTCAAGTTTGAGTTTTTCGATTTGCTCTTTGACGCCTTGCGAGCCTTGCACGGCCGCCTTTTCACCACGAAGAATTTCGTCGTAATCAGCGTATTCGCGCTCGAGCTTGAGGATCTCTTCGTCGATCAGGTTGAGACGTTTTTTCGACGCATCATCTTTCTCTTTTTTCACCGCTTCGCGCTCGATCTTCAATTGAATGATGCGGCGCTCGAGCTTGTCCATCACCTCGGGTTTGGAGTCGATCTCCATCTTGATGCGGCTCGCGGCCTCATCAATCAGATCGATGGCTTTGTCGGGCAAAAAGCGATCTGTAATGTACCGATGTGACAGCTCCGCCGCGGCAATGATCGCGGCATCAGTGATGTCGACACCGTGGTGAACTTCGTATTTTTCTTTGAGCCCACGCAGGATGGCCACGGTGGATTCCACCGATGGTTCGCCAACCAGAACCTTCTGGAAACGACGCTCTAATGCGGCGTCTTTCTCAATGTATTTTCGATATTCGTCAAGCGTGGTGGCACCCACACAATGCAGCTCACCGCGCGCTAATGCGGGCTTCAACATATTGCCGGCATCCATCGCGCCGTCGCCTTTACCTGCGCCGACCATCGTGTGCAATTCGTCGATGAAGACAATCGTCTGGCCTTCGTCCTTCGCGAGATCTTTGAGCACCGCTTTGAGACGTTCTTCAAATTCGCCGCGATATTTAGCGCCAGCGACCATGGCCGCAAAGTCGAGAGAAAGCACGCGTTTGTTCTTCAAGCCTTCAGGCACTTCGCCGTTAACGATGCGCTGCGCGAGCCCTTCAACAATTGCGGTCTTACCCACGCCGGGCTCGCCGATCAACACCGGATTATTTTTGGTGCGCCGTTGCAGCACCTGAATCACGCGACGTATTTCGTCGTCGCGACCGATCACCGGATCGAGCTTGCCAGAGCGCGCGCGGTCGGTGAGGTCGACTGTGTATTTGTCGAGCGCCTGACGCTGACTATCAGCTTCTTGCGAGTCCATGCCGCTGCCGCCACGCACCGCATCAATCGACGCCTGCAGCGTTTTCGCGTTGGCACCAGCATCTTTGTAAATGCGCCCCGTTTCGCTCTTGTCACTGGCGAGTACCTGCAAAAATAGCTCGGATGCAATGAACTGGTCATTCCGCTTCATCGCCTCCTTATCGGTCAAATTCAGCAACCCGTTGAGATCGCGACCGACCGTCACATTGCCGTCGCCGCCCTGCTGTTTCGGTAGTCGCTCAATGCTGGCCTTCAGATCCTTTTCGAGCTTACCGACGTTGACGCCGGCGCGCTGCAACAGCGGCTTGGTTCCGCCGTCTTCCTGCTCAAGAAGCGCCATAAGCAGGTGCTGTGGCTCGATTTGCGTAGCGTCCAATCCGACCGCGATAGACTGCGCATCGGCAAAGGCCTGCTGAAATTTGGTGGTGAGTTTGTCGAAACGCATGGGGCGTCCCTTCATAGAAGTTGTTTGAGCTATATGTAGGGCAATATCGCCTGAATTCAACTGATCCGCATCAAATGAGGAGTACACGTGCGCTGGCTAAAACGGATTTTTCTGGGCTTGATAGCTATCGTCACGATTGTCGCCGTGGTACCCGCGATTTATGTGTGGCGTAGCGTACCGACGGATAACGCGCAATACGTTATTAAGGCCCCACTCGGCGAAACCAGGATCACGCTGGACGCTGACGGCATCCCGACGATTGACGCGAAATCTGAGCATGATCTCTCGTTTGCCGTGGGATTCATGCATGCGCGCGATCGCCTTTGGCAAATGGAAATGAATCGCCGAATTGGTCGCGGCGAATTGGCAGAAATACTGGGGCCGAATGCGCTAGAGACGGACAAATTTCTGCGCACCCTTGGCGTTCATCGTGCGGCAAAGGTGCAGTTCGATGGCTTTCCACCTGAGGCGAAAGTGCTGCTACAGGCCTACGCGGACGGCGTGAACACATATGTAAGGGATGCGATGACCGTACGCCCTCCCGAATTCGTCATTCTCGGCGTGCAGCCGGGCACGTGGGAACCCGTGGACACTGTAGCCTGGGGCATCATCATGGCGTACGATTTGGGTGGCAACTGGAGCACTGAACTGCTGCGCTTGCAGATGGCCGCCCGAATGCCAGTTTCAAGGATTGACGAGCTGTTGCCACCGCAACCGGGCGACAGGTTACCGACGCATGGCGACTATGCGGCACTTTACAAATCAATTGATGCTTTGCACACCGCCGAACCAAAAACCGCGAGCGTCGATTCCTCGACACAGTTGATGTTTCTCTCGGCGGGCATAGAAGGTATCGGCTCGAACAATTGGGTGGTGAATGGCAGCAACACCACGAGCGGCAAACCGTTGCTCGCAAACGACCCGCATTTGTCGCTCGCAGCCCCGGCCATCTGGTATTTCACCAGGCAAAAAGCACCGGGCATTGAAGTGACGGGCGCGACGCTGCCGGGTGGGCCTTCGGTCATTCTGGGACGCACCAAAGGCGTTGCCTGGGGCTTCACCAACACCGGGCCGGACGTTCAGGATTTGTACCTCGAAGAAATTAATGACAAAGGCGAAGCGCGCACGCCAGATGGTTGGGCCAAGCTGGCGATGCGCAGCGAAACGTTCAAAGTCAAAGGTGAACCCGACGTGCAGATTACCGTTCGTGAATCACGACACGGCCCGATCATTTCTGACGCGCACGCGCCCACGGCAAACGCAATCAACACAAAAAAATTCGTCACGGCGCTGCGCTGGACGGCGCTCGACGCGGACAATCAAACGGTACTCGTCTCCGCGCGTATGAACAAGGCACAAACGGTTGCCGAACTGAAAGAATCTCTACGCGGTTACGTTGCGCCGCAACAGAATGTTGTCATGGCGGACACTCTAGGCAACACGGCCTTTATTGCCCCTGGTCGCGTGCCAGTTCGCAAGCCCGAAAACGATATCAACGGTCTCGCGCCGTCACCGGGTTGGGATGCGAAATACGATTGGGCCGGATTTCTCACGTTTGACCAGATGCCGCAGCAAACGGTTGCCAGTTATCTCGCCACCGCTAACAACCGCATCGTTGGTGACGACTACCCGCATTTCATTAGTGGCGAATGGGCGCATAAAGGTCGCAAGCTTCGTATTGAAGAACTGCTGGCCGCGAAGCCGAAACATGACGCCCAGAGTTTGCGTCAGATTCAGCATGACTTGAAGCACACGCACGACACACCGCTCTTGCAATGGCTACCCAAGCTAGCGTCGAAACACGCGTTGGCCAATGACGCACGTCGTGCGCTGACAACGTTTGCAAAAGACGGGATCGTCGGCGCGGAAGGCGATCCAGCCGTCGCCGCCCTTGTGCATTGGGCCTGGAATCGCGAGCTGGCCAAACGATTGCTGGCCGACAAAGTGGGTCCTGGTTTGTTCGAGGCGATCTTCGGCCGTCGAGATTTCCGACCGGCCGTAAATGACATACTCTCGCGCAACGACGCATGGTGGTGCGACGACACGACCACTGCGAAAACGGAAACCTGTGACGAAATCGTCAACGAATCATTTGACGCCGCACTAGACGATGTGGCCAAACGCTACGGCAACGACGTGTCGTCGTGGCGCTGGGACACAGCGCATTTCGCGCGCAGCGAACACCGCCCGTTCTCAAACGTGCCCATCCTGTCCAATTTGTTCGAAATCAGAACACCCACGGCAGGCGATACCTACACCGTGATGGTGGGCAAGGTCCGCCTTCGGGAGCCGAACCCGTTCGCCAACGAATTCGCCGCCAGCCTGCGCGCCGTTTACGACCTTTCCGTCGCCGATGCAAATGCAGCAACGATCATTTACTCGACAGGTCAGTCCGGCAACCCATTTTCGGCACATTACCGTGATCTGGTGACGCGATGGGGCTCAGGTGGGGCTTCCGCCTACGTCAATCTTGCGAATTCGGGCGTGGCCGGAACGCTTGTTCTGCGCGGCCAGCCGTAGCCGTTCAACAGCGATTCGAACCGTCCACACGAACGCTGGCAATTGGCAGCGTGACATCCACCTGGACAAATCGGGCGGCTGGCACATTGCGTGCTGGGACCGAGCTGCACTGTAGCAAAAAATCATTGACGGGTGAGCCTAAACAGCGTTGCCACAAAGGGGCAACACGACGGTTTATCGGGTAAAGGTTCACGATGCTTGACTTCGACACGATCTACAAAAAAACCGACGCGGGTTTAGCCGAAGTAGAAGCGCGCACGCCGGGGCTACGATCCGAGTTGCGGCGTCTGCTTACGCTGGTTGACGGCAGCGCCTCAGTGAGCCGTTTGGCGAGATTTGTACGAGGTTCGGAGATCGCACCGCTCATTTTCGAGCTGGAGGCACAAGGGCTGATCGCGTCGCCCACCAGCAGTGTCTATCGGAAATCTGATGCTGGTGTTGCCGAAGTACAAAATCGCGCGCTTGGATTGCGGTCAGATCTGCGGCTGTTGTTGATATTGGCCGACGGTCAGACGGACCTGTCGCGACTAGCAAGCTTTGTCCCCAATCGACCCATACTCGAATTGATCGCAGAGCTTGAATCGGCCGGACTCATCGCCCCACATCGTGCAATTGGCGGCTCAAGCAAAGAGGGCGTTGCAGCGATTACCGCACAAAATGAGGCGACGCTACCGGAAACCACTGACGCACCAGAGAAGCCGAGAGCCGCCGCCAAATCGTCAGTCGCCGATGAGCGTTGGCAGATCGTACGAGGCGGCGCCGAGCGGGGACTCCGGCGAGTTCTGGGCGTCGAAAAACACGAATTATTGGACAGACTCCAGCAGCCCCAAGACTCGCTAGCGCTACGTATGGTCATCACAGGAATTCAGCAGACGCTCGAAGAGCAATTCGGCGTAGAAACGGGTCAACTGTTTCTGGATAGCGTACGCAGCGCTGCCAACAACAGCCGCGATCTGGCAAACTAGGCATAACTACGAGGTGAAAGGCATCAACACAGCGCTGCCGGACTACCATAAAAATCTGTAGTAAAACTTTTAGTATGTGTGATCCGACTTTCAGGTCCGTCAGTCATTGTTGGTAGAGTTTGCGGTCATTATGCTGAATCCAAAATCAATTTATCGTAAATCCCCAGCCGGTGTTGCTGAGGTACAGACGCGTTCGATGGGCCTGCGTGCGGAACTCCGTCGATTACTGATTCTCATCGACGGCACAGCAACAACCGACCGTCTTGCGGCGTTTGTCCGTGGCTCGGAAGTCGATTTTTTGTTAGCCGAGCTAGAGACGCAGGGACTCATTGTTCCGGCAGTGACTGCGCCACCTGTCGGCATCGGTGCCGCCATCGGAAAAGGTGTAAGTGCATCGAGGTCAGCGGGCCCGGCAACCATCACGGCCAGCACGCCCGCGCCGCCGCCACACGCCGCCGGAAGCGATGGCCTGCCCGAACCCACCGCAGCACAAGTGCAGGCTGTCAGGCACGCAGCTGTTCACACTTTGCACGATATTCTTGGCCCCGACGCGGATCGTTTGGCCACTAAGATTGAGAACTGCAAAGACGCCAGGCAGATGCGGGCGGCAATCAACGAAGTGCGTCACATTCTTGACCAACAGGTCGGCGTGGAAGCCGGAAAGCGATTTCTCGACACCGTACGCGGCGCTGCTGAGGGCACACGCTAGGCGCGGGACGTATACAAAGTCTGGCGCGGGCGATTCGCGCCCGCATTCGCGGGGTTCGTCGCATCAGTTGAATCTAGTTGAAACGCCAGTCGTCTGCGCTGCTACGCTTGCGCCATGAAATCAATCCTTGTCACGCGCCAATGTACCCGGCGTACGTCGATAGTTGCGGTTGCGCTTGCTTTGGTCGCAATGATCACACTAAATGCCTGCGACTCGCGCAAACCGGGCAGACTGAACACGGCGATCACGTTTACTGACTGTCGCATCAAGCGCGTTGATTCTGTTGCACGTTGCGCAACACTCGCGGTGCCCGAGGACTACGCTGACAAAACCGGCGCCGGCAAGACCATCAACATTCATGTTGCCGTACTGCCTGCGCTGGCGCGTAACCCCGAGCCCGATCCAGTCTATTTTTTCGCTGGCGGACCGGGTCAAGCGGCCAGCGATATCGGCGGATTGGTGAGCGCACTGGGAGATTTACGCAAGAGTCGCGACATCGTTCTGGTTGATCAGCGAGGTACGGGCAAGAGCAAAACGCTCACCTGTGACTCAATCGCCGCCGACCCCAACGTTGATCCGCTAAAGGAAGCGTTTAGCAATTCCGAAGAGGCCGTACAGCGCGATTGGGCCAAATGCATCGCGACCCTCAAAGGTAACGCTGCAACGCATCGCACCGATGACTACATCGACGATCTGGAACTCGTTCGCAAGGCGCTCGGGCAGGACAAGGTCAACGTGTGGGGCGGCAGCTACGGATCGCGCGTGGCGCTGCGCTACATGAAGCGCTATCCGCAAAGCATTCGTACGGCGATACTCGATGGAGTCGCGCCCACCAGCTTGCATCTGCCTGATGACGCGCTGGCAACGTCCGAAGCGGAGTTGCGCTCAACCCTCGCTGCGTGCGCCAGCAGCGCCGGTTGCAACAAGGCCTTTCCAAATATTTTGGCCACCTTTGACACACTGCTTGCAGAGCTTCGTGCAACACCGCGCTCGGTTAGTTTCGCGCACCCTGCGAGCGGCAAAACAATTAGCGGCGTGGTTTCCGATCGCACGTTGGTCTCGCTAATCTGGCCACTGCTGTACATGCCGGAAGCTGCTCGTATGCTGCCTGCTTTGATTGATCAGGCCGCACAGGGAAACTTCGCGCCACTCGCCGCGACGATGTCAGCTTCGTCCATCGGCGAGGGCGATATCGCAATCGCGCAACGATTTGCGGTCATGTGCGCGGAGGACATGTTGAATCGGACACCGATGGCCAACCCAAGATTTCAGGCGCTTAACAATCTGTTTTACGGCTTCTGCAAAGGCTTTCCTCATGGCAAAGTCGCACCAGAGTTTTTTGAGCCAACGAAGAGTGACATACCAACTCTGCTGCTCTCGGGCACGCAAGATCCAGTGACGCCTCCGGCGCAAGGCTCGCTCGCGGCGAAGACGTTGCTCAACAGCAAACATGTCGTGGTAGCAGGTGTTGGCCACATCACATCGCCGCAACCCTGCGTGCGGCGCATCATTACAAAATTCATTGAAGCGGGCGACATCGCTGCTGCAAATGACGCGTGCGAAGCAGAGCTAAAGTTGCCGCGCCCGCTGTTCTACACGTCGCCGCTGGAGGCCACACCATGATCGAAGTGGACGGCCTCTGCAAGCGCTTTACGGTTCGCGAACGCACGTCGGCGTTCGCGTTGAAAGCGAACACGCGAATCGTCACCGCCGTTGATAACGTAAGTTTCGTGGCGAAAGACGGTGAAGTCACGGGACTTCTGGGCCCGAATGGCGCGGGCAAAACTACGACGCTGCGCATGTTGTCGACGCTCTTATCGTCCGACTCCGGGAGCGCACGAATTGACGGCGCCGATCTTGCCGCCGAGCGCGCCGAGGTGCGCCAGCGCCTTGGCGTACTTGGAGATGCGAAGGGCCTCTACTGGCGACTCACAGCGCGTGAAAACATCAACTACTTTGGGCGCTTGCAAGGCTTGTCGGCGGCGAATGCGCGGCAGCGAACCACTGCGCTCATTGACGAGCTCGGGTTACACGATCTCGCCGATCGTCCTACGCAGGGTTTCTCTCAGGGCGAGCGCATGAAAGTCGCCATCGCCCGAGCCCTTGTGCACAACCCACAAACCGTGTTGCTCGACGAGCCCACCAACGGACTCGACATCATGTCGACTCGCAGCATGCGCGACCTGATTCGAGGGCTCAAGGCCCAGGGCAAGTGTGTGCTTTTTTCCAGTCACATCATGCAGGAGGTGGCCGCGCTGTGTGACCGCATCGTAATCATCAACAAAGGGCACGCCGTATTCTCGGGAACGCCGCAGCAAGTGCTGGCAGTCACGGGACTCGATAGCCTCGAAGACGCGTTCGTGAAGCTGATTGGCAGTGAAGAAGGGTTGTTCGCATGAACGCCTTTTCTTTTTCCCGTTTGGCGCTGGTCGCCCGCAAAGAAATCGTTGATCTGTTGCGCGATCGAAAAAGTATTTTTCTGGCGCTTTTTGGCGTTGCAATTTCTGGGCCGCTCGTGGTGTGCCTGTTGTACTTCGTCGCACAATCGATTCAGGGGCGCATTGACAAAATCACCGCGCCCGTCGTCAACGCGCAATTCGCACCCGACTTTGTGCGGTTTCTGGAGCGCCGGGGTGTCAGGGTGGATGCTGATCCGCAGGACTACGAAGCACGGGTGAAAAACGGCGAACTGGACGCGGTACTGGTGGTTGATCCGAACTATGCAATATCGCTCGCCAGCGGCCGTCCAGTGACGATCACGCTGGTCACGCTTACAAGCCGCGAACGTTCCGCTCCAATTGCTGGACGCCTGGCAGGAGAGGTACGCAGCTATGCCACGATGATCGGCAACGAGCGCATGATTTTGCGCGGCATTGCGCCGTCCGTCGCGCGACCCGTGATGCTGGAGGAACTTGATTTTTCGAGTGTCGAACAACGCAGCGCACGGTTCCTGCAAATGATGAGTTTTTACGCATTGTTTGCCGGCTTGATGGGCGCGATTGCCGCTGCGCTGGACGTCACCGCTGGCGAGCGCGAACGGCAGACGCTAGAGCCGCTGTTGACGACGCCCGTGATGGTGTCGGAGCTTGCAATCGGCAAATGGATGGCGGTGGCGGTGGTGAACCTGCTGGCGGTCACGGCGTCGATGCTGGGTTTTTTAATCGCGTTAAAGTTGGTGCCGCTCGGAAAGCTCGGACTCCCATTCAATTTCGGTGTACGTGAGTTCACCGGATTCATGGCGGTGTTAATTCCCTTTGCGTTCATGGTGCCGGGCGTTTTGCTCGCGTTCGGCGCAGCAGGAAAGACGGCGAAAGAGGCGCAAAGCTCGCTCACGCTGGCGGTTTCGCTGGTTGGCTTGTTGCCGTTAATTAGCTGGTTGCGCCAGACTAAAGCCCCGTGGTGGGACGTATGGGTACCGGTAAACGGACAGTTCGCCGTGCTCTCGAAAGTGCTGCGGGCAGAGGCAATCCTGCCGCTCGAATGGGTCGCAATGTGGGTGGTTCCCGCGCTCATTTGCGTCGTCGCACTGGTCGCTTTTGCGCGCCGATTGGGCGATGAAAAAATGCTGGCTGGTCGATAGTTGTTCCGAAGATCTGGTCAACATGTACCGGAGGCGCGCATGGCTGGTAGTGCGCTCCGAACGGGAAACACTGCTTTTCCAAACAAGCACTGTTTAAACACCAAACGACAATAATGTCACCCAATAAGCCCACAGGACAAACCGATGGCCAGCCGCAAACTCACCGACGAGCTGTCGCTATCGCCGCAGATCACGAGAGCCGAAGTTCGCGCAATTCAAGAAGCAGGATTTCGTTTAATCATTTGCAATCGGCCCGACGGCCAAGCACCCGACCCACCGTTTTCTAACGCGATCGACCGCGCAGCGACAGACCGCGGCGTGGAGGCGCACTACGACGGATATGGCTCATACCCAATCACGGTCGAGCGCGGCAAGATTGTGCTTGCTGAATATTTGTACGGCGGTATCGTGGCACCGCGCTGCTCGGTCTCGCTGATAGGCGGCACCAAGCCGTCGCAATTAGCGTGGGATGTGAAAGCGCGCAGCCTGCCGCCGCTTTATTGGCAAGGGATGCCCAACAGCCGTGAATGGTTGGCGACGCCTGAGACGGTCGATTGATGCCTGTGAACAAGACATCGCGGTGGTCACAATTTCTGCCGTCGCTACCGATTCTCGAATGGGGGCGTCACTATGACCGTGAAACACTGCTGAGTGATTTGATGGCGGCGGTAATCGTCACCATCATGCTGATCCCACAAAGCCTTGCCTACGCCCTGCTTGCGGGCCTGCCGCCGGAGGTGGGCCTTTATGCGAGCGTTGCGCCGCTTGTCCTGTACGCGGTGCTTGGCAGCAGCCGTGTGCTTGCTGTGGGCCCTGTTGCGGTTGTGTCCCTGATGACTGCGGCGGCCATCGGCGAGCACGCGGCACCAGGGTCGGCGGCGTATTGGGCAACGGCGATAACGCTCGCCTTCTTGTCGGGTGGCATGTTGCTGTTGATGGGTTTGTTTCGACTCGGCTTCCTCGCAAATTTCCTGAGTCATCCGGTGATTTCGGGTTTCATTTCTGCATCTGCGCTGATTATTGCGGCGAGCCAAATGAAAACGCTGATGGGCGTCAAAGCCAATGGCCATACCCTGTTCGATCTGTTGCGTTCACTGCTGACACAAGTGTCGAACACGCACCTCTTGACGCTCGTGATGGGCGTGCTGACGATGGCGTTTTTGTTTTGGGTTCGCAGCGGCGCCGACTTTGGTTTCAAGCGTCTGATGATTCGCTGGGGAGTTTCAGCCAAGGCCGCTGACGTCATCGCGAAAGCCGGGCCGGTCGCGGCTATTGCTGTGACGACAAGCTTGACCTGGACGTTCAATTGGCAGACCGCTGGCGTAAAAATTGTCGGCACCATTCCACAAGGGTTGCCGCCATTGACACTACCGCTTTGGGATATGGCGCTTTGGCGCGAGCTGGCTATACCAGCGCTTTTGATCAGCGTCGTCGGTTTCGTTGAGTCAGTTTCGGTGGGGCAAACGTTGGCTGCAAAACGCCGTCAACGCATTGAGCCGGATCAGGAGTTGGTGGCCCTGGGCGCGAGCAATTTGTCCGCCGCATTCACGGGTGGTTTCCCGGTGACCGGCGGTTTCGCGCGATCGGTGGTCAATTTTGATGCCGGCGCGCAAACGCCCGCTGCGGGCGTGTTCACTGCGGTCGGCATCACGCTGGCCGCGCTTCTGCTCACCCCTGCTTTGTACTTTTTGCCACAAGCGACACTATCGGCGACCATCGTGGTGGCGGTGCTATCGCTGGTTGATTTCAGCATTCTTAAGCGCACCTGGGCATACTCAAAACCGGACTTCATTGCCGTCGCCGCCACGCTCGTTGCCACGCTCGCGCTGGGTGTCGAATCCGGGCTGGTGGTGGGTGTCGGTGTGTCGCTGGCGCTCTACCTGTTTCGCACCAGCCGACCCCACATCGCAACGGTGGGGCTGGTGCCCGGCACCGAACATTTTCGCAATGTGTTGCGACATTCGGTGCGTGTGAGCCCGCGTCTGGTGAGTCTGCGCGTTGATGAGAGTCTGTACTTCGCCAATGCGCGTGTGCTGGAAGATCGCATCAATGACGCGGTCGCTTCGCTGCCTGAATTGCGACACGTGGTACTGCAATGCTCTGCCATCAACGCCATTGACGCGAGCGCGCTGGAGAGTCTGGAGGCCATCGAGAAACGACTGCATGACGCCGGGATCACGCTTCATCTGTCGGAAGTGAAAGGCCCGGTTATGGATAAATTGCGCACTACCGATTTTTTGCGCACGCTGAGCGGACAGGTTTTCCTGACGCAGTATCAGGCAATCATGACGCTGACACCCGAAGTGGTTTCGCAGCATCCGTTGGTAGCCGGCAATGAGTCAGAACAGCCAATCAAAAACTAATAGCTTTTGGCTGAAATGGCGTTTGCATAGGGGCTACATTCGATTAAATGCGTAAGTCGAGTAGTGGACTTATGCGTCTTCAGCCCCAATGCACTATAGCTTTCATGAAAAAGCTGAAATCGTCAGGCAGCGTTCACCGGTAGCGCTGTGGTGTACTTGATCTGCTCCATCGCGAACGATGAACTCACATCGAAAAGCTCGGTCGAGCGAATGAGTTTTTTGTAGACCAGATCGTAGCCCGCGATGTCAGGCACCACCACACGCAGCAGGTAATCGACGTCGCCGCTCATGCGATAGAACTCGACGACTTCGGGGATCGCGCTGACGGCGGCAGCGAATTGTTCCAGCCATTTCACGTTATGTTGGCGCGTTCTGATCGACACGAAGACCGTCACGCCAACATTTAGTTTTTGCGGGTCGCACAGCGCGACGCGGCGCGTGATGTAGCCGTCAGCTTCCAGTCGTTGCACGCGCCGCCAACAGGGCGTTTGCGTTAGATTGACATGCTCGGCAAGTGCCGCGAGCGGCAACGTCGCATTTACCTGCAGTAGTTCCAAAATCTGCTTATCAACCTTGTCGAGCAAGAGAACCCCCGTAATTTTCTATTTTATAGATTCTAATGCTGCGTCTTTCGAATGAACAAGCAGTAATTGCAAACGTCTTGCACGATTCGCGCCCTATGATTTCCTGATCAAATCAAACCGTGATCAGCACCAACCAGCCATGTCAAACCGTTCGTTCATCACCTCTGTCAACCGCGCCTTCGCCGAGCATCCCGCATCCGTTGGCGAGACGTATGGCGAGCACTTTGCCGTAGCCGGCAGTTTCGGCTGGGCGATGTTCAAAGCTAGTCTCGCCTGCTTCGTCCACGCAGTTCTGCCGTTTGCGTTCGTAAAAACCGGCAGCACGACCATTACCGAGCTTCACGCACGCATGGTGCTGAAACGCGGCGAGCAGTGATACTCGGGTAGCGTAAGAAACGGCGAAAGCCCAGGGCGACCGCGGCTGGCAAGGCCTCGCCGACCGCTTCGGACAATCGCCTTCGCGCTGATCCTTGCATCGGGCGCCACCTGTTCCGTGAAACAATCGACGCACGATGTGCGTCAATCAGCCGCTTTGAATCCCGCCATAGCACTTGCGCTGCACAACTGGCCGTTTGCCGTCTGGTTGCGCTCAGCGCCGCTCGTATATCCGACGCTGGAGACGCTACACATCATCGCCATCGCGATCACGTTCGGCTCGCTTTGGATCGTAGAGTTGAGATTGATGGGTGTACGTGTATTCGGGCTGGGCTCAATAGACGTGCGCACGCTTGCTACGGCTACATTGCCTTGGACGCTGATCGGATTCGTGCTCGCGGCCATCATCGGCAGTCTCATGTTCCTGGCGCGAGCGTCAGAGCTCATTGCAAATGGGGCGTTTATATTGAAGATGCTGCTGCTGTTTACGGTGGGCACTAACGCGGCGATTTTGCATAGTCGCGGCCCGTTAGATCCTGCCAGTCTCGTCACGCGTGGCCAGGCGCTGTTCGCGCTCGTGTTGTGGATTGCAATCATTTTTTGTGGTCGCTGGATCGCCTACGTCTAGCCGTTAAGGAGTCACCATGCTGCGGATATTTCTAGTTGTAGCATTCACATTTTTTGGCATTACTGCGTCCGCTCATCACGGATGGAGCAGCTTTGACGAAACGAAGCCGATCTACCTTGAAGGGGTCGTTAAAAGCGTGAAATGGCAGAACCCGCACGCCGAATTTATGCTCGAAGTGAACGGTGCCGTGCCGCCTGCGGCGCTCACCCGATTCTCCATTCCGAAACAAAGCGCAAATGTAGACGCAGTGCTGATTCTCGGCACAGCGAAAGCGCCAACGCGCAAAGACAAAGTCTGGGAAATCGAACTCGCGCCGATCACCCGCATGGACGCCTGGAAAGTCGCGCCGCTCAAAGTCGGTGAAAAAATTGCTGTCGTCGGCTACTCGTTCAAGGACGAAAAAGGCGAGGCAATCTTGCGCGTGGATTTTTTGATCGGCAGTGGCAAAGTCACGCCGCTGCGGTCTTCGCCAGCGCAGTAAATGTCCGCTGACTGTCGCTCCCTATAATTTCAGCTTGTTCGACTGATATCGCGTGAGGCCGGGCCTCTCGTGAGGTTTTGCTTTGCCCGCTTCTATTGAAACCACCGCGTTACTTCCTGCTTTGCCTCGCAACGGCGAGCGCGCCACTATCGCTCGCCCCGCAGGTGCGGGCACGGCGCTCGCGTTAGTCCGCCTCGCGGTCACGCTACGCGCAAACAAGCGAACGCTCATCGTCACCTGTGCCGATGCACAAGACGTGCATCAGCTCACCACTGAGATGGCGTGGTTCGACCCGACGCTCCGGGTGCGCGAATTCTCCGATTGGGAAACACTGCCCTACGATCACTTTTCGCCGCACCCCGATCTGGTCAGCGATCGTCTGAAGGCACTTTACGCACTCAGCACCAACGCATGCAACGTGATGATCGTCGCGGCGACGACGGCTACCCAAAAGCTCGCACCGCGCAGCTTCATCGCCGCGCGCACGTTCGCGCTCAAAAAAGGACAGAAGCTCGACGTCGACAAGCTGCGCCAACAAATGACGCTCGGCGGCTACACACATGTGACACAGGTCGTCTCGCAAGGCGAATTTGCGGTGCGCGGCGGCATCATCGATATCTATCCCACGGGCGGCACGCTGCCTGTGCGCCTTGATTTGTTCGATGATGAAATCGAGTCGATCAAGACCTTTGAACCCGACACGCAGCGTACGCTGTATCCCGTCAACGAACTCTCGCTATTGCCCGCGCGCGAGTTCCCGACCGATGAGGCGGGACGCACCGTTTTCCGCCAGCGATTTCGCGAAATATTCGAAGGCGATCCGTCGAAGTCTGCCGCGTATAAAGATGTGTCGAACGGCATTTTTCCGGGCGGCATTGAGTATTACCTTCCTTTGTTTTTCGATGCCGCGGAAACGCTGTTCGATCATGCCCCGAAGGATGCCGTATTTGCAATACTCGGGGATCTTCACGCCGTGCTCACCGACTTCGAACGTGAGACGCGCGAACGCTGGGGATTGTTGCGCGGCGACAGCGCGCGGCCCTTGCTCGAACCCGCGGAGTTGTATTTCGGGCGCGATGATTTTTTGCATGAGTTGAAAGCGTATGCGCGTTATGAGCTGAAGGCCGGTGAAAGCGAAACGACCCATCGCGTTCCGCCAATGGAGATCGACAGACGGATGCAACGCCCCCTTGGCGCACTGGCCGACTTTCTCGAAAACGCCACTACCAACAAGGGTCGCGTGCTACTTTGCGCCGAAAGTCCCGGACGCTTGCAAACCCTGCAGGAAATGTTTGTTGAACATGGCTTGACGCCGCACAACGTTGAAGATTTCGCCGCGTTCCTCGCGACGACCGAAGCGTTCTGCATCACGCCCGCGCCGCTATTCACCGGAGCCATTCTGGTCGACGAGAAATTGAGCTTCGTTACTGAAGCCGAAATCTATCCGAGCACCACGCGCTCGTCACGTCGCAAACGCGTGAAAACCAGCAACATCGACTCGATGTTGAAGGATCTCTCCGAGGTCAAAGTCGGCGACCCGGTGGTGCATGAGGAACACGGCATCGGCCGCTATCTCGGCCTCGTGTCGCTCGATTTGGGCGAAGGTCCGACCGAGTTCCTGCATTTGCAATACGCAAGCGACGCACAGCTCTATGTGCCGGTATCCAACCTGCACCTGATCTCGCGCTACAGCGGCACTTCGCCCGACCATGCGCCTCTGCACACGCTCGGTTCAGGCCACTGGGAAAAAGCAAAGAAGAAAGCAGCTAAGCAAGCGCGTGACACGGCCGCGGAACTGCTCAATATTTATGCTCAGCGCGCTGCACGAACGGGCCACGCCTTCAAAGTGGACTGGAACGACTACGAAGCGTTTGCAGCGGCGTTCGCGTTTGAGGAAACGCCCGATCAGAGTGCGGCGATTCAAGCGGTCATTCAAGATTTAGTCGCTGCCAAGCCGATGGACCGTCTGGTCTGCGGCGACGTGGGTTTCGGTAAAACCGAAGTTGCGCTGCGTGCGGCTTTCGTGGCATTGATGGGCGGCAAGCAAGTGGCGCTGCTGGTGCCAACAACGCTGTTGACAGAGCAGCACTACAACACATTTAAAGATCGCTTTGCCCCCTGGGCGATTCGCATTGAAGAGCTGTCGCGTTTCCGGTCGCCGAAAGAAATCAAGGCCACGCTGCAAGGTATGGCCGAGGGCAAAGTCGATCTCGTGATCGGCACGCACAAACTCATCCAGCCCGACATTAAGTTCAAGAATCTCGGCCTCGTCATCATCGACGAAGAGCATCGTTTCGGCGTACGGCAAAAAGAGCAATTGAAGAAGCTGCGCGCTGAGCCTTGAAGGCATTCGCGATTTCAGTGTGATTGCGACCGCACCGCAGAAACGCCTGTCGATCAAAACATTCGTCGCGAAAGGCGGTGACGGCATCATCCGCGAAGCGATTTTGCGTGAACTCAAACGCGGTGGTCAGGTGTACTTCCTGCACAACGAAATCGAGACCATCGAGAACATGCGTGAACGGTTAGAGGCCATCGTGCCCGAGGCGCGCGTACGTGTCGGTCACGGCCAGATGGGAGCAACGCAGCTCGAAGGCGTGATGCGTGACTTCTATCAGCAGCGTTTTCAGATTTTGCTGTGTTCAACCATTATTGAGACGGGCATTGACGTTGCCAATGCCAACACAATTCTCATCAATCGTGCCGACAAATTCGGCCTTGCGCAGTTGCATCAACTACGCGGTCGCGTCGGGCGGTCGCATCATCAGGCTTACGCCTATTTGCTGATCCCCGGCGATGACGCGATCAGCGCTGACGCCAAGAAACGGCTCGAAGCGATTACGCAGCTGGAAGATCTCGGTGCGGGTTTCTATCTGTCCATGCACGACCTGGAAATTCGCGGCGCGGGCGAAGTGCTCGGCGACAATCAGTCTGGCGAAATGCAGGAGATTGGCTTCTCGCTATACAGCGAGATGCTCAATCAGGCGGTGCGCGCATTGAAGGCGGGTCGCGAACCCGATCTGGATGAGCCCTTGGGCGTCACCACCGAAGTCAATCTTCATGTTCCAGCCTTGCTGCCCGATGACTACTGTGCAGGTGTGCATGAACGTCTCGTGATCTACAAACGCCTGGCGAACTGCGAAGACGAGGATGCGTTGAATGACTTGAAAGAAGAGTTGATTGATAGATTTGGCTTACTGCCACCGGCTACCGAATCGCTGGTATCAGCGCATCAATTACGCATCGCTGGCAAAGCCGTTGGCGTCAAAAAAATCGATAGCGCGCCCGAGCGCACGATCATCACATTCAAACCCAAACCCAGCTTCGAACCGATCAAACTCATCACCTTGATCCAGAAAGATGGGCGCTACCGCTTGCATGGTCAAGACAAGGTAAAAATCGAGCGTCCCGTGCCGCTGCTCAATGATCGCGCGCGCATGGTGCGGGAGTTTTTTTTGGCATTGAAATAGTCGCAATAAGACACGCAAAGCCCTTACATTTCCCCTACACAACGGCACCGTCAGTATCGAAATACGGAACCGTTGAAAATGCGTTGCTCGGCCGTGCCTTTAACAGGTAACGTTACCGCTGCACTTTGCAAGACGCCGGGGATATTCGATGATCATTTGGGGAGCCGTATGGGGCGCGCTGATGGGCGCCCTGATGTCGTCGCACGGCGGCGACTGGGAATGGATTGCGGGCGCGCTGCTGGGTGCGCTAGCTGGATGGACACTGCGAAAAGCGGTGCGCAGCGAAATAGCGCGGCTGACGAAGCTTTCGGCATCACAGGCAGCGGCACCAATAAGCGCTGTAGCAGCCGCTTCGAAAGTGGCGTCATCTGAGCCGTTGGCACCGGTGGTGCCAGCTACCCAGCCGATGACAGCGAAAACCGATGCTGCATCCGTTGCTTCAATCTCGGCACCGCCTTTACATGCGTCAAGCGACGCGCTGAGTCTTGACGCGGTGTCTTCTGAAGCGATAGAGCCGTTCGTGCCTGTCAACAGCGCATCCACGCCAGAACCCGCACCCGTAGCAGCAACAAGACCCGGCGCTGTCGAGCTACTCGTCGCGCGGGCGAAAGCGTGGCTTTTCGGTGGTAACACGGTCGCTCGCGTCGGTGCCATTGTGCTCTTTATCGGCCTGTCTTTCCTCGCAAAGTGGGCCGCGGACAACGCGCTGTTTCCGCCGGAATTGCGACTGGCTGGCATCGGGCTCGTCGGCATCGCGCTTCTCGTACAGGGCTTCCGTCTGGCTCGAGCGAATGTGGATGACGCAACGCGCGCTAACTACGCAATTTTGTTGCAGGGCTCGGGCGTGGCGGTGCTCTACCTGACGATCTTCGCGGCATTCAAGTTGTACGCGTTCATTTCGCCCCTCGCTGCCTTTGTGTTGATGGCGCTCGTGTGCGCGTTGTCCACGTTGCTCGCCTTGCTGGCAAACAAGCAGGCGCTCGCAGTGGTCGGATTTGCTGGCGCGTTTGCAACGCCGATTCTCGTGTCAACCGGTTCTGGAAATCACGTTGCCTTGTTCAGCTACTACCTGTTGCTCAATGTCGCCATCGGCATCGTTGCATGGCTGCGACCCTGGCGCGTGCTGAACCTGCTTGGGTTTGTCTCGACATTTCTGGTTGCGACGATGTGGGGCGCGCTTAAGTACGTTCCTGAACAGTACGCAAGCACACAGCCGTTCCTGATCGCGTTCTTCGCGATCTACGTGGCGATTGGGCTTTTCTACGCGTTGCGTCACTCCGATAAAAAAGGGCAAACGCTGGACGGAATGCTAATTTTCGGCACCCCGATTGTGAGCTTCGCGTTGCAGACGCAGCTGGTCGCGCACCTCGAATATGGTGCGGCGATTTCAGCGGTCATTGCAAGTGCGATTTACCTGATTCTGGCGTTTGCGTTACGCAATCGTGAGTCCGCAATGGCCCGTTGGCTCACGTTAAGCTATGCCGCGCTGGCGTTGATTTTCGCCACACTCGCCATACCTTTGGCCGTAGACGGACAACTAACCGCTGCCGTCTGGGCGATCGAAGGCGCAGGCGTCTACTGGTTGGCGACACAGCAAAAACGCCGACTGGGTCAGGCCTTCGGCGCATTGATGCAATTGCTCGCAGCGCTGGCCTTCGCGACTTCGTTTGAAGGCGCTCCGATCGCTGCGCTCCATGCGTTCGCCAACAGCCATTTCATCGGCACGCTGATGCTCGCGTTAGGTAGCTTCGCGATCTCGTGGTGGGCCTATGCCGACTCACGTGCAGCTCGTCTCGCTGTTGAGAGTAAAGACGACACCGATGGCAAAGCGAACACCACCATGGCAGACGCAGCAAGTCTTCTCTTTTTCCTGACCGGCTTTTCCTGGCTGCTGTTCGGCGTGTGGGCGGAAGTCCTGTCTTCTCGCATTCACGCCAGCGACGCTGCGCGCTTCATGTGGGTAACTTTCAGTTTTGTTGCCCTGTCGTTCGTCGCATTTATGGCGTGGCGGCGGACAGCTTGGTCCAGCGCACGGATCCCGGTCGTCGCTGTGTTACCGTTTCTGCTCGTCGCCGCCGCCATTCATCTGATCATCACCCCGCACCTAACGTTGTGGCTCGATGCCCTGCTCTGGCTGGTAATGCTTACGATGCATTTCATCATGCTGCGCGGCGTTGATGCGCTTTCGCCAAGACGCTGGTGGTCCGTCGTTCACGTCGGCAACACGCTGCTGTTGATTCTTCTCATTGGCAGCGTGCTCGACCGTGCCATCAGCGCTGGGCATTTGTACGCGACCGATTGGGCCGCCGCGATCCTCATCGTGGCAAGCACGTTCATCATGCTGGCCCTGGCATCAAAGCGCGTTTGGGCGACACAACCAGCGAGCTGGCCACTGGATCGGTTCCAGCGTGAATACGCGGTACACGCGGGCTCCGGTGTCGCCGTATTAACCACGCTTGGCGCGCTGGTGATGGCTTGCACCGCCGGCGGCAATGTCGATCCGCTCCCCTACATCCCGCTCCTGAATCCGGTTGATCTGCTGTCCTTCATCGCCATTGGCAGCGTTGTCCTCTGGCTCAAACAGGTTCGCGGCTCTACGCTAGTGAGCACAACGTCTCCATTGCGGAGTAACGTGCTTTTCGGAGTGCTCGCCTTCGCCGCGTTCATCGTGGTGAATACCGTGTGGCTTCGTTTCGCGCATCATTTCCGCGGCATCGCGTGGGATGGCGGTGCGCTGGCGTCATCGTTCTTTGTGCAGGCTGGCTACTCGGTTTTGTGGACGTTGCTCGGAGTCGCCGCGATGTTTGTCGGACATCGCAAAGGCGCGCGCATCATTTGGCAAGCAGGGGCGGCATTGCTCGCGCTAACGGTTGTGAAATTGTTAGTGGTGGATCTCGCCAACTCGGGTGGTGGTGAACGAATCGTTGCGTTCATTGGCGTCGGCATTTTGATGGTCGCGGTGGGATATTTTGCGCCTCTCCCGCCGGCGGCAACTGCCCCTTCGAAATCGGCAAAAGAAGCTAAAGACGCAACTGCAAGCGCCGGAGATAGCGCATGATTTCGCGATCCTTAATGCGCCTTGGCGCGATCCTACTCACGGCATGTTTGGCCGGACATGACGCCAATGCGCAAACGGTCGATGATTTTTCGACGCGGGCGGTGGTCGTTGTACCGAGCGGCACCGCGATTGCAAGGGTCGCGTTGCCCGGCCCGTCCATCGCTGCGTTGCGCGGTGCCTTTGGCGGCGATCTGCGTGTATTCAACGCGGCGGGTTTGTCGTTGCCACACGCTGTGATTGACGCTTCACGGCAGGCGCCGGGCACGCAGGATGTCGCGGGTGAACGCTTCGTAGCGCTGCCGATTTACACCGCTTCAATCGGTGCAGGAAGCGCAACCAGTGCGCCGACGTTACGCATCATCGAAGGCCCCAATCGACGGGTGATCGAAGTCGGCGCGGCGACCACTGGCGTCGATCAAAAGCGCGAATCCCATACCGTGCGCGGACTGTTGTTCGACACCCGCAATCTCAAAGGTGAACTGCGAGCGATCGAACTGGAAGGCGCCTTGCCGCCGTCGCTGATTGTGCAAGTGACGCTCGACGTCAGCGCTGATCTGAAGAGCTGGCGAACCGTGGCGTCGCAGTCGCCCGTGTTTGATTTCGGCAGCGACGGGCCGCGAAACCGTCGCATCGATTTACCCGCAGGCCAGAAGCTTGAAGGGCAATATGTGCGGCTCACCTGGTCTGACGCGCCAAGCCTTGCGATCACCGCGCTGCGCACCGTTGGCCTGATGAACACCCACCGCGCCGAGCCGGTCGTCATCGAACTCGGTGCACCCCAAAGCGGAGCGGAAGGCTATGCCGAATGGACGGTCATGCCAGGCTTGCGGGCGAACGCGATACGCCTGCAAACGAGCGCAGTGAATGCGTTGATGCCGGTCCACGTGCTCACGCGCTCACGCAGTGGCGACCCGTGGCGCACCGTCGCAAATACAGTCGTTTTCCGCCTCGCGTCCGGTGGCGCGCAAAGCGTCAACTCAGCGCAACCATTGTCTTCGGCACTGGAAACGCAGGTTCGGGTCGAAGCCTTGCGTGGCTATAGCCTGACGGGTGTACCGATCACGCTTGCGCTGGAATACGCGCCGCTCAATGTTTTGTTCATCGCCACGGGCGAAGGCCCGTTCACGATCGCCACCGGCAACACTGGTGCACAATCAAGCACTGTGCCTGTGACCACCCTAATGCCAAATTATCAAAGCGGCGGCGAATTTTTGCTACCCACGTTGGCCGCCACTGTCAGCGTGAATCAAGCGCCCGCCCAGCTCAGTGCGGCTGCGCAACTTTTTGGCATCGCGACACAGAAATCGTACCTGCTTTGGGGCGTTTTGGGCCTGGCCGTGTTGGTGCTGGGCGGGCTCGCAGTGAGTTTATTGCGAACGCCAAAGCGTTAATTCAGCTTCAACAGCTTTTTTCTGAAAGCACGACGGCACAAGGGCTAGATGCAATAAAATTATAAAGTCGATAATACGGGAGAGATTCGTCTAGCCCCCATGAATTGGTCGTTTCATAGAAAAGTTGTCTGCGATTTTAGACATCCTCACCGACGCCAATCGGAGCCGGCGCTTTTAGCAAGATGGTCGCAAACAAACGCTCATAGGCGGGATCCGGGGCAAACTGTCGTGTCAGCGGATCGCGGTTGCTGGCGAACGCATCGTCCATCTCGCGCCACTCATCCGCGTTCAGGCAGCGCTCGGCTGCGGGCAGGATCAGCGTCTCCTCTAATCGCATGTGTTCAAGGTAAAAATTCACATAACGCAGGCACGCGCCCTCAAATGCACCACGACGCATTTCGCCCATGAATTCCCAGGCAAGCAGCAGGTGCTGCAATTCGCGAATGGCCGCCTCGCCTTTCGCGTGTTCGCGATCCAGGCGATCAAGATCGCCGCTGATCTCGGGAACATGACGCCTGATCTTTGGAAATAGCAGCTCGGTTTCTTTCGGGTGATGCAGGCGCTCCGGAAACTCGTCGACATAAAAAAGCATCGCGCGCAGGACGGTAAAAAACGTACCGGCATCGCGCTTCGGACCGCGCTCGACCATCAATGTGAGCGAGCGCAACATCGCAGCCAGGGCGGCATGCTCTTCACGAATAATGCGTAAACATAAGTGAGGCATGATCCAGCTCCTGATACTTGGCAACAAACGCAAGCGTTCCACATCCGAGCGATGCATACATTGACGTGCATCAGTGATGGTTCTTAAAACGACGAACGGGCGATGCGCGCGGCCGTCCCAAGCCATTCGCGTCGTTACGGTTGCCGTAGTTTGCCGCCCAAGGATCGGACACCGTTCGCGCAAGGCAACGGCCAAACGTTTGCACTCTTACAATCGATCGCATGACTACCCAAATCAACCTGCGTGACTTACCCGTCACCTTAGCCGACGTGCAATCCGCCCGCGACAAAATCGCGGGCGCGGTTGAAAACACACCCTGCCTGCATTCAAAAACACTGTCGCGAATTTTCAATTGCGAGGTGTGGCTGAAATTTGAAAACCTACAGTTCACCGCGAGCTTTAAAGAGCGTGGCGCGTTGAACAAATTGCTCTCGCTCACGGCTGAAGAAAAATCGCGTGGCGTGATCGCGATGAGCGCTGGGAATCACGCACAAGGCGTGGCCTATCACGCTGGGCGGCTGGGCATTCCGGCGACCATTGTGATGCCTGCTTACACACCGTTTGTGAAGGTTCGAAACACAGAAGGTCACGGCGCAAAAGTCGTGCTGATCGGCGACACGTTGGCTGAAGCGTCCACGCGTGCACGCGAACTCGCAGCGGAACATCAGTACACGTTTGTACATCCATTTGATGATCCCTACATTGTTGCCGGACAAGGCACGTTGGCGCTGGAAATGCTGGAGACCGCGCCGCATCTCGACACGCTAGTGATTCCCGTGGGCGGTGGTGGTTTGCTGTCGGGCTGCGCGGTGGCTGCGCGTGCCATGAAGCCTGATATCGAGATCTTCGGGGTCGAGTCGAAAACCTTTTCTGCGATGGCGCAACGGCTGCGCGGCGAGCCAGTCAGTGTGGGTACAGAAACCATTGCTGAGGGACTCGCGGTACGCGACATTGGCGAGTTGCCGTTGACCATCATTCGTGCCCTCGTGAAGGACATGTTGCTGGTTGACGAATCAACCATTGAAGAAGCCATAGCGCTGTTGATCGAGATTGAGAAGACCGTGACTGAGGGCGCGGGTGCTGCCGGGATCGCTGCACTTTTGCAGTATCGTGATCGCTTCGTCGGAAAGAAAGTCGGCGTCGTGCTGTGCGGCGGCAATATTGATTCGCGCATTTTGGCGAGCATCCTCATGCGCAATCTTGTGCGAGAGGGGCGTTTAATTCGCGTTCGCGTGAAGCTACCGGACGTTGCCGGTGCGCTCGCCAAACTGACGAAAGTGGTGGCCGATGTTGGCGCCAACGTGGTTGACGTGGAGCATCAGCGACTGTTCGGCGTGTTTAGTGTGAAGTCAACAGAAGTGGAAATGACGCTGGAAACGCGCGATCGCCCGCATGTGACGCAACTACTTGCAGAGCTTGAGCATCACGGTTTTGCACCACATTTGTTGGGAGTCGCCGAGTGACGTTGCCGCCAAATATTGCGTTCATCGAACGTGACTGGCTCTCCGCGAACCACATCATGTTTCGCGACGGAGAAAGCGCGACGCTCGTCGATTCAGGTTACGGAAAATTTAATGATGTGACCTTCGCCAAGGTCGACGGCGTCCTCGAACAATGGGACCACCCGTCGCTTGATCGCATCATCAATACGCACATTCATAGCGACCACATTGGCGGCAATGCCGAGCTGCAACGTGCGCATCGGGGCTGCTCCATCACGGTGCCCGCCGAAGAGCAACCGTCACTCGTGAATTGGGACTCACCGGAGCAAATGCTTTCCTACGCCGATCAGGAGTGCGAGCGCTTTGCGTGGGATGATGTGATTGAGCCCGGGCAACAAATTCAGCTGGGTGGTGAAGCGTGGAACGCAATTGCTACGCCTGGGCACGACATGGGTTCGCTGGTTTTTTACTCACCGAAGCTGCGCATTCTGATTTCTGCGGACGCACTGTGGGAACACAGTTCCGGCTTTGTGCCTCCGCAAGCCATCGATGCAAAACCATTAGCCGCCCAGCGCGCGACTTTCAATCGTCTTTCTGAGCTGGATGTTGCACTCGTCATCCCCGGTCACGGCCCGATGTTCACAGACTACATGGGCGCCCTGTCACGCGCCAGCGCGAAGCTCGAAGCATTCGCCGCAGATGACATGAAAATCGCCAAGAGCGTCGTGAAGGCCATGTTCATCTATTCGATGATGTGGCGCGGCGAGGTGGCGCTAGCAGATGTGCCCGCTTATGTGGGGCGCATCGGCGTGCATCGCGATTACAACGCGCAGTTTTTCAGGATGAGCGACGAGGCGTATGCCAATTGGCTGGTCAATGAAGCCGTGCGCGCTGGCAAGGTTCGCGTCGATGGCGCGTTGCTGCGCTCCGTGTAAGTGGTGCACCCATGTGCGCACCATTCGTTGGTAATTTCCACGATTGGATTGGTGCGGCGACGGTGCGCATTCTGATACGCACCCTACCGACTACCCGACGGCAGCGCTTTCTTTGCCGCCGCTTTCAGCAGTCGCTTCCCCCACATCATCCTCAACAGCGTCTGGGACAGGCGCTGGAAACAATTTAAAGGCGGCAATCTTTTGCTTCATCGCGATGGGCGTTCCGTCAAGCCCCATCTCCTGATTTTGCTCAAACGCAATCGACTTGAACGAACCGCTCACCCATTGCAATAGCTCGTTGGGTCGCAACAAAAAATCAGGCCTCGACGGGCTACCAAAGCGCTCGTTGCCGACCATAAATGTCTCGTAAAGCAACAGGCCACCCGGCTTCAAGGTCGCGATCAAAGCTGCAGCGGTGGGACGCCACAGATAGTTGCAGACGACGATGCAATCAAATGATTCTGGCGCGTAAGGCCACGGATTATTTTCAAGATCCCGTTGCTCGATTGTGACGCCATTGGTGCCGCGAATAGACGTCAATGCGGCCGCATCGCGATCAACTGCAGTCACCAAAACACCGCGTGATGCGAAGAACTTTGAGTGCCGCCCGCGCCCGCTTGCAACGTCTAGCAGCGTTGTCTTCGCTTTAACGAAACCCGCATGGCGGATCATCCAGGCGGACGGAGTAGTTTGATCGTGCATAGCCAATTGTAGAAGCGCGTCGATCGTGATCGCTGCCGGAGAAAATTTCCCCAAAAAAACGATGGCTGACTGGCTATCGTCTTTTTTTAAACGCTGGTCGGGTCTTACCGGTCCCTAGCGAGCGTTGTTCGCGTCCACCACCGCCAGCGCCGTCATGTTCACAATGCGACGCACGGTGGCACTCGGCGTCAGGATGTGAACTGGCTTTGCACATCCCAACAGGATGGGCCCCACCGCCACGTTGTTACCCGCCGCCGTCTTCAACAGGTTGTACGAAATATTCGCGGCATCAATGTTCGGGAACACCAGCAAATTGGCCGAACCCGTAAGCGGCGAATCGCCGACCCCTTTGCGCGAATCCTCGTCCAGCGCCGAATCGCCATGCATTTCGCCGTCGACTTCAAGCTGCGGTGCGCGCGCACGAACAAGTCTCAAGGTTTCGCGCATTTTTATCGCAGACGGCGTGTTGGCCGTTCCAAAATTGGAGTGCGACAACAGCGCCACTTTCGGCGTGATGCCGAAGCGCTGCAATTCCTCAGAGGCCATGATGGTGATCTCTGCCAACTGCTCGGCGGTGGGGTCGTAGTTAACGTGTGTGTCCACCAAAAACAGCAGGCGTCCTGGCAACATAAGCGCATTCATCGCCGCATATTCATGCGCCCCTTTGCGCAGGCCGAGCACCTGGTCGATGTAGCGTAAGTGAATGTCGTGCGTGCCGTACGTGCCGCAAATCATGGCGTCGGCGTCACCCTTGCGCACCATCATCGCACCAATTAGCGTCAGGCGGCGGCGCATCTCGATTTTGGCAAGTTGCGAATTAATTCCCGCGCGCTGCGTTAGCTTCAGATATTCCTGCCAGTAGGAACGGAAGCGATCATCCTGTTCAGGATTGATCAGCTCAATGTCAACGCCTGGTCTCATGCGCAGCCCGAATTTCTCCAGCCGCTTCTCGAAGACAGCGGGCCGTGCGATCAGGATCGGTTTACCGATGCCTTCGTCAATCACCACCTGCACCGCGCGCATGACGCGCTCGTCCTCACCCTCGGCATAAACCACACGGCGCGGAGCATTGCGTGCCGCGTCGAAAATCGGCTTCATTACCGCGCCAGAGTGATAGACAAACTGCGCGAGCTGCTGCTTGTACGCGTCAAAATCCTTGATCGGACGGGTGGCAACGCCGGAATCCATCGCGGCCTTGGCGACTGCGGGCGCGATGCGCACAATCAGCCGTGGATCA
>CAJDUD010000047.1_pt2 | contig 41990 bp, 38 predicted proteins | sample 7390161 | NCBI WGS metagenome assembly CAJDUD01 (sample SAMEA7055664, study PRJEB34461) | soil metagenome | biome: terrestrial ecosystem; feature: Peninsula; material: soil | place: Antarctica | collected 2016
GTACTCATTCCATCAGGCCAAACCACACCCGGTTCGGCCAATCTGTACGCGGTGTGGTACAGCTCAACGACGTGCGGCGTTGGACCGATCTCCGGATCAGACAATGACTCCAATTCCGTAATCAGTCCGGCTGCTGCCAATGGCACATGGATCGCTGTACAAGGCGACGGTATCGCACCGGCTGGCGCTCAAAGCGTGTGGCTCGCAGGCGCAATTTTTAAGAACAGCAGCAACTCCACGTTACAAGTTAAGTTTGACGAATTGTCGTTTCAACTTGCGCCGCCCGGAAATTTCGTGCTGACCGTCACCCGCAGCGGTGCGTCAACCGGTGCGGTGACCGGAATCGGTATCGACTGCGGTGGCGGAGGCAACGATTGCTCGCAATCGCTCGCGCCCAACGCAACGATCACCCTCACCGCGATCCCGAACTACTACGCAAATTTTGCGGGATGGAGCGGCGGCGGTTGTAGCGGTACCGCGCCCACCTGCACCGTCACCATGAGCGCCGCACAAAAAGTGGACGCCAAGTTTGATGTTGCGCCGACCTTCCCGCTGGCGCTCACGTTTGCCGGCACAGGCGCGGGTACTGTCGTCTTTAGTACCGAGGACTCTGCTTGCAGCGCCTCATGCAACGCGATAATTCCTGAAAATAAGACCACTACGCTCACGGCTACTGCCGCCGCAGGCTCAGTGTTTGCAGGTTGGAGCGGCGGTGGTTGCAGCGGCACGGGTACCTGTACCGTCACGGTGACGGCGGCGACGGAAGTCACGGCAACCTTTAATCTTCCGGCGGTTGTACCTACGGCGACCTTGAGCGTCCCAACGTTGAATTTCGCGATGCTGCTCTTGCTCGCCGTATTCACCGCAGTATTGGGCTGGGCATTTAGCGGCAACGCGCGCCGCCCGCGTTGACCGAGGCGAACAGGAATGTGCGGCGACACGCACGGGTCGAGCACGTAACAAATTCAACGTACGGTTGACTTTTCAATAGCACTTCAATGCTGGCGATTTGACCAGGCGGAACCGCTTCAAAGTTGTCGTACGACCAAAGACGCGTGATCGATCCCTTCGCTGATCGCGCTGACGGCGTGCGGTACGCCCCCGGCATTCACCAGACGCGCCGTAGCAAAGCGGAACCGCTCACGGTGCCAGGCTCATGCCACATTGCACGACCAGATAGTCGCGAATTTGCGCCCAGCTCGTGCGAGTCGCCCCCGCTCCTACCGCGCTCGACGTAACCGCTGTGCCGGTCATGCCCGTCGCAGCGCGCGCGAGCATCAGCGCGTCGGTCGTTGGTAACACACGACCGTCGCCGTCAATGTCCATAGTGCAGCTTTTGTAGCCAAACGGACCGCCGTTTAGTCGAGCGACACAAAAGCCGTCAATGACACCGTTGCCGCAGTAACCCACAACGACAATCTTGCCGTCAGGCTGAATCGCCATCGCAGTGGCTATATCGTCCGAGTTACTCACGGGAAATATGAACTTGCCATTGCCAGCAACGCCCGGGCCATCAAAGGTGGTGTCGAAAGTTCCGTCGCTGTTCAGACGGGCCACGCAGAAGTCATTATTCACAGCCCCACCACAGTAGCCCGCCAGCACAATTTTGCCGTCGGGCTGTAGCGCGGCAACCAGGCTGTTATCGCTGCTCGCGCCGATGGGCAACATGATTTTTCCATTGCCAATGCCCGTGGGGCCGGCAAAACTGTTATCGAGCGAACCGGTCGCCGCGAGTAGTCGCACCGCACAAAAATCATATCCAGCGCCGTTAATACAGAAGCCGGTCAGCACGATATTTCCGTCCGGTTGCAGCAACGCTGATGAAGCGTAGTCGCTCGAGTTTCCGACAGGCAGCAAAAATTTTCCATTGCCGCTTCCGGACGGGCCAGAAAAGCCCGTGTCAAATGAGCCATCCGCATTCAGACGTGCCGCGCAAAAGTCCTGATCATTCATTGCGCTGAGACAATAACCCGCAAGCAAAATCTTGCCGTCGCTTTGCACGGCCACGGCCGTCGCATTGTCATTCTTGAGCCCAATTGGAAGCAAAAATCTGCCGTTACCGTTGCCGCCGGGGCCGGCGAAACTGGTGTCAAACGTGCCGTTGACGTTGAGTCGGGCAACGCAAAAGTCGTTGTCGCTGCCGTTGTAGCAACTGCCTGCGAGCACGATCTTGCCGTCCGCTTGCAGTGCCATGGCAGCAACGTATTCGTCGCTAGCACCAACTGACAAAAGAAATAGTCCGTTGCCTCCACCACCGGGGCCATTGAAGCTCGAGTCGCGTGAACCGTTTGGGTTCAGCCTTGCGATGCAGAAATCGTTGTTAACGCCGTTATGACAGGTGCCAGCGAGTACGATCTTGCCATCAGGCTGTATCGCAATACCGCGAGCGCCGTCGTCGCCTTGCCCCATAGGCAACATGAATTTGCCGGCGGCGAAACCTCCCGGGCCTGTGAAGCTTGCGTCGAGCGATCCGTCGGCATTGAGCCGCGCCACACAGAAATCGTTGTTAGTGCCGTTGCTGCATTCTCCCGCGAGTACGATCTTGCCGTCGGACTGCAATGCGGTCGCAAAAGCGCGATCCTTACTTGCGCCAATTGCGAGGTTGGTTATTTTTCCAGTTCCAGCGGCAAAGGTGAAATCAAAATTGCCAGGTATTGGCAGAGGTATCGCCGTCGCTGCCTTTGAAAAAACCAGGGCCAGCAACGCCACGGAAATTAGCCGAAATCCAGACCGCCGTATTGTCTGTGCAGGTATCGCCAACGTGTTCGAAGCCATATTCATTTCTCGCTAAAAGTAAAGAAGCCGAACAAAAGCTAATGGCAAGTCAGCCCTTTCGCTTCAGGGAATGCGAATGCACGTCCCGAGCGAACGTTAGGTCCACCGACCCTACAAAGCCCCTACACATCCAACCGCGAGCATGAGCCCAGCAGACAGGTTGGCGAGTAGCGACTAAACACCGCCGTGATCTGATGATCGGCGTGGCGAACGACGGCGTTGTGACGGCACCGATCACGTCCGTCGTCACGCCTGTCAGTCATCCCACGCTAGTCCGCGAGCCATTTGATGCGTAGGTGTTTTGTAAGGCGGCAGCAATTAACGTTCATCCTGGGTGACGCCACAAGCACGCACCATTTCCAATACTTGAGCCTTTCGAGGAGATTTTCCATGAGCATTCCTGACATTTCAAACCCGCCCGTCGCCGCCGTCACGACTGAAGAATTGGTGCCTGGCCCAAAAGCTCCCAGCGGAAAAAACTACGGCAAAGCGTTTCGGGGGGCGCGATCTGGCTGGTAGGATTGACGCTCACTTTCGCGCTCATCTACCGCAATTTTCCGGCAGAAGGATTCGGGCGCTTCCTGGCGATGACCATGATTTCTGCTGGCGTAACCGGTTCGATCGCGAATCGCGGGCGAGTGACGCGAAGCTTCGTAAACGTCGGTGGAATTTACTTTTTGGTGCTGCTGGCTGTGTGGCTGATTAGCAATTTTGGAGGCCGTACTGTTTGATCCAGTATGAGTGCGACAGACAGCAAAATGATCAAGTTCAAAATTGAATGGCTCTATTCCGATTTCAAGGCAGGCGCGACACCGCGGCCGGAGAACTATCCCGTTCACTTCGCCTTCCTGATTCGTTTTCCGGACATTGAGCCCGGCGACGATCATGTGGCCCATTTTTGCTTCAACGTAATCACACCCGACTTTGCAGTGACACACGGGCTCGATGCGTTTGGCCGTCGTGGGTACGTCACTAAATCTTCCTTCGACTATTACGAAATCGTTCACGAAGTGGCGCAGGCAGTTGCGAATGCAATGGCTAGCGCTGTTGACGATCGCTCGCGACGAAGTGCCATCGCAGCGCTCAACGAGCGCTACATCTACACCGATGCAAATTTTGCCGATGAATTTCGTGCGGACCTGCTTGAGCCAGAGGCGATAGTCGCGCTGATTAATGCCGCATTCGATGGCGTGACGCGAGGCGACGGCACCACGTTGCACGAGGCGATGATGATGGATGACTACGGCAGCATCGAGGCGCAAAGAGACGCCCGCAAATTTGATCAGGAGACGCGCTGGCAGGACGTACCCGGCCACGACATTTGCAACAACCCGTCCTACATGGGATTTCTGGACAGCGCAGGATTTCGCTATTACTTGCCCGCCAGTATGGTGTGGTCGTTAACACCCGACAATGGTAATCAGTGGAACGTGCCGTTCTTCACTTTTTTGCGTTTGTTCCCATCGATTGCCCCGAGGGATGTGGGTCGGGGGTTAGGCAAAGACTTCAACGTCGCAAGATTCATCACGGGGCTTTCTTTCTCCTCGGCGCAAGTCAATGCGATTTATCGCTTTCTATGCTTTATGGCCATTGAGGATGGGTGCGGCGTTAATGAGGACAAGTATCCGATCATGTGCCAGTGGCGCGAAGCGGCCGCACGATGAAGGGGTGCTGACTACATCAAGCGGCAACCTGTAATCCAGTTTTTACACACGGCTGGTTTTCCCTCCATGCCGCGCTTCGCGTCCTCGGCGTGCTCGTTGCCCTGGCGCGCAGACTCGGTGTACCAGCGCAGTGCCTCAGCGCGATCTTCTGCGGTTCCCAAGCCCCACATGTAGAAATTTCCGAGGTGATATTGCGATTCGGCGCTGCCGGCGTTGGCCGCAGTCTGGCACCACGAAAATGCCTGTTCGCGCTCTGGGCTTCGCACCATGGAGTCCATGCTACGACCGTAGGCGATGCAGATTTGCGCGATAGCGACAGGGTTGCCCTGTTCTGCAAATGGGCGCAGCTTCACGCGCGCTGACTCGGGACGTTGATCGAGCTCGGACATCGCCTCTCGCATTGCAGGATCGGCGGTACTACATCCCGGCAACGACAACGTGGCGCAGAGGGCGTACATGGCAGAAATGAGGCGTTTGATCGACATTATTCGACTCCTGTTGATTGCCGCGCGAGCAACGCTACCCACAAAACTTCGCGGTGATCGCTTTCGTCGTGAGGGCCTTGCCTCCCGCGCGGCACGCCGACTGGCAAGCGTTTTCAAAAGCAACGGTATCAAATTTCGTATTCAGTCCGGCGATCGCATAGTAGTTGCCACGGCTGACACTCGACAGACTCATGCCGAAGTCAACCTGTTTCGAACAGCGCTCTCGTTGAATGTAGACACACTCTTCGAAAACGGAAATTATCATTTCGCATTCCTTGCCCTTCGGCAATGTCTCAGCAGGGTGGCGACGCTTTTTTTTCGGCGGCGTATTGAACGCTACCGGGTCGCCAGTTTCCAGAAGTATCGTAATGGCGTCTTCTTCGACTTCGAACGCCGGACCCAGTACGCGAACAAGACATTGCCATTCGCAGTGCACCTGCTTGATAGACGTCTCGCCTTTATGAGTGAGGTAGCGCCAACGATTAGTCGAAAAGAGTTGGCTACCGTATGGGTTGCATCCCGATCCGCCGCAATGCGCTGCCATCATGAGGTAAGTTTCACCCCGTTTTTCAATACAACGCAGCGTGTTGTAATCGTCAGTCGGAACTGGAAGCAGTGCATTTGTCCGTCGATCACGCAGGTAAAGCGAAAACGACGAATTTGTGCCATCAATCGAGTTGTACGCAAATTTCGCAACGCTTTTTTCCTCCATCGCAACGCGCAGCTCTTCGATCAAAAGATGTTTCGCCGTCGCGCCTTTGAATTCGAGCTGGATGTCGGCGTCGCCACAAAAACCAATGCTGACCCTGGGTTCAGCCTGCACGGCAGACGCTTCGGAGACGAGGAATACAGCAAGCAGTAGTCGAAGGATGTACATGGAGGAGTTGGCTACTTGAAAGCCATTGATCGTGTGACCGCATCAAACTGGGGTCGATAGCGCGCAAAATTTTCTGCGCGAGCGGTAAATGTCAACGCATAGAAAAATTGCGGTGACAGCGCAACGCCCAGCCATTGCATTAGATGCGTGTTGTCGTTAGTCACAGATAGTTCGGTCGTTAGTGCAGGCAAACCGCCGATCGCTTGCTCTTGCGTCGGTGTGAGTTGCACTTCGAATCTTTGCCGTTCGTAACCGGCTTGCAGGTTGCCGCGAAGCAGATCGAACTCTTCGGTGAGATTGGAGCGCCCCTTGTCGCTGCGCGGAAAATGGGTCAGTTCAATCGCAGCGGCGAAGGCACCGCCCTCGCCCTTGAGCAACACACGCGCCCGCTCGCCGCCCAGATTTTTGCCACTATTGGTGGTGGGCGAAGGCAGATAGCTCACGTCCCAACCGGTCGGCCATACGACTCGATAAGGTCGCGGCGCAATGGTCTCAGCGGATGCGGCACCGAGACCGAGCAAATGGGCGCCGACGAATGCGGCACCGAGCAGCGTACGCCTGCGGTTTACGTTTAGTCCATCGTTCACGCTCGTCTCACCTTTGTCGTTTCGCCAGCACAAAAACTTGGCGCCTAACCCGAAAGAAACCTACGTTAGATGCGAACACCCTACGTTTCCCCTACATGCGGGACGCTCGCTTGCCGTATCGGCGACGCGCTAAAGGCAACAAATTTCTCGCACTGTAGGAGATTTGTAGGGTCGCCACAGCTAACGTGATTACGGGCTTTAGTTCAAAAGAGCCGTCCGCGATGCCTGTACGCCGAATCAACCAGCCGTAGAAAGCGAAACCATGAAATTTAATCCGCCATTTTCTTTTGTATATCGCCTCGCTGGTCGTTGCGGCGCTCGGCTTCTGGCGCTGCTGGCGCTCACTTTGTTGTCCGTGCCGCTTTGGGCCGCAACCATCACGGTGAACGATTTGGGGGATGCGCCGGATGCGATTCCCAACGACGGCATTTGTGCAACGGCGGGCAACGTTTGCACCTTGCGCGCAGCCATCAATACGGCGTTCTTTATCCCTGGCAGCAACGTCATTGTCGTTCCGGCGGGCACGATTGTGTTGGGGAGCGAATTGCTGCTGCAATCGAACATCACCGTCAATGGCGCGGGCGCTGGCAGCACCGTTGTCAGCGGCAACGGCATCACGGGAGTCTTCAGGTTCGGCAATAACGGGCTCACCGTATCGATGAACGACCTTACCATCGCCAACGGCGCAGCCACCGCAGGCGCTGGCGTGTTCGTGACGACCAGCAGTACGTTCAATCTAACGCGAGCGGTCGTCACGAACAACAATGCCCTCACTGGCGTGCAGCAGGGCGGCGGCATCTACGTCGGCGGCACCTTGAATTTGACTGACAGTACGGTGTCCAACAACTCCGCTGGATTTGTCGGAGGTGGCGTGCGGGTGCTCACCAATGGCACTGCGAATATCGTCAATAGCGCCATCGTCAATAACACCGTCACAAACTCCTCGGCTAACGGCGGCGGTATCGTTAGCCAAGGCACGCTCAACATCCTGAACTCCACCATCAGTGGCAACAGCGCTCCGCTCGGCGGGCCCGGCGGCATCGGGCTTTACAGCGGGTCCGCGACCATTCGGTTCAGCACCCTTACCGCCAACACTGGCCAATACGCGGGCACTCAGCTTTCTTACACAGCGGGGGCCGGCAACTCGCTTGACACAAGTGCCAGCATCGTCGCTGGGCCTGTGTCGGGCACAAATTGCTTTGGAAACTTTGCAGGCACGTCGACCGGCAATAACCTCGACAGCGGCAATACCTGCGGATTCTCCGCAGCCGGTGACTTGATCAATAGCAATCCGCAACTGGCGGCGCTGGCCAACAACGGCGGCCCGACGCAAACGCATGCACTGCTAGCCGCAAGTCCCGCCATCAACGCAGGCCCCACGGCCGGCACCATTCCAGCCACCGATCAGCGCGGCGTCGGCTTTGCACGCGTGCAGAGCGGGCGCGCCGATATCGGCGCATTTGAGTCTGCCTTTTCACCGCCAGTGCTGGTTGCCCCCGTAATAATCAACGCGGCCTTCCCGCCGGGCGGCACCGTGGGCATCGCATACAGCTTCCTGATCGTCGCCACTGGCAGCGCGCCGATCACCTTCAGCATCGGCACCGGCAGCTTGCCTCCTGGCGTCTCAATCAACCCAACCACTGGCCTCATCAGCGGGACACCAACGGGCGCGGGCACCTTTACCGGCACTATCGTCGCGAGCAACGGCACACTACCGAACGGATCCCTCCCATTCAGCATTGTCATCACTTCCACTGGCGCCCCGGTACCTGCGGTCAGTGTCGGCAACGCAAGCCTTGTCGAAGGTAACTCGGGCACCAGCGTCATGAACTTCCCAGTCACGCTTTCGAGTGCTGCGCCCGCGGGCGGCGTGACCATCACGTACTCGACCGCAAACGGCACCGCCACGGCGGGCAGCGACTACGTTGCCGTCGTTGCCGGCACGGTGACGATTGCCGCAGGCGGACTCAGCGGCAATCTGCCGGTCACCATCTACGGCGACACGACGATCGAGCCTGATGAGACTTTCACCGTGACGATCACAGGTGCGACGAACGCCACCCTCGGCACAGCAACAGCGACCGGCACTATTTTCAATGATGACACCTTCGTGGCTGCGCCGGTGACGCCAGTGCCCGTGAATAGTCTGTGGTTACTGCTCGCCGCGATGCTCGGCGTGATTGCCGTGCGGCGCAAATTTATCTAGTACGGCGGCAAGAGGGAACACTGATGTCTGAACAACCCTGGTCTATGCACGTCAGCAAAGGCTTGACCGCGCATTTCAAAGTGCCCGACGGCCCAAGCCGCGAGGGCACGATGTGGTCAGTCCACCTGACGCGCGGCGATGAGCGCTATGTCGCGATGGTTAAAGGTCTGCTTGCCGACGATGTGACAAAAGCGACGCGCAACGACGCTAGATATCAGTCGCAAACGGCGATGGAATATCTCAGTGATCGGTTAGGAAGCGGCTGGCACCCGAAAGACGATGAGCAGCACACCATTCACATCGGCAATCCGCTGACCGCATCCGTAGCAGCGCCGTCATCCTCTAACAAACCTTGGTGGCAATTCTGGTGAGTTGTCGCCATGCGGTTTGGACATACGCGCACGGCTGACTCAATATTCAGTTCGAATGTGTAATTGGCGCGGCAATGCGGCACCTGGAAAGCTCCGTGGCGCCACAGCCTGCTCGCTCCAGCCTCGCAGAAGAGTGCTGAAACAGGGTATGAAGCCCCGCTCGGCAGGCATGACGGCGCCGTCATCGACCACCATTTTCTGTTTCTAAATTGATAGTGCCTCGATGCTGCTTCCAGCTCGTGCGCAAGGCACCACAACTGAGCGCGCCTGCCGGCATCCTTGCGTCTCCGCCATTTGCCCGCGACCAATCTCGCAACCTGCAGACCGCCTCGATGCGTCGCGTTCGAATTCGCCGATTCACGCATCCGCGATGCAAATGCACTTTTAACGAAGCTCGCCGGGGCGTAGGGGGTTTGTAGGGTCGTGCTGCTTAACGTACGCGCATGGACGCGACGCACAGTGCAAACACGAACGTCATTAACGGCCACTGCCTTCTCACTTCAAAATCGGATGTAGATCTCCATGCAATGTTCAAACTTGTTCAACGAATTAAAGGTGAGGGCGAAACGCATCGTCCGCACCGCAGCGACTTTCGTCACACTATCAACGGTGGCACTGTCGGCGCAGGCCGCCAACATCTACGGCCCGCCGGGTTTGCAGCCCAATCAGATTGGCGGCGGTAGCACTGCGTACTCGTATGCCGCAGTGAGCGCAGACTTTAATAACGATGGTTACGCCGACCTCGCCGTCATCAACAAGAACACGGGCAATTTGGCCGTCTACACCGCGAACGCCATTGGCACACTGACGCTCTCGCACGACTACGGCATCTTCAATCTTGACTCACCCAACGCAATTGTCGCGGGCGACGTCAACGGCGACGGCAAGATTGATCTGGTCATCACAGATCAAAGCGGGGTATCCGTATTGTTAGGCGTCGGGGATGTGACGGCGGGCTTCACGGCTGCCAGCCCGCAGCGACCTGCATTGGCGGATGCCGACCGCGGCGCGACCGGCGCCATGCTCGCTGACCTTAACCATGACGGAAAACTGGACATCGTCGTCGGTGTATACGAGAGCGGGGATTTTGGTGGGACCCATTATTTTGAAGTCTTGCAGGGTATTGGCGGCGGTAAATTCATATTGGTTGGGCAGTATGAGGTGCCCTATAGCGGTAGTGGTTCCGCTTACTTCCCCGGTGCTGAATCGCAACTGGCCGACATTGACGGCGACGGGGAGCGCGACATCGTTTTCAAAAATAGTGTCATTGGCGCAGGTGTCTCGTGGATGAAAGGACTGGGCAATGGTCAATTTCTCGCCGCAGCCCCGCTTGCCACGGTAGGCAGTGGTGTCGGTGACTGGAGTTCCATCGCGGCCATTGATGTGGACGGTGACGGCAAAGTTGATTTGCTGATGCTCAATAGCTACGGCAAGGGCGTGTGGATGGCCAAGGGCAATGGCGATAGTACGTTTCAAGCACTGACGCACCTCTACGCTACAGGTATTCCATCGAATGGCGCTCGAGATATGGGTCCCATCGTCGTGGCCGATGTCAACGGGGATGGTCGTCTGGATATCGTAGCCGACGGCTACGTATTGCTTCAGCAGGCCAATCACAGCTTTGTGTTTAACGAACACATTGGATATTCACAGACGAACATGCTTACGGCGATTGATCTGAACCATGACGGTCGCGCTGATCTCATCACAGCGGGCCCCGGCGCAGGGAAAATTGCCATTTTCACAAGCCTTGGTGCGGGCGCGCCGAATTCGGTGCTCGCCACGGGCACACCACAAAGCACGGTGTTCAACACGGCGTTTGCGCAGGCGCTCTCGATCAAAGTCATTGACGGCAGCAACGCGCCAGTACCGAACGTGTTGGTGCTCTTTTCGCAGGTTCCTGCGGGTGGCGTCGCCACCGCATCGGTGTTTTCCGGAACCACCAACGCTCAGGGTATCGTGAGCTATATCCCGACGGCCAACGGCGGCCTGGGCTGCTATCAGATGAAAGCGAGCATTACCGGCTTGAGCGTTACGCCGTTTTTTGACCTGTGCAATACCGGTGCCAATAGTTTGACGGTAACCGCTACCAGCGACAACCAAAGCACCCTGGTCAACACGGCGTTTCCGATTCAACTGCAAGTGAAATTGACCGATACGGCCAACAATCCCAAATCGGGCGTGACGGTTAGTTTTGGTGGTCCGAGTTCCGCATCACGCGCGACGCTGTCATCGCCGACAGCAGTCACTAATGCGGCGGGCTTTGCCGCCGTCAACGCGACTGCCACCGCCATCTCCGGCGCGTACTCAGTGAGCGTTACTGCGCCCGGCGCAACGCCGACCTCGATCAAACTCTCTAATTCAGCGGCGGCTGGATCGGCGTCATCGATCGCGTTTGACGTGTCAACTCCGCAGTACGCATACGTGACCAAGGCCTTCGCCGCACCAATTGTCGCGCACGTCACCGACTTCTTTTCGAACCCCGTGGCTGGCGCTACCGTAGTGTTCAAAATAACACCTGATTCGCTGACTGGTGCGACGGCTTCATTCTCATCATTAACCGCTGTCACGGACGCTTCGGGCGACGCACAAGTAACCGCGACGGCCAACGGGTTCATCGGAGCCTATTCAGTCAAAGCAAGTATTCAAGGCAACGTGCAGGCGCCGCCAGCGAATTTTTTGTTGAAGAACTATGCGGATTTGCCGAAGTTTATGACGCTAACCAGCGGAACGCCGCAAACGACGCAGGTCAACACAGCATTCGCGCAAAAACTCCGCGTTCAGGTTACCGCCTGGGATGGCACTCCAACGCCACAAGTACGCGTCTACTTCCTCGAAAATGGCGGCGTAACGCTCTCAGCCGGGAGCGCGTTAGCCGATGCCAATGGTTTCGCCGAAGTCACGGCGACAGCCGACGGCAGCGTCGGTGCGCATCAGGTAGGTGCAATCGTCTATGACACGGTGGTTGAAACACCGATCACGCAAGTCTTTACGTTGACCAATACAGCGGCGACAACGCTCACCATCTCCAACGCGAGCATTGCTGAAGGCAACGCGGGAACGAAGGTGTTGAATTTTCCAGTCACGCTAGACGCGGTATCGCCCGTTGACGTCGTTATCACTTACTCAACGACTGACGGCACGGCGACGACAGCCAACAACGACTACGTTGCCGTTACAAACGGCACCGTCACCATTCCCGCAGGGCAACTCACTGGCAGTCTGCCAGTGACAATCAACGGGGATACCACCATCGAGCCCGACGAGACGTTTATGGTCACGATAAGTAGCGCGACTAACGCGACGCTGGGTACCGCAAGTGCGACCGGAACGATCATGAATGACGACACGCTGGTGCCGCTCGCACCCATCATTCCTGTACCCGTCAACCATCCGTTGGCGCTATTCGCGCTGATGTTGGCATTGCTGGGTTTCGCCTGGCGACGTTCAGCGCGCCAACTCTGACAGCGCCCTGCGCTGATCTGTCTGCGTAGGGTGGGGCTTTCCCTCAGGCCCCGCCCTACGCTCCCCAACATTCTTCGAATGCGCCAACGCCATACGGGGCGTGCTTCCGAACACGAAAGACCCGAAATGACAGCGCCGTCGACGCGAGCGGCGCTCGACTGTTGCTTCAGTTACGGCGCAATGTGTCTGTCATTTTTTGTAGGGTCTTTGTAGGGCGCGAGCACCTAACGTTAGGTACGCAATGCACGCACATTGATACAAATTCTTTAGCCTCCTCGATCATAAGGTTCACTATGAAACTCTCCGCCGACATCGTCCGACAATCCTGGAAAAACGTACTGCCGATGCGTGACGATGCGGCGGCTTTGTTCTTCACCCGACTGTTTGAACTCGACCCATCGCTGCGCCCATTTTTCAAAGGAGATATGGCCGAGCATCATCGAAAGTGGGGGGCCATCATTAGCGTTGCCGTGGCTAATCTCGAGCGCTCCATCATCCTGTTGCCATCGCTCTACACGCTGGGCGCACAGCAGGAAAAGAACGGGATTCAAGATCATCACTACGACGTCGTAGGCGCCGCACTTCTCGACACTCTTCAGCGCATACAGGGCGAGGCATTTACGCCAGAAGTCAGAGTCGCGTGGGTTGACGCCTATCGCGTGATTGCCAGCGTCATGAAAACGGCGGCGGCCGACTATCACACGCTAGCCGCCTAGCGAATACGCCTCGCTCGCTTGCAATCGTCGACTGAGTGTCGTTGCCAAGACACCAGCTGACATTTCGCACACCCATTAGAAAGCACCCCGTCGATGAATTCATCCATTCCCCACGTTCAAGGTTCGTGGCAACAGATGCTGGCAATTCAGGATCTTGCTGGCCAATGGCTTTACGACAAATTATTCGAACTTGATCCGACACTCAAGCCGTTGTTCAAGGGCGACATGAAAGCGCAAGGCGGAAAATTGATGACCATGATCAGCGTTGCCGTGGCGAATCTGGATCGCCCAGGAACGCTCATGCCAGTGCTCATAGGATTGGGCACGAGGCACGGCGGATATGGCGTGAAAGATCACCACTACGACAGCATGGCAGCGGCCCTGTTCGACACACTGCAACGTGGACTGGGGGACGCGTTTACGCCCGAGGTGAAAGCTGCGTGGATTGATGTTTATAGCCTGGTGGTAAGCACGATGAAAGGAGCGGCCGCAAAGCCTGTGAAACCGCTAACCGCATAACCCTTTCCGACCCATCGGCCGCGAACCAAAGTTTATTTTCCTCATGCGCTGCGCCATTTCGGCAAGTGCACGAACAGCGACGTAGTTAGCGGGTGCGCCACCTAAATGCAAAGCGATCTTTTCCGAAAGCAAACGTCGCGGCATCGAACGCGCCGTCACTGAATTTCCCTACGGCCTCTTCAATGCCTAACTGGTCGATCACTTCAAAAACAACAGCCATGCCACTGGCTATATTGCTGACAATCTGAGTTTGAACTTCACGCCTGCGTATCTGGAAGGCATGAACCTGTGACAACAAATGGACGCAAAAATCGCAGCTGTTGGTGGAGCAGCTGCGTTGTACAAGATCGAAACCAAAGTCAACCTTGAACTAGAGACTTGACGCAGGTTAATGGCCTGGGCTGTGGCGTGCGGTGATAGGCGTCGAAGCTGCGGTTGATCGCTGTGACCCAGACTCGCGGCGTCTATTGTCCGTCCAGGCCTACGTTCCATGCTTCTTCGCCAAAAAATGTTGATTGAGAAAAATGTGACTTCTCCTCGCCACGTACCCAAAACTGCCGCCACTACTTCAAATTTGGTAAAGGCGATTTTCTGGATCCTTGTCACGATTGACTCAATCTTGGTGGCAATCGTATTTCTGGCCCTCCTGGGCGACCTTTTCAGCAACGCTGCGCCAGAAGTTGGGGGTAGGCTGAGCGCCTTTCTGTTGTTGCCGATGGCGCTTGGCTTCGTTGTGTGGCTCTACATCACCAGCCCCGATGTCGACGTGCAACGTCTGGCGATCGGAATTCTGGCAGTGCCAGTCGTTGCCCTTCCGCTCGTCGCCGTCTATTTTTCCATGGCGCAAAACATCGAACGCAGAGATCGCGCTGCGAGCAGCGCCAACGACGATGCCATGGAGCGAATGGTTTTTGCAGTGGAGCGAGGCGACGCCGCATTCGTAAAGAACAATGGTTCGGGTATTGACGTCAATCGTGCAGCCAAGCGTGAAATGTCGCTTTTGAAACTCGCAGTGCACACCGCGAAATCCGAACAATATTCGCAACAGCTTCCGGTCACCGCGCAGTCGCCTGTGGTGGAAGCGTTGCTTCAGCTACACGCAAAGCCGGACGATGGGTTGTGGGATGCCTACGAATTGAGCGACCCGGCCATTCTCAAAGCGTTACTAACCGCGGGGGCCGACCCTAACCGTATGCCGCCAGGCGAATGCCCGCTACTGCGAAGTGTCGGAGACATTTCTGTAGAAAATTTTCGCCTGCTCAGCGAACATGGCCTAAAGGTGGGCGCGCTCTGCAACGGCAAGCCATTCGCGGTTGAGCTTGCTGATCATCGGCAATGGAATTTGCTCACCTATCTCATCGAACAGCGCGTCGACATTTCCAAGCCACGCGAGTATGGGCAGACGGTCGCGAGTCTGGTCGATGAAATGGTTACAACTGCGACGAACTCAAAGATCGCGCAGGATACGAAGGTGCTACGAATTCAGGCGCTGATAAAGCAGCAGCCGTGAAACGGCAGCGGCAAGAATTTCCGCGGCCATCGGACGCAGGATCCCAAATTCAGGCATGAGGTAGCAGCGCTGACTTTTGTGCGTCGCAAAGCCAGTGTAGGGAGATTGTAGGGTCGCTCACTTTAGCCTTCGATCCATTCTCTCGCCAATCCCGTCACGGAGCCCATCATGAAATTTTCCCGCCAATCCCGTCACGGAGCCCATCATGAAATTTTCCCGTCTTGCCCCTGCGCTTATGCTGCTTTGCATCGCGTTTTCCACTGCGCAAGCCTCGGATGACAGGCTGTTTTTGCAACTCGCTACTTGCCAGGATTCGTGGTTGGACTGGAAGAATATTCCACCAAAAATGACGCCTTTTAAAGATCGGATTGACGCGGACTTGAAGCAAATCGAAGGGACCGCTGGCTATACGCCGCTCAAGCCGATGTCCTTGTTAGGCTGGAATGTTGTCGAGGTGTACCCCGGTAGCGTCGGCATGGGGCTTGGCTTTTCGGTGGTTGTGGATGCGGAGTTCGACAAGGTCAAGGCAAGCCTTGAAAAACAGGTCGGCAAGCGCATCACGGAATGCAGTTTCCAGGAAAACACGCGCGAATGCGGGCACTCGTTCGCAGAGAGCAAGACGCTGACGCTCACCGAAGTGACGAAGCCGACAAAAGGCAAGAACGCGAAGACGCTGTTCGGTTGCTATTACTACTACGAAAAATGAGCGCAACTTCAGCAACAGGTGCCCGTGCGGTCAATTGACTCATGAAGTCCAACAAATGACGACACCAATCACTGCGAAAGTAACCGCGACAACACGCGTTTTCTGGAGCATCGCAATCATGGACGCGATTGGACTGCTCATCGTGTTCATCATGATGCTGTCCGACAACAAGGGGCAGCACGATGGCGGCGCTGCAATGGGCTGGTTCTTTCTGTTTCAGGTTCCGGTACTGATGCTCGGGCTCAGCATGGTGTTGTTCTATTACACGAAACACGTGCTTTGGCACAGCCTAGCCGTTCTCATTGTGGCGAGCCCAGTGCTTCTCCTCTTGGTTTTCCTAATCCTGTAGTGCTCCTGCGAGCGGCGCAAATTTTCCGTGAATCCAGCTGCCGTGAAAGACCCCATGAAACTCCTTACCCAAATTTTTCGCATCGGCCACCTGGCAGGTTGGCTGTTCGCCATCGGTGTCGTCGCGCCCAGTCAAGCGGCAACCACCACGGGCGTGGGCGCTGTTGCGGGTGCCACAGAGTTCGCGCGTGCCGAGATCACGCGGTTACAGAAAAAGGACTGGAAAGGCTCACTCATTGAGTATGAAGCCGCCGCGAAACTCGGTCATCCCGATGCGCTGTATCGGCTCGGCACCCTTTATTACCAGGGCGAAACGCAGGGTTCAGGCGACATACCGCGCGCGCTCGGTTACTACAAACGGGCGGCTGATCTCGGTCACGCGCGGGCTAACTATCTGTACTGCATGGAGCTGTACGCTGGTGAAAACATCGCGAAGGACATGAGCGCAATGTTGCACTACGCACGGCGCGGCGCAGAACGCGGCGATGCCGGCGCACAGAACCTGCTCGCGGGACTGTACGCATCCGGAACGATGGTGAAGCTCGATCCGATCGAGGCGTTTCGATGGGATAGTCTGGCCGCGCTTAAGCTTGAAGAAATTCGCCAATTCCTTCACCAGAAAACTTATGACACGGTGAATGATCGCCCCGATGAGGCCCTTGATATGGGAGACGTATTGCGAAATACACCCTCGGCGGGTGTCGTTCGTGATCACGTTGGCGCAAAGTTCAGCGCCGCTCAACTCGCTACCGCCAGAGCGCTGGTGGCAAAGTGGAAGCCCACAATCGACGCCGCCTGCCGCGCCTGTCAGGCGATGGGCAATCCTAATTTCTTGCTTAAGAAATAGGTATTGCAATCTGTCTGGCTAATTCCCCCGTCTTTGTTTTCAATGGTCGTTGCGTAATGATTTATTCCCAATACAGCAAACATGCGTCGATAATGAAGCTTCGCCCGCTATGAGCTTCACCCCGATGCGTCAAATCGACAGCACCGCGCAATCTATTGACGCGTTGATTCAAACCCGAGCGTTTGAGGCCGCACGCGATTTGTTGCGCGCCGAATTGGGACCGCTCTCGATGCATGTCGGCTCCGCGAGGGTGGATGCCTGGTGCGTGGTGCTGGGGTTAACGCAATTGCTTGAGCAGCCCAACGCAATTGCTGCGGCGCACATTGTGCGTGAAACGCGAGGCACGGCGGCGATTGCCGATTTTGTCAAGATCGCGCAGACTGCCCACGCGCGGGGCGATGAAGTTGCCGAATTTCGAGCGTTGGCGGGGGTGTTTTGCACGGGCATACTGGTGTGGAGTGGGTTCGGCGAAATGCAACGGGCGTTTCCGCGCATTAATGAGCTGCATGCAGCGCTGCATCACCGCTTGTCGAAAGATGAAGCGATTGAATGCCTCTCGGGCCTACTTGTAGCTCGCATGTTGTTTGGTGGCGAAGCAGCGGAAGCAGCCGTCATTGGTGAGGTGTTGGTGACACTGGTACTCGATGATGCGGTGACGGCTATCGCTCGTCTTCGCGCAGCGACCTTGCTCGCACCATGGTTTGAGCACGCGCGAGACGACGCACGTCTGCACCGCGTGGCGGAGGTTCTCCTTCCGCTCACGATTGATGTCACGATACCGCTCGTCACTCGATTGATATATCGCACTTCGATTGCGCTAGCCGACGTCTACCTTGGCAGCGTCCTTTCCTCGGCAGCCGTTGATGTCTTTTCGACGAAACAACTCGTTCTGGAAATCGGCCAGTCAGACCCCGATGGCTTGCCCCCGCAATGGTTGCGCTTCTTCGTGTACCGAAGCGCCTTTGAAGCGGCGACTCGCAGCGGCGATCAAGTGGCTGCCGGCAAAATTCTTGAACAACTTGAAGCGTTGGTGGACCCCGCCGAAGCGTCGCAAGTGCTTGCGCTACGCTACCGTCAGAGCACGCGTGCCCTAAGGTCGCGTGAATATTCGGCTGCGCTTGCCTATTCTCAGCGCTGCGTGGAGCTGGCGCAGGCGCTTGAGATACCGCAGCCGATTGCGCTGCTCTATGAAAACGGCCTTGGCACCGCGCTGATCGGATTGCATCGACTCAGTGAGGCGCGCGCCATTTTTCTCACCATCATCGCAAAGTCGATGCCCGGACACCGCCTTGGGTATGAGCGCATGTGTGCGCTGATTGACACTGTCGCCGCGCTTGGCGGATTCGATCGGCAAAGCGCGACGGAGGCGCTTCCTGGCAGTGATGCGGTTGCCGCGGTACGCGAACAGCTCGGCGACTATCTACGCATTTGCGGAGGTCGAATGCCGCCCAGCCATTCCCAGGTTTTCCCGAAGATCGCTCAGGGCATCGTAGCCGCGATCTTCGCTTACGGACTCGGCACTGAAGCCTTCGCGGATGATGTTCGAACGCAAGGGCTGCTGCCGCCTGATGATCGCCCAGTCAGCTGGCCATGGCTGCTGCGTATTCGACTATTCGACGGGTTCATCGTCGAAGGCATCAACAGCAGCGCGCAAGACACGGGCAAAAAAGGCGAATCAAAATCGACACAGATTTTGCAATACCTCGCAGCGCATGCGCCGACATCGGTGACAGCGCAGCGCCTGGCCGATGCCTTATGGCCGGAGGCTGAGGGTGATAAGGCGATGCGCTCGCTCGATGTGGCGCTGACCCGTTTACGACAAGTCTTGCCGGATGCGGCGCTGCTCGTTCGCCACGAAGGCAAGATAGGTTTCGACTCAAATCGTGTGTGGTGCGACACCCACGCTGCGCTGACGCGGGTCGACACATTGCGCGGCTATGTCAGTGCTGGCTGGGGTGCGAAACCTTCGGCCGACGCACTGATTGCCGACGCACGATACGCGCAGACAGCGCTCGCACTGCTCGATCTCTATCGCGGACCGCTGCTGCCTGATTCACGCGAGGCGTTTGCGCGTGATCGATCAGCGTTTTTCCGCTCGCAAGCGGCAGGCGCTGTGCAAATCGGGCTGCGCGCAGCAATCCGCCTGCCTGATCAAACCATGTCCGAAGAAATCGTACGCAAAAGCGTGGCGCACGGACTGCCCGCCGATGTCGTGCGCTCGGTCATCACAGACCTTCAGGCACGTGGTGAGGACACGTCACGTCGCGCGGCGCAACTGAGTCAGGTGTTTGAGCTGGCGCGAGCCTAATTTCTCAGATACAGCTTTTTTGTGGAATGGCGTTTTCACGGGGCTAGCCCCGTGAAATGATCTAAGTCGACTTTAGCTAAATATTCTGATTAGCCCCTGTATAGCGGCGCTTTCAGCAAAAAGCTTTCTTTCTCGGGGCGGTACAATTTAGGCTCTTTTCAAGCTGTGAAGATCTCCGCTCCGATGCGCCGCACCTCGCTGACCCAGTTTCTTGTTGAACAACAGCGCGCGGCAAATGCCATTCAGCCCGAACTTCGGCTCTTGATCGAAGTCGTCGCCCGCGCCTGCAAGGCCATTGCGGTGAACGTCGGCAAGGGTGAGTTAGCCGGGATTCTCGGCAGCGCGGGGACCGAGAACATTCAGGGTGAAGTCCAGAAAAAGCTCGACGTCATCTCGAACGACATCCTGATGGAAGCCAACGAGTGGGGCGGCCATCTCGCGGGCATGGCGAGCGAGGAGATGGAGACGATTCACGAAATTCCGAATCGTTATCCCAAAGGCGAATATTTGCTGTTGTTTGACCCGCTCGACGGTTCGTCCAACATAGATGTGAACGTGTCAATCGGCACCATTTTTTCGGTGCTGAAGGCGCCGGAAGCGATGGGTCAAGTTACCGAGCAGTCGTTCCTGTTGCCGGGCACAACGCAAGTCGCAGCGGGTTATGCGGTGTACGGCCCGACCACCGTCTTCGTGTTGACCGTCGGCACTGGCGTGCACTGTTTCACACTGGATCGCGAAATGGGCTCGTGGGTGCTCACACAATCGAACATGATGATCCCGGAAGAGACTCAGGAATTCGCAATCAACATGAGCAATATGCGGCACTGGGAAGCACCCGTAAAGCGCTACATTGACGAGCTTTTGCTGGGCAAAACGGGGCCGCGCGGCAAGGACTTCAACATGCGCTGGGTCGCCTCAATGGTGGCCGATGTGCATCGCATTTTGACGCGCGGCGGCGTGTTTTTGTACCCACGCGACGCGCGCGAACCCGATAAACCGGGCAAGCTGCGGCTGATGTACGAAGCCAACCCGATGAGCTTTATTGTCGAACAGGCGGGCGGCGCTGCAACAAATGGTCATCAGCGCATTCTTGACGTGCAGCCCGGTCAACTACATCAGCGTGTCAGCGTTATTCTGGGCAGCAAGCGCGAAGTCGAACTGGTAACGCGCTATCACTCTGAAAAAGCATAAAAAGTAACCGCCAACGTTATTGTGAGTTCAGACCCCAAAACGCCCAGTACGCCCCGCGCCGCCTCGTTCACTGGTATCACCCGCGAAGCGATCGAAAACAATCACGCTCGCGAGGCAATCAAGAATTCCGCGCTCGCAGACAAAGTGCTGTGCGATGTGGCGCTCGGAAAATCGCTCGACTGCATGCTTGAGCGATGGGACGGCCAAAGCGATGTTCACGTCTTCGCGTACGGTTCGCTGATCTGGAACCCGTGCATGGATCACAGCGGTCGCACACCGGCAACCGTACGCGGTTTTCATCGCCGATTTTGTCTATGGAGCAACGTCTATCGCGGTACGCCGGAAAATCCCGGCCTGGTGCTTGCGCTGGATCGTGGTGGCGCCTGCCGCGGTGTGCTGTACCGCCTCCGCGCCTCAGTTGCCCGCAAAGAATTGATGCTGTTGTGGCGGCGCGAAATGTTCGGCGGTAGCTACAAGGCGAAATGGCTCAACGCAAAAACTGACAACGGCTCGATCGCCGCCATCGGTTTCGTGATGAATCATTCGTCCGACGCCTACGCCGGTCGCCTGTCCGACGAGCAGGTCGTCGAAAAGCTCGCAACCTGCTGCGGGCACTACGGATCGGGCGCGGATTACCTGTGTCAGACCGCCGCATCGTTGCGTGCCGGTGGGCTTGATGACCCGCATCTGGATCGTCTGTGCAATCTTCTCTCCGCGCGCGAGGTCAATATGCCGTGCACCGCATCTGATGCCGCCGGGGCACCCCGACGCTAAAGACCGCGATAGCGTTCAGCCGCCAGCGGCCAATAGCGAACAGTCAGAATGTCGGTGCTAGCGCGCAGCAGAACGCTGTGATACTGTGCCGTCGGACAAGGTTTTCTTAAAAAATGCGGGAGCAGAATCATGAGCTTACTCGACGGCGTTTTGGGCGCGGTACTCGGTGGCAACAACAATAACGGCGGACAACACAGCGTGATATCGAGTGTGATCGGCGGGCTGATCCAGCAAGCGGGCGGCGTCGGCGGGCTACTGGCAATGTTGAAGCAAAGCGGGCTCGGCCAGCAAGCGGATTCATGGCAAGGCACGGGGCAGAACATGCCGGTTGATGGTGGCGATCTGATGAGAGTGCTCGGCGGCATGATGGGTGGCGGTGGCCAGCAACAGGCTCAAGCGGGTGGCATGGGTGGCGGCATGGGTGGTCTTCTCGGCAGCGTGCTCGGCGGCGCAGCCCCCGGTGGTGCTGGCGGCAATTTGGGCGACTTGTTGTCGCAAAGCGGTATCAGTCAGGATCAGTTGGGTGGTTTGTTAGCTCAGGTGTTACCCGGCGTGCTTGACGGCATGACCCCCGGGGGCCAAGTGCCGCAAGCCCACGATCACAGCATGATGCAAGACATTCTCGGTGGCGTGATGCAGAGCGCCATGGGTGGCAAGGGCGGCGGACTGTTCGGGTAGAAGCCTTTGCGGCGTCCCTGACGCATGATAATGTTGGGGCAACGGGGGGCGAAGTGTCGTCATGACACGGTGGTTGTTTTAAAAGGGTGTCTCCCAATGCGTTCGCTTTCAAACTGTTGCATACGTGTCTGCCTGACGCTCGGCTGTACCCTCCTCTCCATCAACGCACCTGTTCGCGCAGCGCCGTCTGGCGAGACCACTCTTTTCGTCGCTTCAGACGTTCGCAACAACGATTTCCACATCATTCTGCGAAGCGATGCGACGGACTCCGACGATGTGCAAAAGTACCTTTCGTTCGGCTGGAATGGCTGGAGTGGGCGCACGGTGCGCTGGCGCTATAACGACGCCAGTCGGCCCGCGTCAATCGTAGCGAGCGCCTCGACTGCGGTCGAGCGCATTCAGGCCGCGATGAATCGATGGTCTGCCGTCTGCAACATTCAGTTTGTCTACGACGGCCCGTCCAACAGTGCAGCGAGCCTGGCCAACAATGCGCGCGATGGCGTCAACGTCATTTCTTGGGGGGCGCTGTCAGGCAATACCACCGGCGTCACCTACGCCGGAGCTAGCGGCTTTACGGGCAGCACCCTCACGATCGACGAAGCCGATATGGTGATCAATTCCCAGTTCAATCCGAATCTCGACGCGACGTTGTCGCACGAAGTCGGACATTTTTTGGGACTTAAGCATTCCAATCAGGAAGGTGCCGTGATGTCAGGGCCCAACACTGCGCCCGATCCGTCGACTTCTTACACGTCGTTGACCGTGCTCCAGACCGACGACATTGCGGGCTGCCGATCACTGTACGGAGCACCCGCCGGCGCGCCGGCTTCGCCAGTGGCTTCGGTAACGACGACCGCGCTCGCCTTCGCCGACACCAACGTCGGTTCGAGCAGTATCGGCCAAAGCATCACCCTCAGCAATACCGGTAGTGCGACATTATTCGTCAACCACACCATCGTTTCCGGCAGCGATTTCTCGCTGCTCTCCACGACTTGCAATGCCGGTTCGGCGTTGTCTCCCGGTGCGTCGTGCCTGGCCACAGCGCGCTTCATGCCCACCAACTCGGGTGCCCGTAGCGGGACACTAACCATTGCTCACAACGCAACGCCTTCAAGCACGGTGGTGACACTCTCCGGCACCGGAAACGCTACCGCGCCAGTAGCTGGCAAGCGCGTAATGGTTGAGTATCGTTACGCCCCACTGGACTATTACTTCATCACGTCGCGCGATAGCGACAAAGCAACGCTTGACGCCGCGTCCGACTGGGCTCGCACCGGTGGGTCGTTTCTTGTCTATGCGACGCAGCAGGCGGGCACACGCAGCATCACGCGGGTCTACTTCGACCATGTCGCTCGCAATGCAGCGCGCGGTAGCCATTTCTACACGTTGCTCGACAGTGATCTCGTGGCGCTCGCGAACCAGAATCCGACGCAAAGTGCGGCGCCGGGGTTCGCCCAAAACGAGGGCGTCGATTCATACGCATTCATTCCGGTTGTTACCGGCGTGGGCGGTTTCTGTGGCAGCGGCTTGCTCCCGGTCTACCGACTGTTTCGCGGCGCAGTTCGATTCCCCGACGACCCCAATCACCGATTCACTACAAGTGTGTCAACGTACAACGCGTTCGTGGCGCAAGGATGGGACGGTGAGGGTGTCAGTTTCTGCGTGCCCGCCAGCTAACATCGCTGCTTGCGTCGAACATAGCCATGTTCGCGTCGACTTCCGAAACTACGGGGATATGTCTTGAATTTATTTGATGCGACGATCATGGGTATCGTCGAAGGTGCGACCGAGTTTTTGCCAATTTCCAGCACGGGGCATTTGATCGTTGCGGGATCGTTGCTTGGGGTGCATGATGAACGCGGCAAAGTGTTCGAAATCGCTATTCAGATCGGCGCGATATTTGCGGTGGTGTGGGCGTACCGCGAACGCTTTTTCTCAGCGCTCGCAAACGTGAATCATCGCGGCAATGGTCAGCGCTTTTTCATCAATCTGTTCATTGCGTTCTTACCAGTGGCGGTTCTCGGACTGCTCTTCAACAAGGCGATCAAAGCCGTGCTGTTTAACGCCTATGGCGTGGCGGCGGCGTCAATCATCGGTGCGCTCGTTATTTTGTGGATCGAGCGCGACAGCCCGCGCGAACTGCGCGAGTCTCGCGCCCGCGTTCGTGATGTTGATTCGATGAGTGCCTTTGACGCACTGAAGATTGGATTCGCGCAATGCTTCGGCTTGTTTCCCGGCATGTCGCGCTCGGGCTCTACGCTGATTGGCGGGATGTTGTTTGGATTGTCGCGTCGTACAGCCACGGAGTTTTCGTTTTTTCTTGGTGTTCCAACACTCGTTGCAGCCAGCTTGTATTCACTCTACAAAGAGCGGGCGCTGTTGTCGTCCGCCGACATCCCTGCCTTCGCCGTGGGAACGGTGGTGTCGTTCATCGTGGCGCTGTTGGTGATCAAGTGGTTGATCAACTTCATCGCCAATCACTCGCTCAAATCCTTTGCCTGGTATCGCATTGCGTTTGGCATTGCGATTCTCACAGCGGGACATTTTGGATGGGTGAGTTGGCCGGGAGCGTAGCCTCTGATTTCTTCTGTTAGGGTGGGTGCTACCCGCCCTACAGCTACGGTAACAGCAATTTAGCTGCCAGCCCTAACGCCGCGCACACCAATATAGTCTCCATCGCGCCGCGCTTGAATTTGACGAACGCGATCAGCGCGGCGACCGCGATCACCATCGAGAACCAATCCAACGTGCCGTTGAATCCATTCGGCCAAAACGTGTGCTGCGCAAAAAATACGGCGAGTGATGCGATCACGCCCACGACCGCTGCAGTGATGCCCGTGAGAGGTGCATGCAGCTTGAGCGAGCGACGCGTGCCTTCGATGAATGGCGCGCCCACAAAAATCATCATGAAGCTCGGCAAAAAGGTGAAGAACGTGACGACACTGGCGGCAAGAACGCCGCTCGCTAACGGAGAATTTGCCATCGCGTTTTTCACGCCGCCGAGATAGCCAACGAACGTGAGGACCAGGATCAGCGGGCCCGGCGTGGTTTCGCCCAGCGCGAGTCCGTCCATCATCTGCGCGGTCGTCAGCCAGTGATAGTGCTCCACGGCGGCCTGCGTCACGTACGGCAACACGGCGTATGCACCTCCGAAAGTCACCAGCGCGGCAGAGGTGAAAAATTCCGCCATGTCAGTGAGCGTTTTGTTGCCCATTTGGATGAGCAGCGCATACGCCATCGCACCGAGCGCGATGAATATCGCGAGCAGCACCAGCGAATGCCGCCATGAAAAACGCGCATGCTCCGGCGTCGGCGTATCGTCATCAATGACAGCGGGCGAATGCAATTTGGCTTTGCTACCGCCGTGGTCACCGCTGATCCATTTTGGGCGTAGCTCACCTGTGATCCAGCCGACAAGGGCTGCGCCCGCGACGACCCAGGGAAAACCGATTTTCAGGAACGTCACCGCGACAAACGAGGCAACCGCCAGCGCCCACCACACCGCGTGATTGAGTGATTTGCTGGCGATGCGATACACGGCGAACAGCACCAGCGCGACCACCGCCGGCTTGATGCCCCACAGCACGGCTTGCAAAATTGTCGTATCGCCGAACGTAAGATAGCCCCACGCCAGCGCCATCATGACGATCGCACCGGGCAACACGAAGAGCCCGCCAGCAATGATGCCGCCCCAACTACGATGCATGAGCCAGCCGATGTAGGTGGCGAGCTGTTGCGCCTCAGGGCCGGGCAACAGCATGCAGTAATTGAGCGCATGCAGAAAACGCTTTTCGCTAATCCAGCGATAACGTTCCACCAGCTCTTGACGCATGATGGCGATCTGCCCCGCAGGGCCGCCGAACGAGATGAAGCCGAGCTTCAACCAGAAGCGCAAGGCTTCTCCAGGCGTCGGCATTTTTGGCGCAGACAGTGGTTTGTCGCTCATGCCTGTTTCCAGTTGTGTTTCTCGTCGGTGGCGTCGAGCAGCCAGCGATATAGCGCGTCGTACACAGGAATCATCGCCTCAAGCATCGCGTGGTCGTCCTGAATGTTTTTCGAGAAGCCGAGCGAGATGGCAAGCAGCCCCGCGCTCTGCGCAGCGAGATTCAGCGCATCGGTATCGGCTCCGCGCACGATGCTGGCGAGACGATCGAGAGCGGGGCTCGTCAGTTCAAAAGCTCGCATGAAGTTGTCGAACGAGCACAGCGGCCCCGCATGCTCCAGAGGCGCGCCGGGAATGTCGTAGGCGACCGCGTTGTTGGTTTTGGCGAAAGCAAATACTTCACTCGGCGGCAGGTAGAAAAACTCTGCGCGCGGATCGATGAAACGCCGTACCAGCCAGGGGCAAGCGATGCGATCAATCTTAGGGCGCGAGCGCGTAACCCAACGGCTGACAGCATCTCCGGTCACACCGAGATCAGGACGCTTCTTCACGCGTGGCGCGTCGGTTTCCATCCATTGGTGCAAGCCACCTTCGAGGAAGGTGGCGTTGACAGATCGTTCGCGCAATTTCTGGGCGCCGGTCATGCTGACGTTGTGGCCGTGAACGCAATAAGCAACGACCGACGATGCGTCGGTCAGCTCAGCAGGCGGCGAGTCGCCGGCGACATAGTTCCAACGTAGTGCTCCGGGAATGAAATACTCGCTCGCGGCGAAATCTTCCGCTTTGCGTACATCAACAAACGCCGGCGCATCAGGCGTCCCGACGAGACGCGAGAAGACGGCGGAGGGTGGGGATGAGGGTTGAGGTGTTGCGGTGTCCATCAAAAACCTTTCGTGCCAGTTACTGGCAGAGAGTGTTGCAGATTGGACGAGACACCGTCGGAAGCGACGTGGAAAAAATCACATCGCTCATGGGTTCTGCGAATAACCCATAGACGAAAGCTTACAGCAAACGGGCTATGCATCGCTCGCTTTGCAGCTCAGCGCAACATCAGCGAGCCACAGGTAAGGCGCTTGCGGCGACTGGTGTCACCGAACGCACACCAAACACAATTCCGACGGTCGCCAGCGCGAGCCCCAAAAGCAAATTCCAGTACAACGGCTCACCGAGAAAAATCACTGCGCCGAGCGCCGAGAGACTGGGTACGACTGCAGTAATCATCGTCGAGCGGACCGGTCCAAACGTCTCCACCATGCGCACAAACGTAATGCCGGAAATCACCACCGAGCCGACGCCCTGCACCAGCCCCTGAAACAGGATCTCACTCCATGGCGCTTCGCGTAAATGGCTGACGATCACGCCAGTGACGGCGAGCACCAGGTACGCCGGCACAAACGTAAACACCGCGAATACGCTAACCGCGATGGTCGCCGGAATCGCGGCGAGGCTATGTTTGCGCGTCATCACGGTGTAGTAGCTCCATGAGAACGAGGCGGCCAAAAAAAGCAGGTCACCCTTCCAGATGTCGCCGCCATCGAAGGCGTGCAGCAAGCTCAATCCGCCGACCAGCAACCCGCCAACGATGATCAGCCCCAGTCCGAACCAGCGGCGGCCATTGATTGGTGTGCCGATCATCGCAAACGCGAGCAGCGTGGTCCAGAGCGGCAGCATTCCGGGTAGCAGCACCGAGCCGTGCGCGGCGGGCGCAAACATAAAACCGCTGTAGACAAAGACCGCGTAAAGGAGCGCGGCCGGAATACCGATGGTCGCAGTCAAACGCCACGGATAGGGTGACAGGCCGAGCCAGCCGCGCGCTGGTTGTTTGTCGGTACCGAGGCTCACTTTCGTCTGATTGCGCACCCACCACCAACCCCAGGGCAGCATAACGATGCCCGCGCCGATCATGCGCACGAACGCGATGTCAAATGGCGTCAGCGTGCGATGCGACATTGCGCGTGCGATGATGATGAAACTGGTCCAGATGGTGACCGTGATGATCGCTGCGGCGATGCCGATGGTTCGTTTCGAAAATTGCATCTTTGTGATTATCGGATGTGCGCGCTGCGCCCTGAGTGCAATATCAGCAGCCTAGAATGACGAAGTGTCATCTATCAAATCGGCAGTCTCTGCGGGCGCGCTCTTCGCCGCCGCCGCGCAGTTCGGCTTCGCTGCCAAAGCCATCTTCATCAAGCTCGCCTACGCTGCGCATCCGGGACTGGACGCGGTGACGCTACTCGCGTTGCGCATGATATTTTCGCTTCCGTTTTTTTTGCTGATGGCGTGGTGGTCGCAGCGCGAGAGTAAGGGCGCAGCCCCTGTGCCAATGCAGCGCCGCGATTGGGGAATGATTGTGTTCCTTGGTTTTATCGGCTACTACCTGTCGAGTTTTTTCGATTTTTTCGGATTGCAATTCATTAGCGCGGGTTTAGAGCGGCTGATTCTATTTACCAATCCGACCATCGTTGTGGTGCTCTCAGCGCTGTTTTTGGCGAAGCCGATTTCGCGACGGGTAGCGCTGGCTTTGCTCGTGTCATACGTCGGACTGGGATTGGCGTATTGGCATGATCTGGTGATCACCAATGACACCAAAGCGCTCATTACGGGTACGGCGCTGGTGTTGGCAAGCGCGCTTTGTTATGCCGTCTACATGATGGTGGGCACCGGGCTCACGCGGCGCATTGGCAGCACACGATTTACAGCGTACATGATGCTGGTCGCGACGGTATTCGTCATGACGCAGTTTTTCATCATGCGGCCATTGTCGGCACTTGATCTGCCGATGCAGATTTACGCGTATAGCGTGTGCCTCGCGGTGTTCTCGACAGCGCTGCCGGTGTGGATGATGGCTGAGGCATTGAAACGAATCGGCGCCAGTGATGCGTCGATGATTGGCACGATTGGCCCGGTGGTGACCATTTTTCTTGGCGCGATCTTTCTCGGCGAAGATATCTCAGCGATGCAATTGGTCGGCGCGGGACTGGTGCTCGCCGGTGTGGCGATGATTTCGCTGGCACGACCCAAGGCAGCAATTCTTGTTGTGATGCCGGATACGCCGCCGACGCGCTGATCATTTTTTTGGCGATGTGGGCCTGATTTCAGGTGCGATTGAGCAGAATTGACGTAGTCAACTTTTCTCTGAAAGTTCATCTGCATAAGGGCTATAGCTGATTTATTGCAATAGTCGATTATTGTCAAATATTCGATCTATCCCCCATACAGTGGCGATTTCACGTCAAAGCTGCTGGATGATTCCACAACAGATTTGAGCGAAGTGGTCAGGTTTTTTTCGCCCGCTGCCACTTCGTAATCGTCACCTGTTTGCCGCGCGCCACGGTGAGCGTTGCCGCCGGCGTGCTCTTGGTAATCGTGCTGCCGCCAGCGATCGTTCCGCCTGCACCAATGGTCACCGGCGCTACTAGCACGCAGTTCGATCCAATATGAACATCTGCCTCGATCACCGTACGGTGCTTGTTCGCGCCGTCGTAGTTGGCGGTGATGCTGCCCGCGCCGTAGTTCACGCGTTCGCCGACCGTCGCGTCGCCGAGATACGCCAGGTGATTGGCTTTGGCGCCCTTCGCGAGCGTTGAGTTTTTTACTTCAACGAAGTTGCCGATATGCACGTCGTCGGCCAACGCTGCGCCCGGACGCAAGCGTGCGAATGGGCCGATCAACGCGCCCTCGCCCACTGTGCAGCCTTCGAGGTGGCTCATGGGATGAATCGTCGTGCCCGATCCGATAGTCGCGTTTTTAAGTACGCAGTTCGGCCCAACCGTCACGTTGTCGCCCAGCGTCACGTCGCCAATGAAGACACAGCCGACGTCAATGAACACGTCGGAGCCCGTGCCGAGTTTGCCGCGCACGTCGATGCGGGCGGGATCGGCAAGCGTCACACCCGCGGTCATCAAACGCTCTGCCTCGCCGAGCTGAACGGCGCGTTCCAGCGCTGCGAGCTGCACTTTGTCGTTGACGCCCACGATTTCCGTTTCGCTCGAAGGCTGCGCGGTAGCAACGCGCAAGCCGTCGACCGACGCCATTGCGATTACGTCGGTTAGGTAAAGCTCGCCCTGAGCATTGTGCGGCGCCAGTCGCGACAGTGCGCCGCGAAGCCACGCCGTGGGCGCGGCCATGATGCCGGTGTTCATTTCGTGCAGCGCCAAGACCGCCGCATCGTTCGCGGCAACGGCGTCCTTGTGCTCTACGATTTTGACTACCTCACCCGCTGCATTGCGCACGATGCGACCGTAACCCGTGGGATCGGCCACGTTGCACGTGAGCAGCGCAAAGGTTGAGTCACTGACTAGCGCCGCGAGCGACACCAGCGTCTCTGTGCGGATCAGCGGCGTGTCGCCCGTCACCAACAACGTGACGCCGCCATCGGCGACTGCCGCGAGCCCTACCGCGGCCGCATGCCCGGTGCCATTTTGTGGCATTTGCAACGCCCAAGTCAGATGTTGATCCTTGAACGCGGCTTTAACCTGATCCGCGCCATGCCCCACGACCACCACGGTCAACGCGGGTTTCAGCGCGGCAACGCTCGCCAGCGAATGGGCTAAAAGCGGGCGTCCAGCCAAGGGTTGCAGCACTTTCGGCAGCGCCGACTTCATGCGCGTCCCTTTGCCTGCGGCCAACACAATGACATTATGTCGGCCAGGTGACGTTCTTACAGGGATTCTACGGAGGCGGCAGCGCAGAAGCCTTTCTACAATGCAAGTGTCAATTTGACCTAGTTCAGGATGTGCTCCATGCAGCTTCGATCTCTTTACCAAGCGCTCGCCGTAGTGCTTCTCGTTACGCCGCTCACGGCGTTCGCCGCCGATGACTGCAAAAATCGCGGCGAACTCGATACCAATTATTGCGACGAAGACAAAAATATGGTCGCGGAAGCGCCCAAAGACAAGTCGAAATGGAAGGACCCCAACACGCTCGTCTTTGCCTACACACCGATTGAAGACCCTTCGGTCTACGCCAATCTGTTTAAAGGCTTCACCGACTATCTTGCGGCTTGCACGCAGAAAAAAGTCGTGTACTACACCGTGCAAAGCAATGCCGCACAAATCGAGGCGATGCGCTCGGGCCGCTTGCATATCGCGGGATTGGCGTCCGGCGAAACGGGTTTTGCAGTGAACCTCGCGGGCGCGGTACCCTTCGCCATTAAGGGAAATAAGGACGGTCCGCGCATGTACCGACAAGTGGTCGTCGTGAAAAAAGACAGCCCATTCAAAGTGCTCGCCGACCTGAAAGGCAAGAAGGTCGCCCACACCTCGCCTTCGTCGAATTCTGGTCACCTTGCGCCGCTCGCACTGTTCCCGAAGGAAGGCATCACGCCCGGCAAGGACTACGCCATTTTGTTCTCGGGCAAGCACGATCAGTCGCTCGCCGGTGTGCTTAAAGGTGACTACGACGCCGCACCGATCACTAGCGACATTTACGACCGCTGGATCATGCGCGGGCAGATGAAAGCTGACGACACGCGCATCATCTATCGCTCGGGCCAGTTCCCAACGTCAGCTTTTGCGCTGACGCACGACTTGACGCCGGTGTTGGCGGACAAGATCAAGAAGTGTTTCTTCGATTACAAATTTTCTCCTGAAATGCAGAAGGAATTTTTGGGCGATGATCGCTTCCTGCCCGTCGACTACAAGAAAGACTGGGAACTGGTACGTGCGGTTGCCCAAGCTTCAGGAACGCCGTATAACCGGGCACAGTTCGATAAAGAAAACGCGAAAAAGAAATAACTTAAAGAGGAAATGATGATGAAAAAAGTATTGATAGCAGCTACTGCGTTTGCATTGCTGGCCACCAATGTATGGTCGCAGGCCACCTGCAAAAACCGCGGCGAACTGGACGTCAGTTACTGTGACGCAAACGGTGACTTGGTCGCCGATGTACCGACAGATCCAAAGAAATGGAAGGATCCTTCAACGCTGGTCTGGGCTTACACGCCGGTAGAAGACCCGGCTGTTTACGAGAAGATTTTTGCACCGTTCACTGCGCATCTCGCCGCCTGTACCGGCAAAAAAGTCGTGTTCTTCCAGGTGCAGAATAATGCGGCTGAAATTGAAGCAATGCGTTCCGGACGCCTGCACGTAGCCGGTTTTTCGACAGGGCCAACGGCTTTTGCCGTGAACGTCGCGGGTGCGATTCCATTCGCCGTGAAAGGCTACGAGAAAGAATTTCAGGGCTACAACCTGATCGTCGTGACCAAGGCGAGTGGGCCGATTCATACGCTCGCCGACCTCAAAGGCAAAAAGGTTGCACACACATCACCTTCGTCGAACTCCGGCAACATGGCACCGCGTGCCCTCTTCCCAGCTCAAGGGGTGACGCCGGAGAAGGACTACACAGTCGTGTACTCTGGCAAGCACGACTCGTCGATACTGGGCGTAGAAAAGGGCGACTACGATGCCGCACCCGTAGCGTCTGATGTTTATGAGCGCATGGTTCGCCGTGGCCAGATCAAGGATAGCGATTTCCGAATTGTCTATCGCAGCAAGAAGTTTCCAACCTCAAGCTTCGCTTACGCGCACGACCTGTCTCCCAAATTTGCAGACAAGTTGCTGTCGTGCTTCTATGACTACCGCTTCACACCAGAAATGCAGAAGGCATTTGACGGTGCTGATCGCTTCTTCCCGATCAACTACAAAACGACTTGGGAGCCTGTGCGCCAGGTTGCAGCCGCAGGCGGTGAAAGCTTTGGCAAGGCTGCCTACATCAAGGAATCCGAGCGCGAAGCTGCGGCCAAGAAAAAGTAGCCTTTGAGAACGTGACGGGCGACGTGAAGCGTGACGAACGAGTCACGACTTTGCGTCACCCGTCCCTTGTCACCCGTCACTGATCGCTTTATGTCAACTCTGTCCATCAAACACCTCGTTAAAGAATACGTTCCCGGAAAACCTGTACTCAAAGACATCTCCCTCGATATCGAAGGTCGTGGCATCACTGCGATCATCGGACCCTCCGGGACAGGAAAATCTACGCTGATCCGCTGCGTGAACCGCCTCATCGACCCGACGGCCGGCGAAATCCTGTTTGAAGGGCAAGATCTCGCCAAACTCTCGGGACAACCGCTGCGTGAGGCGCGTCGACGCATCGGCATGGTGTTTCAAGAATACAACCTCGTCGAGCGTTTGACCGTGATGGAGAATGTGCTATCGGGGCGCCTCGGTTACATGAACGCGTGGTCCGCGTGGCGGCGCAAGTTTGACGAGTCCGATATTCAGAAAGCGTTTGCACTGCTTACGCGCGTGGGGCTGGCGGACTTTGCCAATCGGCGCGCCGATGAATTGTCGGGCGGCCAACGGCAACGCGTCGGCATCGCTCGCGCCGTGATGCAGTCACCGGGCTTATTGCTGGCGGACGAGCCAACGTCGTCGCTGGATCCGAAAACCTCAGTAGAAATCATGGAGGTGATGCGTGATCTGGCCGCTGAAAACAACATACCCGTGATGATCAACATTCACCAGGTCGATCTCGGCAAAAGATACGCTCAACGGGTGATCGGCATGAGCGGTGGTTTGGTGGTTTATGACGGTGCGCCGGACGGACTGGACGCCGACATACTAAAGACGATCTACGGCGGTCAGGATTGGTTGGCCACATGAGCGTTGCCTCGCTCGCAGAAAAAAGCGACGTCACGCGCTCCGACTTTTTCGCGCCATCGCTCAAAAAGCGCCTCGCGTACGTCGCGGTGTTTGCCTATCTGGTGTACGCCGCCGCCACACTCGGCCTGTCGCTTGATCGTATCGAAAAAGGCGTCGGCTACGGCGTGCGCTTTCTCGCGGGTTTCTTCCCTCCGAATTTCACTGAAACAGACATCATTCCGGGCTTGCTAGAGTCGCTGCAAATCGCCTTTTTGTCGTCTCTCATCGGCACCGCACTCGCCATCCCGATTGCGATACTGGCCGCACGCAATTTGATGCCGCCATGGGTGAGTTGGCTGGCGCGCTTACTCATTATTTTTTGCCGGTCCTTCCATCCGGTGATCGTCGCGATCATCGCCGTGAAGGCCGTGGGATTTGGCGCACTTGCAGGCATCATCGCGCTCACATTTGCGAGCATCGGTTTCGTCGGCAAGCTGCTCTCGGAAGCCATCGAAGAAATCTCAAAAAAGCAGATTGAAGCGGTGCGCGCGACCGGCGCGTCGTTCATGAACGTAATCGCGTACGGCGTGGTGCCACAGGTGATGAACCGCTTTATTGGTTTTGTAGCCTACGAGACTGACAGCAATCTACGTAACTCGACGATGGTCGGCGTGGTAGGTGCGGGCGGCATTGGCGGCACTTTGTTTTCGGCATTTCAACGCTTTGATTACAACTTCGTTGCGGGCATCATTATTTGCATCATCGGCCTGGTGATGATTGGTGAAGTACTGCAAATCTATGTGAAGCGGGTGTTTCGATGACCACGGCTTCCCTTGAAATGCAGCGCTGGATTCGCTTCACGCCGTTGCAGCGGTTGTCGCGTTTCGCTGTGTTCTTCGCCATGGCTGCTGCCATCGCTTGGGCGTTAAAGACCATCGAGATCATCCCTGAGTTTTTGTACGACGCGCCAGAGCAGGTCGTCGATATGGCCACGCGCATGTGGCCCATCGATTGGGATCACTTCTGGCCGGCCGTGTGGCCCGCATTGGTCGAAACCATGCACATGTCAGCGATGGCGACGATCCTCGGCCTCATGATGGGCATTCCAGTAGGGTTTCTCGCCGCCCGTAACGCGACGCCGTTTCTCTGGGTCAACCTCATCGCGAAATTCATTCTGGTGGCGACGCGATCCATCTCAACGTTGATCTGGGCGCTGTTTTTTGTAGCGATGTTTGGACCGGGACCATTGGCCGGTGCATTGGCGATTGCCTTTCACTCGATCGGCTTCATCGGCAAGATGTTTTCTGAAGCCGTTGAAGAGTCGAATAAGGGCAGTATCGAGGCCCTTCAAGCCACAGGCGCGACGCGAATGCAGCAAATCATCATGGGCTACTGGCCGCAGGTGTTGCCAACGTTCTGGTCAGTCGCCCTGTTCCGCTGGGACATTAATGTGCGCGAATCTGCGGTGCTGGGTCTCGTTGGCGCCGGCGGTATCGGCATGGCGCTGAACGCGGCGATTGACCTCATTCAGTGGCAGCGCGTGGCGCTTATTTTGCTGACGATTTTCATTGTGGTCATCCTGATCGAAACCATCGTGACACAAATTCGCAAAAAGGTGATTTAAAGAGGCCTTGGCGCTCGCCGCCCTGAAGGTTTATTCCTTAAACTGGGCGGCCTTGCTTCATTTCTCCGCCGTTTCCGTGATTTGACATGAGCGCCGATTTAACGGGGTTTTCCATAAAACCCGATTTTCCAGAGCCTGTTCCCGCTTCGTTAGCGACGCGAGAACAGTTGCGTGCGCTCACTGAAAATGTGCCCGTCAGCCTGGCTTGTTTCGATGTCAAGACGCTGCGTTTTGTATACACAAATGCGCGGTTCGCACGTCTCGTGGGGCAAGATCCGGCAGCGCTAATCGGGATGACTTTTTCCGATGCGATGGGAGAGGATATCGCCGCTACCGCGCGGCCGTTTGTCAGAACGATGATTGAACAGCGACGAGCAATCAAGTTCGAGTATCACCTGCCGCAGAAGGATCACAACGGCTTTTGGTTCGACGTTCATCTGGTGCCAGACGTCGGCGCTGACGGCAAGTTCTCGCTCTGTTATGTACTGATGTCAAACGTCACGTCGCACCGCGAGGCGATCAGAGAGGCGCGCGAGGCCGTCGAGCGCCTACGAAAATATATGGCAGCGAGCACCGAAGGAATTGTCTTCCACGAGGCCGGCCAAATCGTTGACGTCAATCCGCCGTTGCTGCAAATGCTTGGATACACCTACGATGAGGTGGTCGGTCAGGATCCGTTGATATTCATGGCAGCTGATGCGCAGGCAGAGGCGCTCGCCGCCATTGCAGTGTCTCGGGAAACGTCCTACGACAGTGTGCTCGTTCACAAAAACGGCTCGCGTATCCCCGTGCAATTCACGCCGCGCAATTTGTTATGGGATGGCAAGACCATTCGCATGAGCGTTGTGCGTGACATGACAGAGCGTGTGGCCGACGCGGCGCGCATTCATTTTCTCGCGATGCACGACTCGTTAACCGGGCTGGCCAATCGCGCGCAACTCAACGAACGGCTTGCGTTGTTAGTCGCCGGTGCGAGCGGCACACACACCGCGCTTTCCGTACTGTTTATCGATATTGACAATTTCAAACGAATCAACGATTCGCTTGGACATGCTGCGGGCGACGAGTTACTGGTGACCTTTGCCGAACGATTGAAAACCGAGTGCGGGGATGAAGCGTTGCTGTCCCGTCTCGGCGGCGATGAATTTGTTGTTGTGCACAAACAGGGCGGCAGTCGCGACGTTCTTGCTGCCTTCGGAGAACGATTGCTCAGTGCGTTGGCAGAACCTCTATATATCGAGGGGCGTCGCATGACCGTAACGGCCTCGATTGGGGTAGCGCAGTTCCCCGATGACGGTCGAAGCGTGATGGCGCTTTTGAAGAACGCCGACGCGGCGATGTATCTCGCGAAGTCACAGGGTCGCGCCACGCTGCGCTTTTTCGATCCATCACTGGCGCGCGCCGCCGACCAGGCGCTGACCATCGAGTCGCAACTGGGCGATGCGGTTCGCAACGCTGAGTTCGAGCTTTTCTATCAACCGCAGGTCAGCGAACCCGATGGTGTACTGATCGGCGTAGAAGCGTTGATTCGCTGGCGCCACCCCGAACTCGGCCTGATTGGGCCAGCTCAATTCATCCATGTGGCCGAAGGCTTGCAGCTCATCACGCCCATTGGGCAATGGGTGTTGGATGAAGCGTTAGGCCAAATAAAGGCATGGAAGGCGGCGGGCTGGCGTGAGCCTCGCGTGGCAGTGAACCTGTCGAGCGTTCAGTTTCGGTCGGCAAATTTTGTGGGATCGGTGCTGGATGCGTTGAAACGCCACAATCTGATCGGCGCAAACCTGGAGCTCGAACTCACTGAGCGCATGTTGATGCAAGAAGGCGACGATACGGCAACGACACTCGCGGCACTGACCGCTGCGGGGATCGGACTTGCCATTGATGACTTCGGCACCGGATATTCATCGCTGTCACACCTGCGCACGCTTCCGATTGACCGGTTAAAAATTGACCAGACTTTCGTACGCGAATTGACCGATTCGCGTGACTGCTTCGCCATTACCGAAGCGACGATTCGTCTCGCATCAAGCCTGGGTATGCTCACGATCGCTGAAGGCGTCGAAACAGAAGCGCAACGCGCCATCCTGCGACGAATGCACGTGCATGCAACCCAGGGTTTTCTGATTGCGCATCCGATGTGTGCGAGTGATTTTAGGGTCTGGTTGCAAACAGCAAAATTTGAAAGTCAGGGAACACAATGATTCAGATTTACGGCATTCCTAACTGCGATAGCGTGAAAAAAGCGCGCGACTGGTTTGATGTACACGGCATCAACTATACGTTCCACGATTTCAAGAAGCAGGGCGTTCCCGTGGCGTTGCTGCGGCAATGGGTGAAGGCGCGTGGATGGGAAGTTCTGCTCAATCGCAAGGGCACGACCTGGCGCGAACTAGACGCTGCGACCAAAGCCACCGTGGTGAATGGCGAGACAGCGATTGCCGTCATGCTGAAGCACGTGAGCACGATCAAACGCCCCGTCATCACGCGTGGCGATGGCCTCGTGATCGGGGTTGATGTGGCCGCGTTGGCACTGCTCACGGCAGGCTAGTTTTTCGACAGCGCCCACCACTACATTTCGTTTCTGTTAAGCGAGCCTACACCTTGATGCGCTTGAGGTCGTCATTGATGCCCTCGATATCGCACTCGGTTGCAACGAAGTCTTCCACACCGTACCAATCCATCATTTCATCATGCTCAGGATGCGTCGGGTCGGCGAATATTTCCTTGAGTTGCTCGAATCCCCCTAAGCCACCGCAATCTTCGGGCGGTGCAGTGTTCGCGCCCTCCACGCAAACAGCGATGCGTTTGCGCTTGGTCGTTTCTTCCGGAAGCAGCTTGATTAGCTTGACTTTGTGCTCCCAGTCATCGCCAAAGTCATAGTTGTAAACGAGTGTTTGCCGAGGCGCAGTGAGCACCGCATCGAGCTTGAATTTGCGCTCGTCTTCCACACGGCGTGTCTGGAATGCGCCAAATATATCGTCGGCCTCGGGATTCGGTGGCTCGTAGATCGTGTTGTCTTTTTCGAAGGCATGAAGATGGGTGTCTTCCCACTCAAACAGCAGCTGAATGACTTCGTGCAGTCGGTCAAGTCGAATGTCGTGGGGAACGACGACAACGCGCCAAACTAGTGGCACCGTATCGACAAGTTCAACTCGTAGCTGGGCACGCATGATCGAATGGTCTCCGCAATTGACACGGCCCGATCTTAGCGAAAACGCGGTGGCATGCAATCCGCCAGCGCATCAGACTAAATTACCGCGCTGAGCGTTGGTTATACAGGCGCGCAAAACTTCACGCCCTCGCCGTCCCAACCTAGCGCCACAAAGCTGTTGTAAACCGCCGTGTCAGTTGTAAAGCGGTGATTGGGGTTGTCGGGGAAACGGGCTGCGCCACGAAATATTCGGTACACCGGGACAAGCCCCGCTGCGCACGAGCCGCCTATACCCTCCACCAACGGCGTGAATGCGTACGAATCGATACCCTCGTTAAATGGCAGTCTGGCCGTCTGCGCGTTAGTCGAATTCAAACTAACAAGCGCATCTTTTTCAGACTGAACGACGGTGTAGAAGTGCGAACCGCGAGTGTTGTGCACGGCAATTTGATCGAAGTAGTAGCGATTGAGCCCTTCGGTGCCGACTTGCTGAGCGGTGTATACATTAAAGGACTTCCCTGTTCGAACCCAGCCGGTTGCAGTGTCAAGCAACGCGATTTCGCCCGCACGTGACGTGATGAAGTAATAGTCAAGTGCGGCAAAGTAATACTCGACCATTGCGGTTGTTTGACTGCTCGTGCTGGCGACCCCCGTGCCCGCCAATGACACAGTGCTCGGGCTGCCGACCGCGTTGTGAGCAATGCTGAGCGCGCCTGAACGAACGCTGGCGGCAGCGGGCGTAAACGTGATGGCAATGGTACAGCTTGCCGCAACTGCCAATGTGATCGTTGCGGAACAGGAGCCGCCTGTTGCCGTCATCGCGAATTCGCTGCTGCTTATGGTCAATGCCGACAGTTGCAACGGCGATACGCCAGTGTTTCTAACGGTCACCGTTTGCGCGGGGCTCGTGGTACCCACTGTTACCTGGCCGAAGCCCATGATGGTTGAGGAAAGCGTCGCTATGGGCGCGGTATTCGTCGAATTTGGATTGGCGATATAGGCAGCGAGATCGTTCAACTGCGAGGTCGTGAGCATGCCGCGCAAAAACTGCATGTCAAGATTTGTTTGAATGGTCGATGCAATGATCGAGGGATTTGTGCCATTCTTGATCTTATTCTGATTGACCGTCGGGTCCGGCCCATGACAAGCGCCGTTGGAGCAGCTCTTTTGACCCGCCACTTGGGCGGTGACGTAGAGCGTTTTTCCGTTGGCCGCACTCTGCGCATGAGCCACACCCGACGCCACAACAAACGCAGCTAACACGCACCACAAAGCCGAAGTTGTGAGCGCATTTTTCGCCGAATGGAAGTACATTGCTACACGCCTGAATATTGATTTTAGTTGCCGCAACGTTCCCGCGCGAACCCACATAGATGCACGAACCGCCACGCCAAAATGTCTTTCCGCGAGGGTATACCTCGCCGCACTCACAATGTCGTCACGCGCGCGGCAATTGCGTAAATGAATGTAAGCAGAACGGAACCCGAAGAACTGGGTGCCAACCTTTTGTACTGATCCCAGCATCGGCCACCGACCCGTCACAACGCTGCGAATTGAGCCGCGGTTCGCACTGCGACCAAATCGCTGGGCGCCTGCATCACAAGTTCTGCCCGAACCAGCGAGCGGCGCGCCTGCAACAGGGCGCTCTCACGCATTGATGCATCACCGAATGTTGCGAGCGATGCCAGCGCCTTTTGCAGTCGCACAACTACCTCGACGGTACCCGCGCCGTCGCGCGCGATACCCGTGAATGCGTCGTCAAACAGGTCATCCAGCCCGAGTTCGGGCACGGCAACCCGGTCAAATTTGATGACGGGAGTTGTCTGCGAGGCCCCGTTTGAATCCCACATGGCGAAGAGCCGCACCAGCGTACCAATCACGTCAATGGCTGTGCCTGGGTCGTTGACGGCGGGCGACAAAGCGCGGCTTCCGATCTCGGATAACACGACCAGTCCGAAGCGCGGATCATGGTCAAACACTCGCGAGTTGCCGATTGCGAACGCTGCGGCGAGCGCCTTGCTGTCAACGTTCGACGGCTCGGTGGCGGAGTCAGCGCTTACCCAAGCCAGCGGCCGGTCCGGCGTGCAAAAGGCCCCCGGCAGCTCCGCCACAAAAATTCGCAGGTCTGACGCCTTTGCAAGCGTCTGCAATTGAGCGGTATCAACGCGCAGTAAATAGCCAATGGCATTGCCGTATACCGGCACCGCGTCTGTTGGGGTCGGTGCCGAAATGCCACCGAGGCGTGGGCTCGCCCGTCGCGCTTTGATCGCGGCTGCAGCAGCGAGCTCAACCCGGTTGATCGTGTTGCGCATTCTGCCAAGTCGGGCAATATTGTCGACCCAACGGACAAAGGTGATCGTAACAATGGCCAACACCAGCACAGTCAGCGCAAACAGAACGAACAGGCCCGCCTTTTCGTAGTAGCCATTCATTTGCGCCACCAGAGCGACCACGCTGAAGATGAACGCGCCGATGAACGCTGAAAGCGCATTCTGAGACGCATCATCAGCGACCACCAGCGTGAACGCACGCGGCGTCGCAGAACTGCTGGCCGATGCATAAGCACCGACCATCGAAGACACCGCGAAGGTGGCCATCACCAGCATGCTGCTAGCCATAATCTTCAGCAAAGTCTCGTTGGAGTCCTGCGTGATCTCCGGCACGAAATCGCCCAAGCCCGTTCCGTCAGCAAGATGGGCGGCAAACACGGCTCCGATCGAGAGCAAGCACACCACGAGCGGCTTCACCCACAGCCGCTCGCCCGCACGATTTAAAAAGTACTTCCAGCGCTCCCACATAGATAGTTGCCTTGCCGCAGATGAATGTCGCTAACGGTTGCGCCGCAGCACTCGAAACGTCTTCTTTGTTCGGCTTCTAATATGCCATCACTGCTCCGCGCATTCCACTACCGGAGCAAGCGCGAACGAATCAAAGAGCGAGACGAGCTTCGATTTTGCCTTTGGTGGCCGTCAAATCAGCCGGCAGATTGTGTTTTAGCAATTCGAAAAGTTCTGCGTGCAGCTTGACCTCGGCCACACCTGCGTGGTGATCCAGCGTGGTGATGCTGGCGTAGTCGGCCTCGCTGAAGTCGGAGCCGTTCCAGTTCACATCATCGTAGCCCGGTGTGATACCAAAAGCGTGCTCGTTGCCCTCGGCTGTACCGTCGACGCGGCCCAGCATCCAAGCCAATACGCGCATATTGTCGCCAAAGCCCGGCCACACGAAGTTGCCGTCGGCGTCTTTGCGGAACCAGTTGACAGTGAACACCTTTGGCACTTTGCCGCCCGCGGCTTCGATCCGCAGGCCCATCGCGAGCCAGTGCGCGAAGTAGTCGCTCATGTTGTAGCCACAGAACGCGATCATCGCGAACGGATCACGACGCACAACACCGACCTGACCGGCGATCGCGGCGGTGGTTTCCGAGCCGAGCGTGGCGGCCATGTAGACGCCCTCCACCCAGTCACGCGCTTCGGTGACGAGTGGAATCGTGGTGCCGCGCCGACCGCCGAAGATGAAAGCATCAATTGCAACGCCCGCCGGGTTGTCCCATTCGCTATCGAGTGCGGGGTTGTTTGTCGCGGCGACAGTGAAGCGTGAGTTTGGATGCGCGGCTTTAGCGCCGGTTTCTTGGGCGATGGCGGGCGTCCACTCGTTGCCCTGCCAGTCGATCAGATGTGCTGGTGCCTCTTTGGTCATGCCTTCCCACCATACATCTCCGTCATCGG
>CAJDUD010000048.1_pt1 | contig 35804 bp, 34 predicted proteins | sample 7390161 | NCBI WGS metagenome assembly CAJDUD01 (sample SAMEA7055664, study PRJEB34461) | soil metagenome | biome: terrestrial ecosystem; feature: Peninsula; material: soil | place: Antarctica | collected 2016
GCGCTGGCCCACGACCGCCTGGTCAAGGCTGAAGCTCAGTGCGGAGTGCTCTGCGACCGACTGCTTCATCTTGCGACCAGACTGGCGAGCGCCTTACCGGTCATAAAGCCTGTGCCGCGATATGAGAAGCTCGCTGCGTTCGAAGCGCCCTGTGTCGTGGCTGAACCGCCGAGCATTGATGCTGCTCGTGACGTGAACGAATTTAATCCAAAAGGAGACAACTTGAAACCCGTATTTCCGATGTCAAGATCATAACCTATATGCGAACAATTCGTATTTATTTGCACGTCAATGTGTCAGTCTGTACGCGAATGTGCCAGTGTCAGTGCGCCCCGTCGACGCTGGCGCTGGAGAACTCCCCTGATTCAGAACCAAATTTAGATGCTTGTTTAAATGCTGATTACAAGTATTGCGAATCGTTCGCATTCGCTGTAAAGTTACAGTAGCGTCACGGGAAATACCACTCACTCCAAAAATGCCATGCGCAAAAAATGCCAGTCACTTCCGACATGACTTCAACTGAAACCGCGCCCGCAACGAGCGTTGACCGTAAACGCGCAACGCTCTCAGTACCAGCCGGTTCGGTGCCGCGCGTTGCCGTCGCGTCAGGTTCGGCGCAGCGAGCCCGTCTGGAACGGCCCAACGACAGCGGTGCTTCAGCAGGCCAGCAGCAAGGCGTTGTGCCACTGAAGCGGCTGACTGCCGGTCGCAAGGAGCTAAAGATTGACCACGACGGCGCCACTTACTTGTTGCGCATCACAAAATCAAACAAACTTATTTTGACGAAGGCTGACGACACCCCGCGAGTCGATTGAACTTCCTAACCGTTTACCGCCGACCAGCCAAGCCGGATTCGCACTCCCTGGCACTAGCCACGTCGGCACCCCTCTTACAGAAATCAGCACGTCACAATGCATCGCCGCAAGCAGCACCACTTGCCCAGGCCCACTGAAAGTTATAGCCGCCGAGCCAACCGGTGACGTCCATCACCTCGCCAATGAAATGCAATCCGGGCGCAGTTTTCACCTCCATGGTCTGCTGCGACAAGGCCCGAGTGTCAACGCCGCCGAGTGTCACTTCGGCTTTCTTGTAGCCCAATGTGCCCGACGGTTTCAGCGGCCACGCATTGAGCAGGTTGGCCACAAGATTCAGCTCGGTCTTAGTCCATTCCGCCAGTGGTTTCGTCGGCGCATGCGCTGCTGACCACGAATCACTCAAACGTTGTGGCACATGCTCCGCGAGCGCCTTTGCGAAAGACGTGGGAACAGGGCGGCGCGCACGAAGTCCATTGAGCCAGCTGGCCGCATCAACGCCCGGAAGCAAATCAAACAACACGTCCCCTCCCGGCTGCCAATAGTTCGATATCTGCAACACCGCGGGTCCGGATAATCCGCGATGCGTCATCAGCGCGGCTTCGCGAAACGCTGCATCCGAATCATCGCAACGCGCGAGCGTGTCGAACGCGACGCCCGACAACATGCCGTAGCGTTCCATTTCCGGCGCGTCTAGCGCCAAAGGCACGAGGCCGGCGCGCAGCGCGGTGACAGGCACGCCAAACTGCTTCGCGACCTCGTAGCCAAACGCTGTCGCGCCAGTGGCCGGAATGGATAGGCCACCGGTCGCGATCACGAGCTTTGGTGCGCTAATCGTTCCGCGTGAAGTGTCCACAGCAAAGCCGTCAGCCGGGTCACCAGTCGGGCGAATCTGTTGCACCGTCACCGGATTCATCAGCGTCACGTGGCCCTTTGCGCATTCGTCAAGCAGCATGTCGATGATCTGTTGCGACGACTCATCGCAGAACAATTGCCCCAAAGTTTTCTCGTGATACGAAATGCGATGCTTCGTCACCAGACTGACAAAATCTTGCGGCGTAAAACGGGCGAGAGCCGACCGACAAAAGTGCGGATTCTGCGATAGAAAATTTGCTGGACTGGTGCCGATATTGGTGAAATTGCAGCGCCCGCCGCCGGAAATACGAATCTTCTCGCCAATCGTTTCCGCATGATCAATCAGCGCCACGCGACGACCACGCTGTCCGGCGCGCGCGGCGCAAAAAAGTCCGGCCGCACCGGCACCGATGATGATCGCGTCAAAGTTTTGCGGCATGCTGATAGTCAATAAATCGGTGAACAGCTTTTCTCTGAAAGTGCCATTTTATAGGGGCTAGACGTACAAAAAGCCATAAATCGATATTCGCAATAATAAGCAATTAGCCCCGGCGTAACCTCGCCAAGAAGAAAAAGCTGTTAACGCCGCGATGTTGTGTGAAGAGATCGCAGCCGCGCCTCATCGGCCCGGTAGCGCGAGATCAAACGCCTTGCCGCCGTCGCCGCCACCGTAGCCGTGCTGTTTGTCACGGGCTTCTATGATGACAAAGCGCACGGCGCGGGGAACGACAACGCGGTGAAGATCGCGCGTGAAAGGCTGCTCATCGGCGTGGTCATGCCAGAGCGTGCGTTCGCCGAATACCGTTCCGTCTCGACCGACGACGCGAAATGCATCGGCGTAGCGCTTCGGCGTGTCGTACGGCGAGGAAACCGTCACATCAAAATCGAAGGTATCGACTCCACTGGCACGCGCCTTCGCGGCCACGACGTCTGGGTATTTTTGCGCTGGCACGGCGAGTGAAGTTTTGCCGGCATCAGCGGCGATCGCCACCGCTAGTGGCGCGCCTAACACGACAACGGCAATTGAAAAGAGAATGGTTTTCGTTCTCGTCATTCACCCATGTTAGCGGTGCGAGCGAGCTCGCGCGGCGACTTCGGCCACCGCACGCGCATCTGGTTACACCATCCTGGTGTCGCCGATCATAACGTCGACACCAGCGCTGGCAAAGTTACCGAGGTCGGCGGCAGTGGCTAGTCCTTGTGGCGACGCCATGGCAGCGGCGACGGCAGCCATCGATTCAAACTCAAGAATGGCTATGAGATAGATCCCGTGTTTGCCGGCCATGCCCATCACGTCTCCGGAGCTAACTTCGTAGCTGATCAATCCCGGAATGGTCTTTGCTAGCGGCAGATGCGTGTTGTAGTAATAGTGGTCAAACGCGGCGGGATCTTTCGGTTGTTGGTAGATCGCGAATAGCTTTGCCATGACGTTTCTCCTTGGGTGTCCGTGAGTAGCTATTGTGCGCTTTTGCGGGTGGTTGATTTGATGAACTCCACGCGCCGGAACCGTAGCGCTGTCCAGTCTTCGTCAATGGCTACGGCTCGGACGGTGTCGAAACCCGCGCTCTTCAGCAAGCTCCAGCCACTATCGCGGTTGAATTCACAAACGTAGTTTTTCGACGTTCCCTTTGGATAGGCAAACCACAAAAGCGCGTCGCCTTCCGCCTTGCTTGAAATCAATTTCGCCAGACGATTCACCTCGACCTGGGTGCTCGCAAATGCCAGCGAAAAGCGAATCGCTTTCACCTTGAGGGGATCGCGGAGCACGCTAACGCCAGCCAGCGCCTCTAACTCAGACTCAAACGAAAGAGGCGCATTGACCACGAGAATTTCGCGATGGGCTTTGAGGTTTAGTTTGTCGAACAGTTTGGACATGTTTTGTCGTTTGATCGGCTACGTGGCGATTTCAGCGCCGAACTGTTGTCTGAGTTCGCCAAGCGACACCACGGTAGCGATTCCACCGTCAAGGTAGTCCATCGTTATCTCGTGATGCTGTCGATCCTTCGAGGAAACGCATTCCCGGACCAGAATGACTGGAGAATCTCTTTGATACGCATCGATTGCTGCCGTGCGGATACAGGCGTGACTATTGACTCCTGCAAGAATGAGCGAGTCGATTTGAAGGTCCATCAAAAGCGAATCCAAATCGGTGCCAAAGAACATGCTGTATCGCTTCTTGACTAATTCGATGTCCGAATCAAAACGTATCAACTCATCGAGAATTAGCGGGCCAGAAGTGCCTTTGATGAACATACGGATGTTCTCTTTTTTCATGTCGATAAACGCGTCACATAGGTCTGGCGCAAACTCCTGACGAACCCAGATCACCGGGAATTTCTTTGCCCGCGCAAAATTCGTCAATTGGTTGACCGATGCGCACAGCGTTGCGCGCAATCGGTCAAGTTCAGCATGACCGAAGCAATCGTTCAACATGTCGATTACAAAAACAGCGGGTCGTCCCATAGTCATTCCAAAATTTCAGGCGTCAGCACGACAGTAGCTACGCCGCTCGACGAAGCAGACCTGAAGCGGCGAGCTCAGCCGACAGGCCTTCGTGACAGGTGAAGTGATGCGCATGAATGCCAAGCTTCGCAGCAGCCGTGACGTTGACGGCCTGATCGTCAACGAATAGCGCCTCAGCCGCTGTGACTTGTGCGGCCGCCAGCGCCTCTGCATAAATGATGGCACTTGGCTTGGCGGCTTGGACCACGCTCGAGTTTATGATGGCGTCAAACTCTGTCAGGAGCTTGAGGGCCGCAAGATCGCGGTTCAGTCGGGACGTGGCGTTCGTTATGAGAACGACCGGCACCTGACGGCGTGCTTGGCGTACCAGATTGAGCACGGGTTCGTTAACTCGACCAACGGGCACTGACCACGCCCGGACGGCGGAAGCTACGACAGCCTTGGGGTATTTCTGCAGCAAGCGGGATTCGACGGTCAGTCGCCACGCTTCATCGGAGATGCGGCCTTCGATTGCTTCGAGGATGAGCTCTGGCGCAAATGCGGTCGCACGTATCGCGCCATCGGGAAGGCCATGTGACCCCTCCACATTAGCATCCGTGCGCGGCCAGAGGCGTAGCACGCCGTCGAGATCGACGAGGAGCGCGCGCACTTCGGATCCGGCGTTCAGATTCATAGCCGCTCAACCAATTGAACGTTGCTGTGCATCGTTGATTCCCGATTTGACTGTTGGGAGAATGCCAGTTACTCCGTTGACTCGATGAATTGGGCGATGCGGGTGTGTTCCTGCTTCATACGAAGAATTACTTTGTCGAGGCGATGCACCTTTCGCATTGAGCGTGCAACCAGAAAAATTCCAAAAATCACCAAGCAAACGCAGAACACGGCAAGTGGAAGCAGAAAGTGCAGCACTGCGAGCGCGTCGTAGTATTTCGAAGTGGCGATCAGCAAACTGACCACGGATAGCGGCAAGGCGAGGACTGCAATGCCCGTGCGCATGACGGCCAACGCAGTGCGCTGCTCCGCCAGCAGAAGCTGTACCGCGCCAACGGCGTTGGTATCGTTTTCTACGAGGTCGGAGGGTTTGCTGGATTCTGGGTGCATTGTGTATCGCCCAAGGGGCGGGCCGTTTAACGGGGGCTATCGATGCATTATCACTTCAACTTCAGTCGGCTAGGAGTAAAAATTCTGTCGCGCCCCTATGCAGCGCGCGTTACACACGAAATCTTTAACTGCAGCCACTACACTTGTGGCGTATGCAAACAGACCCCGAAACCCCTGTTCGAACCAACCACTTGCGCTGTGTCGGCTATGCCATCCGCACGATTTTTCGTGTGTTGCCAGCTTTGGGCCGCGAGACGGATCACGTCAATCCGCCGCCTGGGCTTTCGTTCAAACATTTCGCCATTGGCGGCGTGATTTGCGCCCTGCTGCTGGTGTCCACGATCATCACGGTTGCTCGTCTGGTGCTTCGCGCGGTGGTGTGACACACTCGTCTCGTCGTGCCAGTCAATTACCTCTCGAATCTCACCGCTTCGGTTCGCACGCAGCGGGCGAATCTGCATCTGGGCGTTGCGCTGAGTTTTGTCGCGGGGGCGCTTAACGCCGGGGGCTTTCTGGCGATCGGACAATACACCTCGCATATGACTGGCATCGTTTCGGCGGCGGCGGATGATTTGGCGCTCGGCAAGACGACGCATGCCATCGCGGGTCTGTTGTCGTTGGCGGCGTTTGTGGCCGGCGCGATGACTACGGCGCTGATGGTGAGCTTTGCAAAGCGTACGGCGTCGACCATGACCTACACCGCGCCGCTGCTGCTGGAAGCGTTGCTGCTGCTCGTGTTCGGGTTGGTCGGTGCGACGTTGCAGCTGCACACCCTGGTGAGCGTGTCGCTGATAGCGGTCCTGCTTTGCTTTGTGATGGGATTGCAGAACGCGCTAATCACCAAAATCTCGAACGCGGAAATCCGCACCACGCACATCACGGGGCTGGTCACGGATGTTGGTATTGAGCTGGGCCGACTGGTGTACTGGAATCGCACGCAGGAAGCGACTGCGCCGCTGGTTCGTGCGAACCGGACCAAGCTGCGCGTACACGGGTCGCTAATTTTTTCTTTCTCGCTGGGCGCACTGATTGGTGCGCTGGGCTTCAAGTACGTGGGCTATTCGTCCACTGTGCCGCTGGCTATCGTGCTCGTGGTGGTGTCGGTTGCGCCGTTTTTTCGGCGGATTCCGAGCCCTCGCGCCTAGCGCGGTGAATCCGTACTGAGCAATCACTCAACAAGAGTTTTTGTCAGGGGCTATCTTTTTGCACTGCAACACGGCATAATTGATGGTTGCTTGAAAAAGCATCGTTCGCTGATTAGTGCATCGCCCCGCATAACTTCCCAAACTTCCACCGAAAGGTGTTGCAAGTTTGGTGATTGACCTTAAAAAGCTTTAGCCATCGCTGGCTCATCAAGCTTCTCAAGTTCCGAGTGTTGGTCGACGCGTTTCTCTTCGGTCTTCTACAACATTCGTCCTATTTTTAAAAAGGTTGCGCCGCACGGTGCGGGCGTTGGCATTTGCTTTTTGCATTTGCGTGAACGCTTGCTGCATTGTGCCTTCGCAAGAGCATATGAGTTTGCATACTGACAATCAAAACAATGACGCGGCTTTCGAGTCGCATTCCGAAAACGAGACTACGCCGTCTTTTGACGACGTGGTGGATATGGAAGCTGGCGACGCCGCTTCTGACATTCCGGAAGCCAACGGCTTCGCCGCCCTCAACTTAAATTCCGCACTTCTACAGGCCGTAGAAGCGCTCGGCTATACGCAGCCCACAGGCGTGCAGGCCGAAACCATTCCCGCAGCTCTGGCTGGCGGCGACTGGATGGTCTCCGCACAAACCGGTAGCGGCAAAACCGCAGCCTTCCTGTTGCCAGCGATTCACGCGTTGCTGGAAACGCCACCGATGTCCAAAGGTGAGCAAGTCGCTCGCAATCGTCGCGCTGGCGCGAGCCCCCGCGTGCTGATTCTGTGCCCAACGCGCGAACTCGCACAACAAGTTGGCGCTGAAGCGATCAGCCTCGTGCGTTTCTGCCGTGGCATTCGCATCGCGAACGTTGTTGGCGGCACGCCGTTTGGCAAGCAGCTGATGGACTTGCGCGGCGCGAATCTCGTGGTCGCAACACCCGGCCGTTTGCTTGACTTAAACCGCAACGGCCAGATCGATCTTGAAGCCGTGCAAACGCTCGTGGTTGACGAAGCTGACCGCATGCTCGACCTTGGTTTCTCGGAAGATCTGGAAGCCATTCACGTCGCCACGATCAAACGTGACCGCACGCTTATGTTCAGCGCTACCTTCGCGCCGCGCATCATGCAGCTCGCGTCAAACGTGATGCGCAGCCCGAAAAAAATCGAGCTGGCCAGCGCGCAGGACATGCATCAAAACATCGAGCAGCGTCTGCATTGGTACGACGACATGTCGCACAAAAATGCGATCCTCGAACACTATCTGCAAGACGAATCGATGGGCCAAGCCGTCGTGTTTACGGCGACGCAAATTGAGACGGATGAGCTGGCCGACGAACTGCGTCAATCGGGCTACGCCGCTGCTGGCTTGCACGGCGCGATGCCACAAGTTGTGCGTAACCGTCGCCTGCAATCGTTGCGTGACGGTTCCACCAAAATTTTGATTGCAACGGATGTGGCCGCTCGTGGCATCGACGTCCCCGGCATCACGCACGTCATCAACTATGGCCTGCCAATGAAACCGGAGGATTACATCCATCGTATCGGCCGCACCGGTCGTGCTGGCAAGCAGGGTTTGGCGATTACGCTCGCGGGTTTCCGTGATCGTTTCAAGATTCGCAACATCGAGCGCTTCACCGAAAACCGCATCAACGAAGCCGTGGTCGAAGGCCATGAGCCGAAGACGCAACACAGCCGTCCACAAGGTGGTGGTTATGGTGGTGGCGGCTACGCAGGTAATGGCGCCGGCTATGGCGGCGGTAACGGTGGCGGCGGTCGTTTTGATCGGGGCGCACCTCGCCAGTCTTACGGTGATCGCGCTCCGCGTCCATCGTACGGCGACGCGCCCCGCGCTGAGACGAATTCACGCGCCGAAACGGCACCACGCGCCGACTTCGCGCCAAGCACGTATGCAGGTCGCTCTGAGCAACCGGCCCGCCCAGCTTATGGTCGCGACAACGGCGGCTACAACAATGATCGCGCACCGCGCACTGGCGGTTACGCCGGTAACGGTGGCGGCAACTTTGGTGGTGGTGAAGACCGTCGTCCAGCGTTTGCTGATCGTGGTCGTTCGGACTCACGCTTTAGTGCTCCACGCGCTGATTCGTACCCACGCGCCGATGCGGCACCACGTTCGTACGAAGGCCGCGAAGAGCGTCGTCCATTCGGCGGTGATCGCGCACATGCCGGCGCTTCAGCCGGTTATGGTGACCGCACTGATCGCCCAGCGCGTTCTTTCGGTGATCGTGATTCGCGTCCGTTCGCTGATCGCGCACCACGCTCCTATCCTGATCGTGCAGAGCGCGGTGATCGTGAGCCACGCTCGTTTGGCGCACCAGCGTCACGCGGCGAATACGCACCACGTCCACGCACTGAGCGTTCGGAGCCCTTCGAGCGTTCAGAGCGCGCCGAATACGCGCCACGTCCAGCGCGTGCGTTCGAGCATGAAGCCCGCGCGCCGCGTTTCAATGAACGCGCAGCAGGTCCAGCGACGACACCACCCGCTGACGGTGGTAATCGTGCAGCACGTCGTGCAGCCAAGCAGGCTGAATACGCTGCGACAGTCGCGGCACAGGGCGGCGAATAGTTGTAACGATGTAGCCCGGTTTTTTGCCGGGCCTACTCAAAAGGCGGGCATTGCCCGCCTTTTTGCGTTCTGAGATCTGTGAAGGTTTGCGGACGTTGTCCGATGGATGACTAGGCGGGCAGATCACGCCCTAAGTGCATGATTTTCGCCACCATTGCCACTGCGCGACAATAGAGACTCGTTCATTGATTCGACGTTATTGCAATAAATGGCGCCGACAACGCTTCCCATGCGCAACGCGTCACTTCATTCCGCCACCCGTGCCTTGTTCGGTGTCATAGCGCTCTCGCTTACCGCTGCGGGCGCTGCGCAAACCTTTCCGACGAAACCCATCCATCTTGTCGTGCCGAACGCGGCCGGTGGGGCGGCGGACATCACAGCGCGCGCCGTAGGTCTTAAGCTCGCCGAAGCATTCGGCCAGCCGGTCATCATCGAAAACAAACCCAGTGCGGGCGGCATCATCGCGGCTGAGCAGGTCGCGAAATCCGAGCCGGACGGTCACACCATTCTGCTCATCTCAAGTGGCACCGCCGTGAGCGCAGCGCTGTTCAAAGCACTGCCGTATGACACGCGCAAAGACTTCGCGCCGGTGTCAAAGCTCGCCTCTTTTGATCTGGTGATTGCGGTGGCGGAGAACAGTCGCTTCAAGTCTTTGAACGACCTGCTGACGTTTGCAAAAGCGAACCCAGGCAAATTAAACATCGGTACGCCGCAAGTCGGCACCACGCAAAATCTCGCCGCTGAATATTTCAAAAGCGTTGCGGGCGTTGACATGCAGGTGGTACCGTTCAACGGCACGCCGCCCGTGATTGCTGCACTGCGCGGTGGCAACCTTGACGCGATGGTCGACATTCTTGGCCCGTTGTTGCCGCAAATCGCGTCTAAAGCGCTGCTTCCGCTGGCGTTGCTGGGCGATGGTCGCGCCGCGCAATTGCCGCGCATTCCAGCCGCTCACGAGGCGGGCGGATCGCTCGCAAAATTCAGCGCGGCATCGTGGAATGGCCTTGCGGTTCCGGCAAAAACTCCGAAAGAGATCGTTGCCAGACTCAATCGCGAAATAACTCGAATCCTCGCGCTGCCCGATGTGAAGCAACGCCTCGCTGATCTCACGCTTGTCGCGCAAAGCAGCACGCCCGAGCAACTCGCGATGCTCCTCGACAGCGACATAAAGCGTTGGACTGCAGTGATCGAGCGCGCGAAAATTCCGAAGCAATAGTCAACAGGAACGCCCATGATGAATTTCAATGTTGGCCTGATTGGCTATGGCGAAGTTGGCAAGATTTTTGCGAATGGCTTGAAGGCAAAAGGACTGTCCTGGGTGGGCGCTTGGGATATCGTTTTCGGCGACGCTTTGCTGGGCGGCGCGCAACGTTTGCACGCCACGGCGCACGGTGTCGAGGCGTGCGAATCGGCAAGCGTCGTGTGCGCCAAAGCCACGCTCATTATGTCGGCCGTCACCGCATCCAACACGCTCGCCGTCGCGCAAGAAATCGCCCGCTCGATCCGTCCGGGCACCGTGTTTCTCGATCTCAACTCGGCATCACCTGGCACCAAGCAAAAGGCAGCGGCCGTGATTGAAAATGCGGGTGGCAAATACGTTGAGGCTGGCGTCATGACCTCGGTGCCGCCCTACGGCCTCGCCGTCCCCATGCTGGTTGGTGGTCGCCACGCTGCCGCGCTTGCAGATCGCCTGCATACCCTAGGTTTCGACATCACGCCAGTGTCTGAAAAAATCGGCGTCGCCTCCGCCACCAAAATGTCTCGCAGTATCATGATCAAAGGGCTTGAAGCGCTGGTCATCGAAAGCTACAGCACGGCGCGCAAATACGGCGTAGAGGACGCGATGATTGCCACGCTTCAGGAGACCTTCCCGAGCATTGACTGGCACAAGCAGGGTGCCTATTTTTTCAGCAGGGTCGTGCAACACGGCAAGCGCCGCGCCGAGGAAATGCGTGAGGCGGCAAACACAGTGCATGAGGCAGGTTTCGCTCCGACGATGGCCGCAGCCGATCGGCTGCTGAAACAACCGCCATCATCACGTTGATGTAGGTATCAGCTTTTTCCTGAAATATCGCCTACACGGGGGCTAGGTGGCGAAAACGTCATTTATCGACTATTGCCACAAATTGCGTCTAGCCCCGTGCGAGCGTCGTTTCACGAAAAAGCTGACTATCACTGAATGCTCAATTCGGGTGAATATTCCCAGCTTTCACGACGGGTCGCCAGCGCTCAATTTCACGTTTTATTAACTGACCAAACGCCTCCGGCGTCGTCGGCGTTGCGACTGCGCCTTCGTTTTGCAAACGGGTCTTTAGTTCGGGGGACGCGAGCGACGCGTTAATCTGCGTATTGAGCTTTGCGATGATCGCGGCGGGCGTGCCAGCGGGCGCGACGACGCCGTACCACTGATCGGCCTCGAAGCCCGCCAATTCTTTTAGGCCGCTCTCCGCGAGCGTCGGCAACTCGGGTAATGCTTCGAGCCGATTTGTGCTCGCGACCGCGATGGCGCGCAACTGCCCGGATTTTACGAATGGAATGACAGCGGGTGCGCCCGTCAAGATCATCTGAATCTGACCGCCCACGACATCGGTCACGGCCGGGGCAGTTCCACGATACGGCACATGCACGAGCTGCATTTGTGTTTTCAGCTTCAAGTATTCAGTCGCGATGTGAGCGGCGCTGCCGTTGCCGCCGGAGCCGAAGTTGATGGTGCCGGGATTCGCGCGGGCGAGTGCGATAAAGTCGACGGTTGTCGTGGCTTTCACCGAAGGATTCACGACGAGCACGTTCGGCACGCGAGCGACCCACGCGACCGGCGCGAAATTCTTGACTGGGTCATAGCTTAGGTTTGGGTAGATCGACGGATTCACCGCCAGCGTACCGATGTGGCCCATCAACAGTGTGTAGCCATCGGCGGGCGCTTTTGCTGCTTTGTCCGCACCAATCGATCCACCCGCGCCCGGTACGTTTTCGATGACGACGGGCTGGCCCCAGGCTTCGGTGAGCTTTTGTCCGATGCTGCGCGCGAGGATGTCGGTTGAGCCGCCCGGTGTGAATGGAACGATCAGGTGAATCGGCTTGCTCGGGTAGGAGGCGGGCGATTGTGCCTGCGCTGACGCAACAAGCGCGGCGGCCGCTACAGCCAAAACGGTGAGCACGGAGCGGATCGGCTTGGGTGAATTACGCATGGTGATTGATGCCTCGATGTTTTCTCTCTTGACCCGCGACGCAATATGTCCAGATAGCGTTCAGATCAGCTGCCCGTTCCGACCAGAAACAGGCAGATTACCGGAAACACTAACAAGAGTGCAATTCGAATGAAATCCGACGCTAAAAACGGCATCACGCCCTTGAATGTTTCGGACAGCGGCACGTCGCCCGCGAGCCGATTGATGATGTAGACGTTGAGTCCGACCGGCGGATGCACGAGTCCGATTTCAACCACCATGAGCGCCAGAATGCCAAACCAGATGCTCTTGTCGGTTTGCGTCATGCCGTGAAATTCCAGGCCCATCACGATCGGATAAAAGATGGGAATCGTCAGCAGGATCATGGCCAGACTATCCATCACACAGCCGAGCAAGATGTAGATCAACAGGATCACAATCATCACCAGCATGGGCGAAAGGCCACTGCCTTTGACCCAGGCGGCCAGCTCGACCGGCATTTGCGAAAGCGCCAGTGCCGTGTTCAGCATGTCCGCGCCTAGCAACACCAGAAAAATCATCGCCGTGGCTTGTGCCGTGCCGAGCGCGCTATCGACCAGGCCCCTCAAGCGCATACCGCCGGTGACGACGGCTAACACGCCGCACGCCGCCGCGCCGATGGCCGCCGCTTCCGTCGGATTCGCCCAGCCACCGTAAATGCCAATGATCACCACGGCAAAAACGGCAAGTACTGGGGCAACCGTAAGCAATGCCTTCATCCTCTCGCTCCAGCCCACTCGCGGGCCCGCAGGCCCGGCGCTTGGATTCAGCGTCACGACGATGCGCACCACAATCATGTAACCGATCATCGCGATGAGGCCGGGGATGACCGCCGCGACAAATAATTTGCCAATCGATTCCTGCGTCAGAATCGCGTAGATCACGAGCGGCACCGACGGTGGAATCATGATGCCAAGCGTGCCGCCCGCAGCCAGCGCGCCCGTCGATAACGCACCCGAATAGCCGCGTCGCTTAAGCTCGGGCAATGTCACTTGTCCCATCGTCGCCGCCGTCGCTAGCGACGAGCCACAAATAGCACCGAAGCCCGCGCAAGCGCCAATGGCCGCCATCGCGACGCCGCCTTTGAGATGTCCCATGAATGCCGACACGAACCGGAAGAGCGCAGCACTGAGCCCACCGTTGGTGGCAAATTGCCCCATCAACAAAAAGAGCGGAATCACCACGAGATCGTAGTTCGACAAGCGCGCATAAGCGACCGTTTTCAGCACGTTGAGCAACGGCGTAATTTCGAGTCCAGTGAGGAACACGTAGCCCGCCGATCCCATGACGAACATTGCGATGCCGATAGGCACCCGAATAGCGAGAAACACCATCAACAACGCAAAAATGGTCCCGCCTGTCGCAATACCGCTCACGCCGAAGCTCCCGCAGATTCCAGGCGCTTATGCCAGTGATACGTCACCATATAAAACCCGGCCAGCGCGAACAACGCAAAGCCCGGCACCATCAGCATTTGCGCGATCCACTGTGGAATGCCGAGGATCATGCTCGTCTCTTCGGAGCGCATGACTTGCAACGCGCCGAGCGTGGTACGCCACGTTAACAGCGCACCGACAATGCCAAACAGCAATGAGCCGAAAGCATCGAGAAGATTGACAACCTTTGGAGAGAGTTTGGCAGTGAAAAAATCCACCTTCACATCGCCACCGTTCAGATGGCAGTAGGCGAAGAACATCGCCGCCGCCACCGCCGAGCACATTTGCAGCAGCTCGACATCACCGGGCACCGGCGATGAGGCCAGCTTGCGGCCTACGATGGAGACGATGCTCATGACGACCAGCAGCACGAATATCACGCCGCCGACAATCGCGGCGGCACGTGAGACGGCGAGCAGCATTCGGCCAAACGGGCCGAAGACGCGCGCCTTCGCGGCGGGCACGCCGGGGATAGTTTCTTGCAAGCGATGCTCCCGAAAGTCTGATTTTGCGCGCAGTGTCGAGGCTGCGTACGCTAGCTACTTTCCGCTGTTTTTTGCGATCAAGGCGCGTGCACCCTCCAGCAATTGTTTGCCGCTTGCACCCTTCGCCGTGACGTCGGCCACCCACTGATCGATCAGCGGTTGTCCGGCCTTCTTCCAGTTTTCAAGCTCCGATTTCGGGATTACGTTGAAGGTGTTTTTAATCGCCGTCTTTCTTCCATCGGCATCGGCGGCAAGGAACACTTTGCCAATTTGCCCGGAGAATTCGCGACCACTGTTAGCGTCGATCACTTTTTTCAAATCCGCTAGAAGGCTGTCGTATTTCGCTTTGTTCATTGCAAAGATAAATGTCGACGTATAGAACGCGTTTTCTGTCGGATCAGTCTCCGAGTGAAACTTCACCAGTTCTTGAATCTTCACCGAAGGCACCACTTCGTACGGCACCACCGCACCGTCAATCACACCTTTGGCCAGCGCCTCGCCGACTTGCGGGACTGGCATGGCAACAGGTGTTGCCCCCAGCGCCGCGAGGAATTTATTGGTCTGCCGTGTCGGCGCGCGCAACTTCAAACCCTTCAGATCAGCCATCGTTCTGATTGGCTGTTTAACCATGTGAAACACGCCGGGGCCATGAACGTGGGTGGCGATCAGTTTGAAGTCTTTGAACTCATTGGGCGCGTATTGCGCGATGTAATCCCACAGCGCTTTGCTGGTCGCCTCTGGCTCCGTCATCATGAACGGCAGTTCAAACACTTCGGTCAGTGGATAGCGGCCAGCCGTATATCCGGGCAATGTCCAGATGACGTCAACGGTGCCGTCGCGCACCTGATCGACCAGTTGCGGTGGCGTGCCACCCAACTGCATCGACGGGTAAATCTGGCACTTCATTTTGTTGTTCGAGTCTTTCGCAATGCGATCACACCACGGCTGAATGAACATCTTCTGCGCGGCCGAACCGGCCGGAAGGAAGTGGTGAACCTTGAGCGTGACGTCCTGAGCGGCGGCACCTGTAGCAAACAGCGCTAGCGGAATGGCGGCAGAGACGGCCGTGCAAAGACGGGCGAAAGGGTGGGACATAGCGGGGCCTCCTGTGTTTTGTAAGTGTCTTGGTCGAACAAATCGAACGAGCGATGAACCGAAGCGGCGAGACGCGTTGAACGCGCCGGGCTCGGGGTTCCTACGGCGGTATTCTGTCTGCGACGGCCAGCAAACGACAGTGCTTGCAACGGCTATCAGATATAGCGGTTCGGCATTTCTGGTCGCCCGATATGCGGATGTTCTGAGTGGCCCGCTTTGCGCTGCTTCAGAATGGTGTGCTCGAAAAGACGAATGGGCTAAATAGTGGTGTTATTTGAGCAACAACTTTTCGCTGAACACCATATTTCATAGGGGGTAAATGCCCGAAACGTCTAATGTCGAGATTAGTCGTTCATCGCGCTTAGCCCCTATGAAATAAGAATTCCAGTGAAAAGCCGTTAGACAAAAAATACGGCGTAAGTCACTTTTCAGGCGGCGCTGAAGCAGCTGTGGATGCTGGCGCAGGCGGAATGAGATCGCGGATCATCTCTGTCAGTAAGGTGATCGTCGCCTTCTGCGTCAACGTGGTCGGCCGTAGCGCGCTGATGGCAATCGATAAGCGCGTGCGCAGCGGTGGGTCGCAGATAGCGCGCATCGAAAACGCTGATGGCTTGATCGAGCTGGCGACCGCGTTGCGTGATAGCAGCGCGCTGCCTGCGCCGTCTGCCACGAGATCCAGAATCGCCGATACGCCGTCGATTTCGAGCGCGATAGTGGGACGGCAGCCGATGCTCGCCATCGCGCTCTCGACATGCATGCGGATCGCATTGGGCCGACTTGGAATCACCAGCGGGATGTTGGCCAGCGCTTGCAATGGAAGCGGCGGCGTGGGTACATCGTCGGTCCTGCCTTGCGCCCGTGGCGCGACCAACACCAGCTCTTCCTCGGTGAGCGGCGACAGGTCAATTTCCTGCGCCGGCTGAGCGTTGTAGAGCACAGCAACGTCCAGTCGACCGCTGAACAGCCCGTCCTGCAAGGCGGTGGAGAGCCCTTCGCTGATCGAAATGGCGGCGTCGGGCATCTGCTGGCGGAAACGTCGCGTCAAGGGCACCGCGAGTACCCGCGACAGACTCGTCGGCAAACCGATGGCCACGCGCCCGGCCAGCGAGCCACGCACTCGGCCAAGCTCCTCGCGCGCGCGCTGCACCTGATGCAGGATGCCTCGGCTGTGCTCCAGCAGGAGCTTCCCGGCTTCGGTCGGCGTCGCGCCACGTCCGTTGCGCACCAATAGCGTCTGTCTTAGCTCGACTTCAAGTTGTCGCACTTGTCGGCTCAACGCAGGCTGCGCTACGTCAAGCGCAGTTGCCGCGCGTGTGAAACTACCGAGATCGGCGACACGAACAAAATATTCCAGCTGTTTCAGGTCCACGCAGGCTCCAATTTGAATAGCGCGAGCACAATTATGCTGAATTGTTATATCTGGTAGGTGTTGGCGAGGCTGCCAATTCACGTCGTCAGCGCACAGAATTGCGCCATGCAAACTGCAATCCCCTGCTATTTCATGCGCGGCGGCACCTCGCGCGGACCGTTCTTTCTGGATACGGACCTGCCGTCAGACATCGTCACGCGTGACAAAGTGCTGCTGGCCGTGATGGGCTCGCCCGACAAGCGCCAGATCGATGGCCTCGGCGGCGCGCATCCTTTGACCAGCAAGGTCGGTATCGTCAGCAAGAGCAAGACGTCCGGCGTCGACATCGATTTTTTGTTCGCCCAGTTGCAGCCAGACAACGATACGGTCGACACCACGCCCAATTGCGGCAATATGCTGGCCGCCGTGCTGCCGTTTGCGATTGAACGTGGCTTGATCAAAACGCAGGGCGAAACGACAACCGCCCGCGTGCTCACGCTCAACACCGATATGCAATGTGACATCACCGTGGCGACGCCAGCGGGAAGCGTTGCTTATTCCGGTGACGCGCGCATTGACGGTGTGCCCGGCACGTCGTCGCCGATCACGATCAATTTTCTGGACACCGCTGGATCAGTGTGCTCTGGACTGCTGCCGACAGGGCAGGTATGCGACGTCATCGACGGCATTGAAACCACCTGCATCGACAACGGTATGCCGCTCGTCATGTTCCGTGCGTCGGACGTGGGGCGCACAGGCTATGAGAGCGTTGACGCGATGAACGCCGATGCTGATCTCAAGGCGCGCATCGAGGCGCTGCGTCTGGAGGCAGCGCTGCTGATGGGACTGGGCGACGTCAGCCAGAAAAACTATCCAAAGATGACACTGATTGCTGCGCCGAAAAACGGCGGTAGTCTGAGCACGCGCAGTTTCATTCCGCATGTTTGCCACGACGCGATTGGCGTGCTGGCGGCGGTGACGGTGGCTACCGCCTGCGTGTTGAAAGGTACTGTATGCGACGGAATAGCCGTCATGCCCGCAGGTAATCTGAAGACCGTGTCGGTTGAACATCCAACGGGCGAATTTAGCGTTGAACTCGCGATTGATCCGTTGAATCCACAAAGCGTGACTCGCGCTGCTCTGTTGCGCACAGCACGGCTCATCATGCGTGGCGAGGTGATGATTCCTGCAGTGGTGTGGGCAGGCGTGGCAACGAAACAAGCGTAGCTTCATAACAGTTGACCGACACGACAAGCAAGGAGAACCATGACCACTGTTTCACGCGCGCAGGTAGCCATAGTGGGGGCTGGACCGTCGGGGTTGCTACTGGGTCAGCTACTGCACAAAGCAGGCATTGACGCGATCATTGTCGAGCGGCAAAGCGGCGACTATGTGCTGGGTCGTATTCGCGCTGGGATTCTTGAGCAGGTCACCATTGATCTGCTCGACGAGGCAGGCGTTGGTGAGCGCATGCATCGGGAGGGACTTGTTCACAGCGGTTTCGAAATGCTGTTTGACGGAAAGCGCCATCGCGTCGACCTGACCGCGCTGACCGCAGGCCAGAACGTCATGGTCTACGGTCAAACCGAGCTGACGCGTGATTTGATGGCCGCGCGAGTGACGGCTAATTTGCCGACGGTGTACGAGGCGCACTCGGTCACGGTGCATGATTTTGATACGCAAAAACCACAAGTGCGCTACGAAAAGGATGGGCAGAAGCACGTCATCGAATGTGACTTCATCGCTGGATGCGATGGCTTTCACGGTGTCTGCCGCGCGAGCATTCCGCGTAACGCCATCCATGAGTACGAGAAGGTGTATCCGTTTGGTTGGCTCGGTGTGTTGTCCGACACGCCACCGGTGTCAGACGAGCTTATCTACATCAACAGCTCCCGTGGCTTCAGCCTGTGCTCGCAGCGTAGCAAGACGCGCAGTCGCTATTACCTTCAGGTGCCGCTCACCGATCGCATCGAGGAGTGGTCGGATGATGCGTTCTGGCAAGAGCTGCGTTTGCGTCTGGACGATGACGGGCGGGACAAACTCGTCACCGGCGCGTCGATTGAAAAGAGCATTGCGCCGCTCCGAAGTTTCGTGACCGAACCGATGCGGTTCGGGCGCTTGTTCCTCGCTGGCGACGCGGGGCATATCGTGCCGCCCACGGGTGCGAAAGGGCTCAACCTGGCCGCGACTGATGTCAAATATTTGTCAGATGGACTGATCGAATATTTCCGGGAAAAGTCAGAGGTGGGCGTCAACCATTACTCAGCGCGCTGCCTCGCACGTATCTGGCGTGCCGAGCGATTTTCGTGGTGGTTCACGTCGCTCATGCACCGATTCCCGGAGGACAGTGCGATCGAGTCCAAATTTCAGCACGCGGAGCTTGACTATCTGTTCAAGTCGCAAGCGGGCCTGAAAACCATTGCCGAGAACTACGTGGGTTTGCCGCTCAACTTCGGCGAATGATTGCGCTGCACAGTTCGGCGCTATTAAAAATAACCAAAAACAGAAACTATGATTATTGATTGCCACGGCCACTACACGACCGCCCCGAAGGCGTTGGAAGATTGGCGCAACCGCCAAATCGCAGGTATCAAATACCCCGCGATGATGCCCAAAGTGAGCGAGCTGAAAATCAGCGATGATGAGTTGCGGGAGTCGATCATCGCCAATCAGTTGAAGCTCATGAACGAGCGTGGCAGCGATTTGACGATCTTCTCGCCACGCGCAAGTTTTATGGCGCATCACATTGGCGACTTCAATGTGTCGTCGACGTGGGCAGGCATTTGCAATGAGCTTTGCTATCGCGTCAGCCAACTTTTCCCCGATCATTTTGTGCCTGCTGCGATGTTGCCGCAATCGCCGGGTGTCGATCCGAAAACCTGCATTCCCGAGCTTGAAAAATGCGTAACGGAATACGGCAACGTCGCGATTAACTTGAATCCAGATCCTTCGGGCGGACACTGGACATCACCCCCGTTGACGAACCGCGCGTGGTATCCGATTTACGAGAAGATGGTCGAGTACGACATCCCGGCGATGATCCACGTGAGCACCAGCTGCAACGCGTGTTTTCACACGACGGGCGCGCATTATCTGAACGCTGACACCACGGCGTTTATGCAATGTCTGGAGGGCGATCTGTTCAAGGATTTTCCGACGCTCAAGTTCTTGATTCCGCACGGAGGCGGCGCCGTTCCCTACCACTGGGGACGCTTCCGCGGCCTTGCCGACATGATGAAAAAGCCAAAGCTGGATGATCATTTGCTGAACAACATCTTCTTCGACACCTGCGTGTATCACCAGCCAGGCATCGATTTATTGACTACCGTGATCCCAATCAAGAACATTCTGTTTGCCTCCGAAATGATCGGCGCAGTGCGCGGTATTGATCCGTATACCGGCCACTATTTTGACGATACCAAGCGCTATATCGATAACGCAAAAAACATTTCATCGGATGATCGCCATGCAATTTTCGAAGGCAACGCACGACGCGTTTTCTCACGCCTAGATAATTCGCTAAAAGCTAAGGGCAAATAATCATGTCGCCACTGCCACTCAATCAACTCGGTGTCGTGAAACGCAACATCGCCCGCGCCGATAAAGCTGCGGTTGAAAAATTGTCACGCTTTGGCGTTGCGACTATTCATGAAGCGATGGGCCGCGTTGGCCTCATGAAGAATTACATGCGTCCGGTTTACCCCGGTGCGAAGATGTGTGGAACTGCGGTCACCATCTTGCTGCAACCGGGTGACAACTGGATGATGCACGTTGCTGCTGAACAATTGCAGCCGGGGGATATTGCTGTCGCCGCATGCACCGCGGACAATGAAGACGGTTTTTTCGGCGATCTGCTTGCCACATCATTTCAGGCACGCGGCGCGTTTGGCCTCGTTATCGACGGCGGATGTCGTGACGTGAAGGACCTGAATGAAATGCAGTTTCCCGTGTTTAGTCGCGCGATCAGTTCGAAGCATTGCTCAGCAAGTCGCTGATGCCGCCGAGGCTCGCGAATCGTTTGAGGGTGAGAAGCGCGCCAAGTTGGCCTCCGGTGTCCTGGGGCTGGATATGTACAAGATGCGCGAACCACTGGCAAAAGCGGGCCTGAAGTACATCGACTAGTTAGTTTAGAAAGCGCTATGGAATTCACGAAAACTCCCGGCTGGCTGGACTGGTATACCGGCCCGTCGACGCCTACCTTTAAAGTGCCTGCCGGAGCTGTCGACGCGCATTGCCATGTGTTCGGTCCGGGCGACGAATTTCCGTTCGCGCCGGAGCGAAAGTACACGCCGTGTGATGCGTCGAAAGCGCAGTTGTATGCGCTGCGTGACCATCTCGGATTTACTCGCAATGTTGTGGTGCAAGCGACCTGTCATGGTGCCGATAACAGCGCGATGGTCGACGCGCTTATTCACAGCAATGGCAAGGCGCGTGGCGTCGCCACTGTCAAGCGCGGCGTGACCGACAAGGAGCTGCAGGACATGCATGCAGCGGGCGTTCGCGGTGTGCGCTTCAATTTCGTCAAACGCCTCGTTGACTTCACACCGAAGGAAGAGCTGCTCGAAATCGCGAACCGCATTGCGCCACTCGGCTGGCATGTCGTGATCTATTTCGAAGCGGTTGATTTGCCCGAGCTGTGGGACTTTTTTACGGCGCTGCCGACGACCGTGGTGGTTGATCACATGGGGCGTCCGGACGTGACGAAACCCGTTGATGGCCCGGAGTTTGAACTGTTCGTCAGGTTCATGCGCGAGCATACGAATGTTTGGTCGAAGGTGAGCTGTCCGGAGCGTTTGTCGGTCACCGGCCCTAAAGCATTGAATGGCGAACAGAACGCTTATCGTGACGTGATTCCATTCGCAAAGCGCGTCGTTGAGAGCTTTCCGGATCGCGTGTTGTGGGGCACCGACTGGCCGCATCCGAACCTCAAAGATCACATGCCCGATGATGGCTTGCTGGTTGATTTCATTCCACACATTGCGACGACTGCTGAATTGCAACTCAAATTGTTGGTCGACAATCCAATGCGGCTCTACTGGCCAGAGGAGAAATAAATGTCACTGACAAAACCCTACCTTGATGTGCCAGGAACAACGATTTTTGATGCCGAGCAATCGCGTCGCGGGTATCACCTCAACCAGTTTTGTATGTCTCTCATGAAGGTCGCCAATAGAGAGCGCTTCAAGGCTAACGAGCGCGCTTATCTGGACGAATGGCCGATGACCGAAGAACAAAAAAGCGGCGTGCTCGCGCGTGATCTGAATCGTTGCATTTCACTGGGCGGCAATATCTACTTTCTTGCCAAAATCGGCGCTACGGACGGCAAGTCATTCCAGCAAATGGCAGGCAGCATGACCGGTATGACGGAGGACGAATATCGCAACATGATGATTGCGGGCGGGCGTTCGGCGGAAGGTAATCGCGTGCTTGGCGAAGACGGCGACGCGCAGCCGCAACACCAGCCCCAGGGCGCGGCGGGACGCGCAAAGAAAAATGCGCAATCGAACAAGGCAGTCTGACATGGCAAAAATAACTGCTTCCGTTTACACGTCACACGTACCCGCCATTGGCGCAGCGCTCGACTTGGGCAAGAGCGGCGAACCCTATTGGCAACCCGTGTTTCAGGGCTATGAATTTTCCAAACAGTGGATGCAAGATAACCGGCCGGACGTGATTTTTCTGGTCTACAACGATCACGCCACTGCCTTCAGTCTTGACATGATCCCAACGTTCGCCATTGGTTGCGCAGAGCAATTTCAGCCGGCGGACGAAGGCTATGGACCACGTCTGGTGCCGGTGGTCCAAGGGCATCCTGAGTTCGCCGCGCACATCGCGCAGTCGGTGATTCAGCAGGACTTTGATCTGACCATCGTCAACAAGATGGATGTCGATCACGGCCTGACGGTACCCCTGTCGCTAATGTGCGGGCAGCCTTCAGAATGGCCGTGCCCGGTGATTCCATTCGCGGTGAACGTGGTGCAATATCCGGTGCCGTCCGGGCGTCGCTGCTACAACCTCGGTCGCGCGATCCGCAACGCCGTCGAGTCCTACGACGAACCGCTTAACGTGCATATCTGGGGTACGGGCGGCATGAGTCATCAACTGCAGGGGCCACGTGCAGGACTCATCAATCGCGAATGGGACAACGCGTTTCTTGACCGATTGATTGCCGATCCGGAGGGGCTCGCGAGCGTGCCGCATATTGAGTATGTGCGCGAAGCGGGCTCGGAGGGCATTGAGCTTGTGATGTGGCTGATAGCGCGTGGCGCCATGGGCGACAACGCGCCCCATGTTCGCCACCGGTTCTATCATGTCCCGGCTTCGAATACGGCGGTGGGCCACCTCATTATGGAAAACACTTAGTATGAAAACTATCAAAGTTGCGCTAGCAGGTGCTGGCGCATTCGGCACGAAACATCTCGATGCGATCAAATTGATCGATGGCGTTGAAGTGATTTCGCTGGTCAGCCGCGACTTCGACAAGACCAAAGAAACAGCGGCGAAATATGGCATCGGGCATGTCACCACCGATCTTGCCGATAGCTTGGCATTAAAAGAAGTTGACGCAGTAATTCTGTGTACGCCCACGCAGATGCACGCCGAACAAAGCATTGCCTGTATGAAGGCGGGTAAGCATGTGCAAGTGGAGATTCCATTGGCTGATTCGCTGGCGGGTGCGGAGGCCGTGGTGGCGTTGCAAAAGCAAACGGGACTGGTCGCGATGTGCGGCCACACTCGTCGCTTTAACCCGAGCCACCAGTATGTCCACAACAAGATCAAAGCGGGCGAATTCCACATTCAACAAATGGATGTGCAAACCTATTTTTTCCGTCGCACCAACATGAACGCCCTGGGTCAGCCGCGCAGCTGGACCGATCATTTGCTTTGGCATCACGCGGCGCACACGGTGGATTTATTCGCGTATCAAACCGGCGGCGACATCATTCAGGCCAACGCAGTGCAAGGCCCGATTCATCCCTCGCTCGGCATCGCGATGGATATGTCGATTCAGTTGAAGAGCAGCACGGGCGCTATCTGCACGCTGTCTTTGAGTTTCAACAACGATGGCCCGCTCGGCACTTTTTTTCGCTACATCGGCGACAACGCGACCTACATCGCGCGCTACGACGATTTGTTCAATGGCAACGACGAAAAGATTGACGTGAGCAAAGTTGCGGTTTCAATGAACGGAATCGAGCTACAGGATCGTGAGTTTTTCGCGGCGATTCGCGAAGGGCGAGAGCCGAATTCGAGCGTGTCGCAAGTGCTCCCGTGCTACCGTGTGCTGCATGAACTTGAGCTACAGTTGGCGCAGTAATTTTTTAACAGCTTTGTGCGGAAATGACGCCAGCACAAGGGCTAGCAACGAAATAATTCAGATATCGAGAATTGACAAAAAGTTAAGCTAGCCCCCGTGTAGGCGAACTTATAGACAAAAGCTGTAGCACAGTTTTGACGAAATTCTGGTCGGGGTGAGAGGATTCGAACCTCCGGCCTCTACGTCCCGAACGTAGCGCTCTACCAGGCTAAGCTACACCCCGTCTTCAGCAACCCGAATCGGTGAAGAACCGCTTAAACGCTGCGCTTCACCGCGTATTCGCACAATTCTAGCATCCACTTTTTGGCCTCGGAATCAGGTAAGTCGGCGATTTCACGGGCTGCTGCCTGAGCTTCACTTTGGGCGCGCTGCAGGCTGGCGTCAAGCGCGCCACATTCCTCGAGCGCTGCCATCACTTGCGTGAATTGCTCGCGCTCGACGGCGTGTGGTTTGGCGATGACTTCGCGCACCAGCGCTTTGCCGCGTTCGCTGCCGCGCTGCAATGTGAAGATGATCGGCAGCGTAAGTTTGCCTTCGGCCAAATCATCACCGAGGCTTTTGCCTAATGAACTGGCGTCGCCGCGATAGTCCAGCACATCGTCAGCGATCTGGAACGCAACGCCAAGCCGGCGAGCGTATTCCGACAGCGCGCGCTCCATGTCGGGGGTGGCACCGGCCGCTATGGCACCGAGCGCGCCGGCGGCTTCAAACAATTTCGCCGTTTTCGCCTCAATGACCTGCATGTAATCTGCCTCCGTCAAGTCGAGCTTGCCGAGCGCCATCAACTGCATGACTTCGCCCTCTGCGATGCGATTGGTCGCCTCGGATAGCAGCGCGAGCACACGCATCTTGCCGGTTCCGACCATCACCTGAAATGCGCGGCTGTAGAGAAAATCTCCCACCAGCACACTGGCAGCGTTACCGAATTCCGCATTCGCGGTTGCCCGCCCGCGCCGCAAATCAGACTCGTCGACGACGTCGTCATGGAGCAGTGTGGCGGTGTGAATCAGCTCGACCGTGGCGGCTAAATCGACCACCAGAGCGGACTTCGAATTGGCGCCCAACGCCTGGGCTGCAAGAAATACCAGCATCGGACGCAATCGCTTGCCGCCTGCCGAGACGATGTAGTCTGCAATTGAGCGAATCAGGACGACTTCTGAGTCGAGCGTTTTTTTGAGTTGTAAATCGAGAGCAGAAAGTTCTTCTCCCAAATGGTGGCGGAGGCCGTCGGACGTGCTCAAACGTGTAGAGATCATGGCAAGAATTCTAGGTGACCCAATGAATTGGCACCGCGAGAAGTGCGGCGCTTTGAGACGAGTATGTCCACGACGAGGGGAGGAACGTGCAAATTCGCACAATCCGCGCTATAATCTTGGGCTCTTCGCGATAGATGTGCTTTTAGCTAGTCAATCTCGTGGGGCACATAAATCCATCAAAGGTAAGCTCACACAATGTATGCGGTCATAAAAACCGGCGGGAAACAGTATCGTGTTTCAGCCGGCGAAAAATTAAAGATAGAACAGATACCTGCAGACATCGGCGCCACCATCACTTTCAATGAAGTTCTCGCCGTCGGTGCGGGAGCGGACTTGGTGTTTGGCGCGCCTCTGGTCTCAGGGGCGAAAGTCGATGCAACGGTTGTCTCGCACGGTCGCGGCGATAAGGTCACCATCTTCAAGATGCGTCGCCGTAAGCACTACCAGCGTCATGGCGGTCATCGTCAAAACTACACCGAGGTTTTCTTCTCGGCAATCTTCGGTGCCGATGGCACTGAGTTAGCCAAGGCAGATATGCCTGTGGTCGTTCCTTACGTTGCTGGCGCTGCGGCACCAGCAGCAGTTGCAGTGGCGAAAGCCGCTCCAGCCAAGAAAACCACAAAAGTACGTGGCAAAAAGCGCGACGGTAGCGATGATCTGGAATTGATCGAAGGCGTGGGCCCGAAGATCGCAGGTTTGCTGAAAGACGCAGGGTTCGGCACTTTTGACGCGGTGGCTAAGGCTGACCCTGCGAAACTGCACGAAGTTCTGCACGCTGCTGGCAGCAAGTTCAATATGGCGAAACCAGAAACCTGGCCTGAGCAAGCTGCTCTGGCTGCCAAGGGTGACTGGGCAGCATTCGACAAGCTCACCGAAGAGCTCGTCGGCGGCGTTCGTAAGTAAGTCGAGGAGTTAAACCATGGCACATAAAAAAGGCGGCGGATCAACCCGCAACGGTCGCGATTCCGAATCGAAACGTCTTGGCGTCAAGCGCTACGGCGGTCAACTGATTAACGCTGGCACAATCATCATGCGTCAGCGCGGCACCACGATTCATCCAGGCGTCAACGTCGGCATGGGCAAGGATCACACCCTGTTCGCCACGATAATGGGCACGGTTCAGTTCGTGGTCAAGGGCGCAAAAAACCGCACGTACGCGAATATCGTTCCGCACGTCGCGACGGTTGCAGCAGCCGAGTAATCGCTGTTCAGCTCGTAAAAAAGCACCTTCGGGTGCTTTTTTTGTGCGCTGATGTTTATGGCGGCGGACCGCGCAAGTCCCAGCTACCGTCGCTCCAACCGATAAAGCATCACCGCGCCCGCCGATAAAAATATTAGCCCCGGCAGCACCGCACCGAGTACCGGCGGCCATTCATGCAGCAGCGCCAGATACGAGAACAATCGGTTAAAAACGATGAACACCAGACCGAGCAAAATGCCGACGAATATTCGCGTTCCGATGCCGCTTGCGCGCTGCTGAATTTGCGCAAACGGCATTGCGAATAGCATCAACACGCACGTCGCGAGTGGATAGAAAAACTTGCCCCACAGTGCAACCTCAAACCGGCGCGAATCCTGATTGTTCGCGCGTAGATGCGTGATGTACTCCCAAAGCCCGGTGATCGACAGGCGATCTGGCTCAAGTTGCAGCACTGACAGCATATTGGGCGTCAGAACCGTGTTCCAGGCCATGTGCTCATGTCGCTGCACGCTAACGCCGCCGCCCAGCGCAAACGAAGTTTCCGCTACCTGATCCAGCCGCCATTGCTGGCCTTTCTGAAAGCTCGCGCCCTCTGCAATCAGGGTGCGCGCCAGCGTGGTCGCGTCGGCGTACTGAAACACACGCACCGTTTTCAGCGACCCGTCAGGTAATACGCTGCTAATGTTGATGAACGTGTTGCCGTCCTTAAACCAGAAACCGGACTCGAACGCGCGTGCCAATACCGGGCGCGAACCAGAAAACGCGCGAACCCGCATCACCAGTTGTTCGGCCCGAGGCACGACGTATTCACCCACTACAAAAACGATGCCAGCGATCACGAGGCTCACGCTGAGCAACACTCCCGCGACCTGCAACACCGATATACCGGAAGTTCGCATCACGCCATATTCACTGTTTGCCGCCAACTGCGCCAGCGCGAACAGGGTGCCAATCAGCGCAGCAACGGGCAGCAACTCATAAAGATGTCCGGGAATGGTCGCTGCCACTAGTACAAGAATCTGTGCGGTATTGAGTGCCTTTAGCGAGCCCAGTTCTGCCAGCAAATCGTAGAACACCCACAGCATTAGAAGCGCGGCAAGAACCGAGAGCGTTGATAGCGCGACTTCTTTAGCGATGTAGCGACTCAGTGTCTTCATGTGGCTGCCTTGTTCGGCGCTGTGTTGCCCGATTGACGACCACGTGAGCCGAACACTGCGCCGCGAAAGCGACGGTAAAAAACGGCGGCCACCGCAAGCGCCAATGCGCCGTGAAACAAGATGAGTGCGGCTGGCAGTCCGATGGCCTGTTTGTCAATTTGCGCCTGCATGATGTTTAACAGGTTGAGTGCGATCATAGCCAGTAAGATCGCGATGATCATATTGAGCGAGCGCCCAAGCCGCGGATTTACATAAGCCAGCGGAATCGCCAAAAAAACCAGCGACAAACCTACCAGCGGCACCGAAAGTCGATAGAACACTTGCCCCAGTCCCGATGGCGTGCCGTCACGCAGCAGTGTCGCCGTATCCTTCGCGCGCTCCTCAAACGGATCGTCCTTGATTTCGCTCGTGTTGGTGCGAATGCCGTAACGCTCGAAGGTCGCTGTCTCGTACTCGTTCGGTCCCGACTTCTCCGAGATGCGTTTTACCCGATGGCCGTTTTCAAGAATGATGTATCGATCACCGTTGGTGTCCTGATACAAAAGTCCTTCTTTCGCGCGCACTAGCGACTGACCTTTCGGGTCGTCTTCGAACACGAAAACGTTTTTGATCTTGCCGCTAATCAGATCCACGCCTTCAACGAAGTAGACCTGCTTTTTTTTGCGCATTTCCTGAAACAGTCCCGGTGCCAATACCGACAGTTCATCGCGCGCTTCAAGCACGCGTCGGTATTCGATGGTGCGCCGCTCTGCCCAGGGCGACAGCGTTGTCGACAGCGCCATTGCAATCACCAATAGCGGCACCGCAAACGTCAGCACGGGGCGAATCCACGACATCAGGCTTTGCCCGCTGCTCATCCATATCGCCATCTCGCTATCGCGCCATGCACGCGACAGCGTGAGCAGCACGGCTACAAACGTCGCGATAACGATTAGCGGTGCCAGCAACGTGACAATGCGGAATCCGACCAACGGAACTAAAGCGTCAATCGGTACAGAGCCAGCCGAGGCCGCCCCGATAAGTTTGACGAAGATTTGAGCCACAAAAATCGCAACCAGAACCACGAACACAAAGATCGCGTTGGTGGTGAGTTCGCGCAGCAAAGCGCGTCGAAAAATCATGAATTAGCGACAGTCGTCATGTGGGCGGCAATCCGGTTCAAGAAATTCACATTATGGGAGTGTGACGAGAGGTTCGCGGCAACAAGCAAACCTCGTGTCCGCTTTTGCGTTTGAGGATTGCCGACGCTATGAAGTCGCCATTGGCGCGACGCAATGCGAGTCCGAAATAAATTTATTAAGCCAAATTTAGCGATAATTAGAGAGTTTACCTACCTACATGAATGCGAAAAGAGCCATGATCGACTTTTCCCTGAAGACTGACCAGCCATCCAACACCAAGACCGATGCGGTTGCAGTCGCGGTTCACGAGGGCCTGAAGCTCTCGTGGGCGGCCCAAGATATTGACAAAAACAGCAAAGGTGCACTGACTACGGCGCTGAAAGCGGCGGCGTTTTCTGGACGTTGTGGCACCGTATTGCCATTGTTTAATCTCGCTGGTGTCACGGCGACGCGCGTACTTGTTTACGGCGCGGGTGAGGCTAAGTCCGAAAAAGCGGTGCTCGCCGCCAAAGACGCGCGTGCGTCAGGTAAAGCACTCGCAGGCTGTGCGGTTGACTTGAGCGTTTCTGAATTGACCATCTTCCCGCTCGGCGAAGGTGCCGTTGATGCCATGCAGCAAATGGTGATGGGCGTGTCCGACGCGACGTACCGTTATGACGAAACCAAGGGTACGAGCGCCAAGCCGAAACCGAGCTTAAAGCGGGTGCGCTTCGGCATGCCGGATGATGCTGGCAAGGCCGCGCCAGCTGCGTTGAAAGCGTCCGTGGCCACGATTCATGGCATGGAATACACGAAGTATCTCGGGAACTTGCCAGCTAATCACTGCACGCCAACGCGTCTCGGTGACGAAGCAAAAAAGCTCGTGAAATCGCACGGCCTGAAGGTCACTGTGATGGATCGCAAGGCGATAGAAAAGCTCGGCATGGGCTCGTTCCTGTCGGTGACCAATGGCAGCGACGAGCCGCCACGTTTCATCGTGTTTGAGTATTCTGGCGGCAAAAAAGGCGAGGCCCCCACCGTATTTGTCGGCAAAGGCGTGACCTTTGACACCGGTGGCATTTCGATTAAACCGGCACCTGACATGGATCACATGAAGTGGGACATGTCGGGCGCGGGCACGGTGTTCGGCGTGATGAAAGCCGTCGGCGAGCTGAAGCCAAAGCAGAACATCGTGGGCCTTGTTGTCGCTTGCGAAAATCACATTAGTGGCAAGGCCACCAAGCCGGGCGACGTGTTCACCAGCATGAGCGGGCAGACGATCGAAGTACTCAACACCGACGCTGAAGGCCGTCTGATTTTGTGCGATGCATTAACCTACGCCGAGCGCTTCAAGCCAAAGGCCGTGATCGACATCGCTACGCTCACCGGTGCATGCGTCGTGGCGCTCGGAAGCCACAACGCTGGTTTGTTCTCAACCAGTGACAAGCTTGCTGATGCCATCATCGCTTCGGGCAAAAAAATGAATGACCGCTTCTGGCGCATGCCGCTCGAAGATGACTATCAGGAGGCGCTGAACTCCAATTTTGCCGATATGGCGAACGTCGCTGGTCGTGAAGGTGGCGCGATCACTGCGGCCTGTTTCCTGTGGCGCTTTGCCAAGAAGTACGACTGGGCGCATCTGGATATTGCTGGCGTTGCTTACAAGGGTTCGGGCAAGGAAAAAGGCGCGTCCGGGCGGCCGGTAGCGGCATTGGTCGACTACGTTTTAAGCAACGAGTAACTCGTAGGGCGGACACCCGAAGGGGTTCCGCCAATTCCCCGACGTGACCGAAATCAGCTTCTACACCGCCGTCGCTAACCCGCTCAACGCGACGGCGCGTCTGGTCGCCAAGGCGTACGCGCAGGGCCGTCGTGTGCGCGTCGTGACGCCGGATGCCGCAGCGACGCAAGCCCTCAACAACATGCTCTGGGAGCAACCCGTCGAGGGCTTTGTGCCGCATGTCACGTTGTCTTCTCCGCACGCCGCCGCAACGCCCGTAATCGTTGATCATTCGATCACGCATGAGGGCAGCAATGATGTGTTGATCAACCTATGCGCCGAGCCACCCGCGTTTTTCGCGCGCTTCGAACGCATGTTCGAAATCGTCGGTCAAGATGAAGCGCTGGCAACCGCTGGCCGCGAACGCTGGAAGTTCTACAAAGCGCGCGGGTACCCGATGACACATACCGTCATGAGCAAGTGATGACTTACTGCTTTTAACGGTATCGAGAAAGCACTAATTACGCGCATAATCAAGGCATGAGCGCGCCGACAGCCAAAGAACTACTCGCCCAAGCCGACCGCCTGATGCGCCAGCGCACACCGGAAGAACTACCCGTGCTCACCGATCTGGTGATCGAAGAAATTGAAATCCCGAGCTTGTCGGATCGCATGGACGAGGTCATTCCGACCCATTCGCGTCCATCGTGGATGCCTGCTTTGCCGGTCTCGACTCTAATGGCTAATCCGGCGACCACGCCCGCCGTCAGCACGCCGCTGATCGTGCCCGCTGCTCTCGCGCCCGCTACCTCCACGACGGCGCCGTCGCTTGAGCGGTCACAGCCGGTGGCGGACTTATTTGCGGGTCGCTCACGTCCGCAGCAGGAGGCTCTCTCTGTAGGGACGACCTTCGATAGCCACAACTCGCACACGCCCATGTTGAGTGCACGCGAACAGTTCAACGAACAGTTGCTTGCGAAGATGGAGGAGCTGCAACATAGCGTCTTCAGCCAAGTCATGCAAAAGCTTGAAATCAGTGCCTCGGGATCGCTAAAAGCGCATCTGCGCCAGACGTTGGAGCCCGCGCTGCTCGGCATCGCACGCGACCTTGCCGAGCAGGTCGCGGAGGACACGGCGACCCAAGTGCGACAGGTGGTTTCCGACGCGGTGGACGCCGAGATTGCGCGCCTGCGTGCGCAGTTTGCCAAGAAGCGGCTTTAACGTCGCGCTTTGATGCTTCTTGCAGTACAGCTTTTCCATGGAACGGCTAATGCGTGGGGGCTAGCAGGCTATTAGGCTGATAATCAACTTCGCGCTAAATTAACGGCTAGCCCCTGATCAGGCGACGTTGTAGCGAAAAGCTATATTGTCGTTAAGTACAATATCAAGTCTATTTTTTGATCGATTCGCGCTCCCACTCCAGCGCGCCAGCCTCTCATCATGTCCGCTCAATCTCCGCAGCCCGCTCACAGCGCCCTCGACTCGCTCGCCAAGTCTTTCGAACCGAAAGACATCGAGAAAAAGTGGTACCCAGTATGGGAGCAGGCGGGCTATTTCAAACCAAGCGGCGACACCTCAAAACCGAGCTACACGATCCAGCTGCCGCCACCAAATGTCACTGGCGTGCTGCACATGGGACACGCGTTTCAGCAAACGTTGATGGACTCGCTGGTGCGCTATCACCGCATGAAGGGTGACAACACCAACTGGGTCGTCGGCACTGATCACGCGGGTATCGCTACGCAGATCGTGGTTGAGCAACAACTGAAAGCGGAGGGTCAGACGCGGCATGATCTCGGTCGCGAAGAATTCACCAGGCGCGTCTGGAAATGGAAGGAGTCTTCCGGCTCGACCATCACCCAGCAGATGCGTCGTCTCGGTGCGTCGGCCAACTGGGGTTTTGCCGATGATTCGGGGGCGAATCAAGGTTACTTCACGATGGATTCGCACATGTCGAAAGGCGTGGTGGAGACGTTCGTGACGCTGTTTGAGCAGGGCCTCATCTATCGCGGAAAACGCCTGGTGCACTGGGACCCGGTGCTGCAATCGGCGGTGTCTGATCTTGAGGTCGAATCGGTTGAACGCGACGGTTTCATGTGGCACATCCTCTATCCCTTTTCTGACGGCCCGCAGCTTGACGCCGACGGCAAGCCGATGGCTGGAATGCACATCGCCACCACGCGCCCGGAGACGATGCTCGCCGACGGCGCGCTAGCCGTTCATCCGGAGGACGAGCGCTACAAACATCTTATCGGCAAGATGGTCGACCTGCCACTGTGTGATCGCAAAATCCCGATCATCGCTGATGATTTTGTCGATCGCGAATTCGGCTCTGGCTGTGTCAAGATCACCGGCGCTCATGATTTCAACGACTACGCCTGCGCGCTGCGACACAACATTCCGTTGATCACGATCTTCACCCTTGACGCCAGGATCAATGAGAACGGCCCGAAAAAATACTGGGGTCTGGATCGCTTCGAGTGCCGTAAAGTCGTGCTTAAGGATCTCGAAGAACAGGGTTTTTTGCAGAAAGCCGTGCCGCACAAGAGCATGGTTCCTATGTGCGAACGCACGGGACAAATCGTCGAGCCGATGCTGACGGATCAATGGTTCGTAGCGATGAGCAAGGCGACGCCAACGCATGCGGGTGGCATCGCCGGTCGTGCGCTCGATGCGGTAAAAAATGGTGACGTTAAATTCTTCCCCGAACACTGGACGGCCACCTACAACCACTGGCTCGGCAACATTCAGGACTGGTGTGTTTCGCGGCAACTGTGGTGGGGTCATCAGATTCCGGCGTGGTACGACGCAGACGGAAAAATTTACGTCGCGCGGACGGAGGAAGAAGCGCTGAAACAAAGTGGCGGCAAACCGCTCACACGCGATCCGGATGTGCTCGACACCTGGTTTTCGTCCGCACTCGTCTGCCACACCACGCTCGGTTGGCCTGACCAAGTCCGCTTCGAAAAAGATAGCGTTTATCTGCCGAGCAACGTGCTCGTCACTGGCAACGACATCATCTTTTTCTGGGTTGCGCGAATGGTGATGATGACGCTGCACTTTACCGACAAAGTGCCGTTCAAAGACGTCTACATCAACGCGATGGTGCGCGACGCCGAAGGCACCAAGATGAGCAAATCTAAGGGCAATGTCTTGGACCCGATTGACTTGCTCGACGGCATCGCGCTGGAACCGCTGGTCGCCAAATCGACCAAGGGTTTGATGCTCGCCAGCCATCGCGAAAAGGCTGAGAAATATATTCGCAAAAACTTCGCCAACGGCATCACGCCTTATGGCGCCGACGCCGTGCGCTTCACTTTCGCATCGCTGTGCACGATGTCGATGACGCTTAATTTCGATCTCTCGCGCTGCGAGGGCTACCGCAACTTCTGCAACAAGCTGTGGAATGCCACTCGCTTCGTGCTGATGAATGTTGAAGGTAAGGATTGCGGCATCACGGGCGACGCACCGATGACGCTCTCCTTCGTCGACAAGTGGCTGCTCGGTCGCCTGCAATTAGCCAAGAAGGACATCGCTGAAGGCTTCGATACTTACCGCTTCGACTTTGCGGCAAAGGCGCTCTACGAGTTCGTGTGGGACGAGTATTGCGACTGGTACGTCGAATGCGCCAAAGTGCAAATCGCCGAAGCGGAAAAGACGGGCGATCATGCGTCCGCACGTGCCACACGTAGCGTGCTTGTACGTGAGCTGGAAGCCACGCTGCGCCTAGCTCATCCGATCATGCCGTTTGTGACGGAAGAGTTGTGGCAGACCGTTGCGCCGATTGCCGGAAAATCAGGCAATTCGATTTGCACGCAACCGTTCCCAAAATTTGGTGCGGATCGGGTGAACGCAGAGGCGAACGCGAAGATGGCGCAGCTGAAGCTCATCGTCACCTCATGCCGCACACTGCGCAGCGAAATGAAGATTTCGCCTGCCGAACGTGTGCCAATGATTTGTACGGGCGATGCGGCCACGCTCAAAGAGTTTTCGCCGTACATCGTCGCGCTAGGGAAACTCTCCGAACTGCGCATCGTCGACACGCTACCCGGTACCGATGCGCCCGTGCAAATCGTCGGCGACTTCAAGCTCATGCTCGAAGTCAAAGTTGATCCTGTGCAGGAACGCGCACGTCTCGACAAAGAGATTTTGCGATTGACGGGTGAAGTGTCCAAAGCGGAAGCAAAGCTGGGCAATCCTGCGTTCGCAGATAAAGCGCCTCCGGCCGTCGTTGCACAGGAGCGTGAGCGCCTTGCGGGGTTCATTTCGACGCTGGAAAAGGTCACAGCGCAACGCAAAAATTTAGGGTAGCGTACGTAGTAAGTGGGCTGGGTGGTAACCCAGCCTGCGTTCGACGGCTCTTTTGATTATCAGATTGATATGCGAATTCTCCCAAAAAGTTCACTTCACACCCCTGCGGTGCACGCACTCTCGCTCTCCGGCAGCGTGCTGCCTGATCGCCTCGCAGCAGGCGCAAACCGACTTGTCGAACTGGGCGCAACAGTCCAGTGCCCCGACGCAGCCACCGCAACATGGCGCTACTTCGCAGGCTCTGACGACGAGCGTTTAGCCGCACTCGATGCATCTTTAAAAGGCGATGCAGACATCGTCATGTTCACACGCGGCGGCTACGGCTTGTCGCGCCTCTTGCATCGCATCGATTGGCAGGCTGTCGCGGCATCGAAGAAACTATTCTGCGGTTACAGCGACATCACTGCATTCAACCTTGCGGCGCTTGCCGAGGCCAACTTCGTTACCTTCTCCGGCCCGATGCTCGCCAGCGACTTCGCTCAAACCGATGACATCCCCGCCCGTGATTTCACCGAAGCAAATTTCTTCGGATTGCTGCGTGGCGAATCCTACGCGTACCCCGAATGCGTGAGCGACGTCGCAACCCCCGCGCAGACGATCCACGGCACGCTCTGGGGCACCAATCTCGCGATGATCGCGAACATGGTTGGCACGCCGCACATGCCGCACATCGACGATGGCATTCTGGTGCTGGAAGATGTGGCCGAAGCGCCATATCGCTTGGAGCGAATGTTCTGGCAGTTGAAGCATGCAGGCATCCTCGACAAACAACGCGCCATCATCCTCGCTGAATTCTCCGATTGCGAGCCCAGCAACGAGATGCGCTATCCGTACAGCATGACCGAAGCAATTGAAACTTTACGCGAAATCGCGCCGTGCCCGGTGCTACTTTACGCGAAATCGCGCCGTGCCCGGTGCTGACGGGCTTTCCGTTCGGACACGTTCCGGCAAAGGTCACCCTTCCGATTGGCGCAACTGCCACTGTTGCAATTGACGGCGCACGTTACGCGCTTTCGGTGCGCGACTATCTGCGTTAACTGCGCTTCGTTACTTCGAAACACTCTCCACGGAAATTGAATTGACTGCGGCTCAGAGTGCATGAAGCACCGTAGCATTATGCAGAGATAGAGGCGACGTCGACCCGTCTAATCGATGCGCTCCGTCACAGAGGAACTTACATGTCAGTTATTCATCGTCTGCTACGTTCAATATGTGTTGCTGGAGCA
>CAJDUD010000015.1_pt1 | contig 35192 bp, 39 predicted proteins | sample 7390161 | NCBI WGS metagenome assembly CAJDUD01 (sample SAMEA7055664, study PRJEB34461) | soil metagenome | biome: terrestrial ecosystem; feature: Peninsula; material: soil | place: Antarctica | collected 2016
AAAAACCACGCTACTCGGTCTGCTGGCCGGGTTAGACCGACCGAATCACGGAAGTGTTGCGTGGCACGGCGAGATCGTCAGCAGTTTGTCGGAAGATGCACTGGCCAAACGACGGCAAGGTGCGATTGGCTTCGTCTTTCAGTCGTTTCAGTTGCTACCCGCGTTGACTGCCCTCGAAAACGTCATGCTGCCGTTGGAGCTGGCTGGTGCGAATGATGCTCAAGCCCGTGCGCAAGACTGGCTAAACCGCGTTGGTCTGGGCGAACGCGTCGATCATTTACCCAAGCAACTCTCCGGCGGCGAGCAGCAACGTGTTGCCATCGCGCGCGCCTTCGTGGCGAGCCCAAGCATCGTGTTTGCTGATGAACCTACGGGCAATCTGGATACTGATACTGGCGCAGAAGTGGTTGAGCTGATGTTCACGCTCAACCGCGAACAGGGCACGACGTTGGTGCTGGTGACGCACGATCTGGATCTGGCTTCACGTTGTCACCGGATGGTACGACTCGCCCGCGGCAGGGTGATTGCGTGAATCTGATTCTGCGCTTTGTGCGACGTGAGTTGCGCTCAACGGAGGCGCGTATTCTCGTTTTGGCGCTCGCGCTCGCCGTCGCCAGCGTCGGCGCGGTCGCTATGTTTGCTGATCGCGTCAAAATGGCTTTCGCCAATCAGGCGAACGTGTTGCTTGGCTCGGATGCAATGATTTCGGGTGACCGTCCACTGCCCGACGCGTTTACACAGCAAGCGCTTGCGATGGGTCTGAAAATTACGGCTTCGACGCGTTTCGGCAGTATGGTCAGCGCGCCTGCAAAAGAGGGCGGCACGGCGAAAGACTCAGCCTTGTCGGACGTCAAAGCGGTGTCCTCACCGTACCCGTTGCGCGGAGAAATTGAAGTGCGTGGCGCGAATGGCGAGCGTGTGCCGTTGAAGGCCAACGTCAATGCCGGCGAAGTGTTCGTCGATGAGCGGCTCGCCACGCGTCTCGGCATTAAAGTGGGCGATACCATCGAAGTCGGCAAACTGACACCGCGCGTGGCGCAGGTGTTTGCCGAAGAGCCCGAGATTGCTGGCAATTTCTTGTCGGCCTCGCCGAAAGTGCTGATGGCGAACGCGGATGTCGCCGCAAGTGAATTGCTCGGCCCCGGGAGCCGCGCCACGTATCGCCTGCAAGTGGCGGGTGATCGCGCGCAGGATTTCGCCGATAGCATCAAACCCAAACTTGGCCCAGGTCAACGGCTGGAAACAGTGCGCGAATTGCGACCCGAGGTCCGAAGCACGCTGGAGAAGTCTGAGCAATTCCTCGGACTCGCCGCGTCATTTGCGGTGTTCCTCGCGGTGGTTGCCATCGTTTTGGCGCTGCGTCGTTACCTCAAACGCGAGCTGGATACCGCAACGCTTTTCCGAACGTTGGGCGCAGGTCAGCGGCAAACGTTGATGCACTTCGTTGGTCAGTTTTTTGTACTCGCGCTGATCGCCTGCGTGCTGGGTGTTGCCATTGCTTTTGCGGCGCAAGCGGGTTTGGCATTCGCGGTGCGCGGCCTGTTCGCGTCGACGTTGCCGCCCGCTGGCTGGATGCCGTTGCTCAAAGCGTTCGCGACCGGTCTCGTGCTGCTGTTGGGCTTTGCCATTCCGCCGCTGGTTGCCCTGTCGTCAACGCCGCCGGTGCGCGCCTTGCGTCGCGACATGCCGACCGCGAGCGGCGGTGGTGCGCTGGCTGTCGTGTTGGGCGGAGCAGCGGTATTGTCCGTCGTAATGATGCAGTCGCAGGACCTGAAAACCGGTGCGATTTTCGTGGGCGGCATCGTCGTGTTGGTCGGCGCCGCCACGCTGTTGGCAGTGGCACTGCTTTGGCTGATTCGAAGGTTTGTGCGTTCAGGCAAGCTCGCCATGCTCGGTGGCGCTCGTTCATGGGCTTACGGTCTCGCCAATCTTGATCGCCGCCGCTTGTCCACCGCACTGCAAATCGCCTGCCTCGGGCTCGGCGTAATGACGCTCATCACGGTCGGTTTCGTGCGCACGGATCTGTTCAGTGCGTGGCAAAAGTCCATTCCCGCCGATGCGCCGAATCGTTTCCTGATCAACATCCAGACTGATCAGGTCGACGCGTTGCGCAAACTCTTGCCAACGGCAGAAGGCGCGAAGCCCGCTGCCTTTTATCCAATGGTGCGCGGTCGCCTGATCGCCGTAAACGACAAGACGGTGAGCGCGAAGGATTACAGCAACGAGCAAGCCAAACGACTGGTCGATCGCGAGTTCAATCTCTCCGCGTCCAGCACGTTACCGCCGGGCAACAAGATACTCGCGGGCGAGTACTTCTCCGGTCCGGAACAGGGCGTGATGTCGCTCGAAGACGGCATCGCGAAGACGCTGAACTTAACCGTCGGTGACCGTATGACGTTTGATGTCGCGGGCGACAAAGTGGAGGTGAAAGTCACGAGCCTGCGCAAAGTCGATTGGGATAGTTTCAAAGTCAATTTTTTTGCGCTTGTGCCAGAGGCAACGCTTGCGCCTTTGCCGAAGAGCTACATCACCGCTGTGCATTTGCCGACGGGCGACAACAAGACGTTGCCATTGGTGGTCGCTGCTGCGCCGAATGTCCTGGTGATCGACGTTTCCGAGATCATGTCGCGCGTGCGCAGCATCGTTAATCAGGTCGCAAGCGCGCTTGAATTCGTGTTCGCGTTCACACTGGCGGCGGGACTGCTAACGCTCTACACCGCCGTCATCGCCACGCAGGACGAGCGCCGCTACGATACCGCGTTGATCCGCACGCTGGGCGGTACGCGCAGCCAGATTCGCAGCGCACTGATCGCCGAGTTTGCGGCGTTGGGCGGCGCGGCAGGTTTGCTCGGCGTTCTTGGTGCGTTGGCATTGACGTGGGCGCTCGCCACACGGGTGCTAAAGATTGACTTTTCGGCATCGCCCACCGTCTGGATTGTGGGTTTTGCCGCAGCCACGGGGCTCACGTTACTGGCGGGTTGGCTGGGCACGCGGTCTGTGCTCACCACGCCACCGATACAGGTGCTGAGGGAAGGCGCATAGTCATGCCGGGAGCAGAATTGTGAACATTGAGCAGGTAGAGGCGCAGGTGGCACGCGCGCGTTCATGGCATGGCATGCCGTTGGGTGAAGCGGGCGATATGAGCGTGCTCGAACGGCGCCAATATCACGAAGCACTCGGTCGCAGCGTGCGCCCGGCGGGCGTTTTGATTTTGTTGATTGAACGTGAAGCGCAGTTAAATGTAGTGCTCACACAACGCACCGCGCATCTGTACGACCATGCTGGGCAAATCAGCTTCCCTGGCGGTCGTCAGGACGAAGGCGATGCCGACCTCATCGCCACAGCATTGCGTGAATCAGCCGAAGAAATCGGCACCGATTCAACACAAATTCAAATCGTGGGGACGTTGCCGCATTACGTCACGGTTACCGCCTTCGACATTACGCCAGTGGTTGCGAAGTCGCAGCCACAAAAATATGTGTGTGACGCGTTTGAAGTCGCCGATGCGTTTGAAGTGCCGCTTGCGCATGTGCTGGATGACAAAAACTGGCGACGCGACAGCTTCGTGCGCGAAGGTCAACGCCGCGAATACTGGGCCGTACCGTTCAACGAGCGCTACATCTGGGGCGCAACAGCGGGCATGCTTCGCACCTTTCGCGAAGTGTTGCTGCACGATTTGGCGACCGCATGAGCAATGCTTCGAACCCGCCCACGGAAAGCCCTTACGTTCTGTTCAACGGCGAAGTGGGCATTCGCATGCTGGTCGACGCCTTCTACGACCACATGGATCTGGACCTGGAGTTCGCGGGTATTCGCAAACTGCACCCTGAGTCGCTAGACGGCTCGCGCGACAAACTGTACTGGTTCTTTTGCGGCTGGATGGGCGGCCCAAATCATTATGTTGAACGCTTTGGTCACCCGAGATTGCGCGCAAGGCATATGCCGTTCTCCATCGGATCGCCAGAGCGCGATGCGTGGATGGCGTGTATGCGACTGGCGCTGATCGATTGCGAAATCGATTCACGGCTTGCAGACTGGTTGACGACACAGCTATCAGGCACCGCAGACTGGATGCGGAACCAGGCAGATTAACTAGCCAGCCGGTGACGCCTTCGGCGGTTCCCACAGCTCGAATTTGTTGCCCTCAAGGTCGTACGCCCAGCCGAACCGGCCCTGCTCTGACTCTTCGAGTTTGTCGTCAACGCGCACATCAGCCAGACGCAGTTGATCGAGCATTTTGTCGAGGTTAAGCACTCGCCAATTCAGCATCATGTACTGCCGTCGCGGCATGTAGTCGCTCTTTTCTTCGAACACGCTCCAGTACGTCTCATCCCCCGTGTTTTGCGGGAAAGCGGCACCGCCCCATTCGGTGATGTCGACGCCCAAGTGGCGGAAATACCATTTGCGCAGTGCTTCGGCGTTCTTGGCGCGGATGAAGATGCCGCCGACGCCAACTACTTTTTCTCTAGCCATGAGGGCACCTCTTAAAATTCATTTGTGGGGCGCATTGTGTCGTCGCGCGTTACTCGCAATCCTCATGTACACAAAACGTACATTCCGGTTGCTGCGCTCCGGGCTTCTAACACTGCATCCCCAAAAATGAATTTTAAGAGGCGCCCACAAATCTCTCATTTTTCGTTCATCATTTTTTGCAGCTTGCGGCCATAGTGCAAAAGAATGGCACTGAGCACCACCGCGCCCACAACAGCGCCTGCCCACTTGCCCCAAGGTTCGCGCGTAAGTAATACGCCACCGACCATGCCAAGCGCTCCGCCCGAGAGCACGCCGGTAAGGATGCAGGAAAGGTAGAGAAATCCGCTCATTTGCGCGTTCTCATTTCGTCAATCGCTTTCTTTGCCAATGCATCAACGTACGCTCCGTAAAAATCAAAGCTGGAAATGCCAACGATCGGGTCGCCCAGCAATTGGCCTTTGTCATCGACCAGCATCACAGTGGGCGTAAATGTGCCCTTACGTTTTTTTGCGAAGGCTATGCTCTCGATGGTCTTGCCGTCAAAGTCGACGAGTGATTTTCCGTCGTCCACGGTGACCTGGCGAAACTCCAGCGCTGCCCGCCATTCGGCATTTCGAAACATCGGTACGATCGCTTCACGCAGCGCGCCACGGCAATAGGGGCAGCGCGTAAGGTTGAAAAAAATCAGGATCGGCTTGCGCGACGCGGCTGCGGCTGCGCCGTCAGCCTTGAGGTTTTGTGCGACCGGAAGGATGCGCTCCCACTCGATGCTGTCGGCGCCCTGCTGTTGCGGAAGCTCTGCGGGAAGCGTCGTTGCGAACGCCGACGAAAATCCCAGTGCGATAATCAAAAAGATTAACCCACGCAACCTGAATAAAACACACCGCATGAGCGAATCCCTCATCATTGCTACTCGCGAAAGCCCGTTGGCGCTTGCCCAAGCCAATCACGTCAAAGCCGAATTAGAGAGTGTAGTCCCCGGCCTGACGGTGTCTCTGTTGGGCATGACCACACGCGGCGACCAGATTCTCGATAAGCCGCTCGCGAAAGTCGGCGGCAAAGGGCTTTTCATCAAGGAGCTTGAGGTGGCGATGCAGGAGGGTCGTGCTCATCTGGCAGTGCATTCGCTGAAAGACGTGCCGATGGTGTTGCCGAAGGGGTTTGCGCTGGCTGCGATTATGAAGCGGGAGGATGCACGTGATGCATTCGTGTCGAACCGCTTCGCAACACTCGCGGAAATGCCGGCGGGCGCGGTGGTCGGTACGTCGAGTTTGCGCCGTGCTTCGGTGCTTAAGCGGGCTTACCCCACGCTTAATTTTCAGTCGTTGCGCGGCAATGTGAACACACGTCTTGCAAAGCTCGATGGTGACGAATTTGACGGCATCATCCTGGCGACGGCAGGATTGATTCGATTGGGATTTGCGTCGCGAATTACCCACCGTATTTCCATTGAAGAATCGCTGCCCGCGCCTGGACAGGCGGCCATCGGCATCGAAATTGTCAGCGATGATGAAGACACGGCCGAAATCGTCTCGGACCTCGATCACGCTCCGACCGCGATTTCCTGCATCGCTGAGCGTATGGTGAGCCGTTTGCTGGGTGGCAGCTGCGCATTGCCGCTCGCTGCTTATGCCGATTTCGTGGATGGCGACAAACCACTGCGTTTGCGTGCGTTTGTGGCAAATCTGGACGGCAGCGTGTATCTGACGGCCGAGGCATTTGGCACGCCGGACGCGCCTGAAGCGTTGGGACACATCGTGGCCGATCAGGTGAATTTGCTCATCACGCGGCCAGTGATGCCCGCCTCGCGCACAGCGACACGCGTTGCCGCGCTAGGCGCGACGCCGCTCATTTTTCCAACGCTCATTATCGAACCAGCGACCGACGGCGCGCCACTGAAAGCGGCGCTTGCGAAGATTGGCGATTACTACGCCGCCCTATTTGTGAGCCCGAGCGCCGCTGAAATGGCGCTGGCGCCGATGGCGACCACACCGTTCAAACTCCCACCTGTGCTGCATGTGTTTGCGCCCGGCCCCGGCACGGCGGAGGAGCTATCGCGGTTGGGGGTCGAGCGCGTTGAAATGCCCGAAGCGTCCTTCGATAGCGAAGGACTGCTCGCGCTACCGTCGATGCAAGCGGCGGCCGTCAATGGCAAACGCATTGTGATTTTTCGCGGTAACGATGGGCGTGAATTGTTGCGTGAAACATTGGTTAAGCGCGGTGCAACGGTGGACGCGATCACTGCTTACCACCGGCGCGCGCCGTCTACCCCTGCAACCGGTTTGCTGGAGTTGCTGCGCGCAGGAAAAGTCAACGCAATCTCTGTGATGAGTAGTGATGCGATCAGCAATCTCGTGGCGCTCGTTCCTGCGCTGGAGCGCGAAAAAAATCTGTTTCCGATTGCCGTGTATGCAAGCCACGCGCGGATCGTCGGTACTGCCCGCGCGCTCGGTTTCCGAAACGTCATTGAGACGCAGGCGGGCGATGCTGGCCTAATCACGGCATTGCTCAACCGCTCCTGATATCTGAACGAGAACATCATGTCCAAACCCGAAATTGTCGCGATCACGCCGCTGCCAGGATTCCTGGCTAAACCCTTGCACGAAAACTTTACGGTGCATGACCTGCATGGCGCAGCCGACACTGAAGCGCGCCGGGCTCTGATCGCAAAAATTGCGCCGACCACGCGTGGCATGGTGGCATTCGGCGGCTCGCAATTGACGCCCGATCAGCTCGCAAATTTCCCGCGTCTGGAACTCATCAGCGTGATGGGCGTTGGCTATGACGGCATGCCGCTGAGCGCTTGCGCAGAGGCGAAGGTTAAAGTGACCAACACCCCTGATGTGTTGAACGATGAAGTCGCTGACACCGCGGTTGCGCTCACGCTCATGACGTGCCGTCAATTCGTCGGCGCTCAGAAATTTGTCGAATCGGGCGGCTGGCTCAAAGGCCAATTTCCGCTTCAGCATTCGTTGTGGAACAAAACCGTTGGCATCATCGGGCTTGGCCGCATTGGCAAAGAAATCGCTGATCGGCTGCGCGCCCACAAGATGACCGTCGCGTACTTTGGGCGCAACAAGCAGGACGTTCCGTACACCTATTACGGCAATCTGGTTGAGATGGCGGGCGACGTGGACGTGCTGATCGCGATTACGCCGGGCGGCGCAGCGACCAAGCACATGGTGAACGCCGAAGTGCTCGAAGCGCTTGGCCCAACTGGCTATTTCATCAACGTCGCACGGGGCAGTGTGGTCGATGAAGTGGCGTTGGTGGCGGCGATTGAAAGTGGCGGCATCGCGGGAGCGGGCCTTGACGTGTTCGAAGACGAACCAAAAGTGCCGGACGCTTTATTCAATCGTCCGAACGTGGTTTTGTTGCCGCACGTGGCGAGCGCCACGCACGAAACCCGACAGGCAATGGGTGATCTGTGCGTTGAAAATCTGCTGCTGCATTTCGCCGGAAAACCAGTGAAAACGCTGGTGCCAGAACTGGCGGGGAAAGTCACGCCGTAGAGGCAAAAGCCGAGTATTACCCGGCTTTTCCGCCGGATCAGCTTTTTGCTGAACTGGCTATTTCGCCGGGGCTGGGATCGATTTAGTGCATAAGTCGATAATTGACAAAACACCGCGTTAACCCCTATAGGAGCGTCATTTGGCGCAAATGCTGATGTATAAAAACTACTTCAATAACGCCGACTGCGCCGCTTCCAGCACACGATCACGCTGTTCCACAAAATCAGCGAGTTTTCGCTCAACGGCCAAATCGGGAATCACGCCGCGTCCTTCGATGCGCTCGCCATTGGCGTTGCTAAATCCGATTTCGCTAAAGGCGAGTTCGCCGCCGCCGGGTAGCGCTGCATAGCCCAAAAAAGCGAGCAGACAGCCGCAGGAGGTTTCGCCAACCACGATGGCACGGCCGGTTGATTGCAACGCGCCCGCCGTGGCCTCAGACGCGCTGGCGCTGTCGGAATCGACGAGCACCGCGACCTTGCCTGTGTAGGCGTCGGGCTTTCCGGGAACGCTGGCTTCGGGCGACGCAATTTTGACCAGACCGAAGGCCATTGTGACCGGCTTCCCGGTGCGCGTTTCGGTGCGGCCGATGACTGTTTTTGTCTTGAAAAAACTACCGACAATGGCTTCCGCCATCGCGCCCGAGCCGCCGCCATTGCCGCGCAGATCGAGGATCAGCGCAGGTGTGTCCGTAAGTTTTTCGATGGCGCTCAAAACGTCACCACGCAGCGATTCATGAAACGAGGTGAAGCGTACATAGCCCACGCCTGAAGGCAGCACGCGGCTGGTTACGATGGGCCGTGTCGATAGCGTTTTGGGCCGCAGCCGCACATCGAATTCGCTGCCGTCAACGCGCGCGAACGACAATCCGAACGTCGCGCTACGCGACTCGCGAATTGCGTTATTGGCGACGACGTTCAGACGGCGCAAAGGCATTCGCAGCGCTGCTTGCGGTGACGACGTTTTGCGCGCAGTCTGCGCCCAGGTCTGCCACTCTGTTTGCGCATCCTTGCCGTCGACGCGGACCAGGCGCATTCCGGCGCGCACTCCCGACCAGTACGCGTCGGATTCAGGATGCACCGACAGCACGACGAGCGCGCCATCGATCAGCCGGATATTGAGCCCGAGCGAAAGCACTTGTTGCTCTTTTCGTTGCGCGACGGCTTTCGGCGATTCCACGCGCGTATGGACATCAGACAGCTCGCCCGTCATCTGATCCAACCGCTCCCAGAACTCATCATCCGTCGCGGCGGATAAGGCCAATGGCTGCCATTTGTCGCGCGCCGCGCGCCAGTCGACGCCGTTCAAATCGGCGCGGTAGTAGTGATCGTTGACCGTGTTCCACACCGCGTCAATCGCAGCCTTGCGCACGGCGGGCGTTGCACTGGTACTCTGCTCGATTGTCGAAATCGGCATGCGGCGACCGATGATGTTGTACGGATCGATGCTGGCGCAGCCGCTCGCCAGGAGCCCCAGTGCCGCAACCATGATCGCGACGCTATCGCGATGAAAGCGCTGCCACCGCATCAACACAACCATCACATTAACGCCGCGCGTCGTCCTCGTCATCGTAGCGCCGAGTGGTGATGGCGATTTTTGGTGCGTACGCTGTGGCCAATGCGCGAATAAAGGCGAGCTTTCCGGCAATGATTTCAGACACCGCTTTGACGCCGTCTTCACTGACCACTTTGTCGGCAACAGCTTTATCGAAACGCTCGCGCATGTTGGGCGCTACGTTGGCGCTAATGCGTCCCATGACGAAGGATTCCGCCTCATCGATATTGGCGAACGACTTCGCGACGGGCATGCCGAGCGGCGAGCCCTCGATAATGACTAGCCGATTAGCCTGGCTCTCATCCTGATGTTCCTGACGGTTCTGATCTGGCGCTTGTGACAAGGGTAACCTCCGGTTCGTCTGTGCCTGCAGCGTCCGGTCGAACGCTTCAGCGGTTCATGCAATTGGGCCGCGCACGGCCCTTGCATTTGCGACCTATCATAGCGATATTGCGTGTATGCGGTGCCGTCCTCCTCGTGGCGGTCGCGCTTCACACCACCGGGAGAAATAAAAAATGTCTGACGTCATCACCGTACCTACCCCGCCCAACGATGGGCAACCGAACGAATCCACGATCCAGATCACGCACATTACCTACGCGCTCTACGCGCTCGGGATGGTGACCGGTATCTTCGCCATCGCCGGGCTCATCGTGGCCTACATCAAGCGCGACGACGCGGCGGGCAGCTATCTCAGCTCACACTACTCGTGGCTGATTCGCACGTTCTGGTGGGGCCTTCTGTGGACGACCATCGGCATCATCCTGGCTATTGTCGCCATTGGCTTCGTCGTCCTCGCCGTAGTCTGGATCTGGTGGGTTTACCGCATCATTAAAGGCTGGTTGCGCCTGACCGAAAAGCGGGAAATTTCCTAGTTCGGCTTCACGGCTTCCTGCGCTGGAGCCTTGGCTGGAACTTGCGACTGCGTTTGATAAACCCAATCCACCGCAGCGTCGAGTGCCCTTTGTCCGGCCTCGGCGTTGCTGTGATTGATCATGGCGACAAATATCATCTTGCGATCACCGGGCAATAGCAGATAGCCCGCCAGCGCCTTGACGCCCGTAAGCGTGCCAGTCTTCAGGTACGCCGAGCCTTCGGCCTGATGATTGACGAAGCGCTTGGCTAGTGTGCCGTCGGTCGCCGCGAGCGGCAACGACGACACAAAATCGCTGGAGAACGGCGCCGTCAGGCCGTATTCGAGCACCTTCGCCATACTTTGCGCCGACACCCGTTCGTTGCGCGACAAGCCCGAGCCGTTCTCGATCACCACATCGGAAATATCAAAGCCGCGGTTCTTGGCCCAGTCATGAATGCTGCGCCCGCCGCGCTTGGCCACGGCGGGCCGTTTGCTGAGTTCGGCGTCGATGGTTAGCAGCAACTGCCGCGCCATCACGTTGTTGCTGTATTTATTAATGTCGGTGACCATCGAGGCGAGGGGCGCGGATGTGTGGACGTAGAGTTGGCGCGCGTTCTTTGGCGTTGCGCCGTCTCGCATGATGCCAGTCCAGGTGCCGCCGGCGTCTCGCCACATGCGCGCAAAGGTGCCGGCGAGCAAGCCGTTATGATCAAACAGACTCACGTACCAGGCGCGATCCGCGCAATCACGCGGGTAAGTGCCAATGAAGCTCGCTGAAGCGCGGTTGCCGTTGCTCGTGAATACGGGCGATATCAGTGACCGCCAGTCGCCACAATTGCCACCGGTCGCGCGCAAACTGTTAGTCAGCGCAAGCCCGTCCGGGGGTGGGCCGTCGGTCGTTACCGTGACAGAGTTGTCGGGTTGCGGCGTAAAGCGAAAGCCGACCGCCTGAAAGTTGTACAGCAAGGCATCGGGGCTCACGTTGTACGGCTTGAGCGGTTGACCGTCAAACTGCGACGGGTCAGAGGCAACGCCCGCAAATAGCGTGCGATCCAACAAAATATCGCCTTGAATTTCGCGAATGCCACGATCCCGCAGCGCCTTGACCGCGGCTTGCAAATGTTCTGCTACAAATTTCGGGTCACCGCTGCCACGCAAATACATCGGGCCTCGCAGTACCCCTGCCTCAATTTTCGATGCAGTGGAAAACGTCGTTTTCCAGGTGTAATTGGGCGTCAAAACGTCAAGCCCAACCAGCGTCGTCAAGATCTTCATGGTCGACGCAGGATTCATCGGCTCGGTGCTGCGATGTGCGATCAATGGGTCGACATTGCCGACTTCGCGAACGTAAATGCTCACTGCGTACAACGGCACGCCGACCTCGCGCATGGCCTTGGTGATCGGGGCCGGTAAGGTGGCGTGAGCCGCGAATGACGAAAGAAAAGTCGCGATGGTCGCCGCGACAACATTGAATCTGAACATAGTCAAATTATCGGCTACCCGAAGCGGAGGTCCCGCATCTTGCTCCAGATCACATTAATTGTTCTAATACGAACTAATGAATTCCAGCGTCACGTCCACCACCTTCCTGCCCACGTTGCGGCAGTTGATTCGTTGTACTCAGGCGTTTGAACGCTTTTCGGGTGCGCACGTCAAAAAAATGGGGCTGACCGAATCGCAATTCGATGTGGTCGCCACGCTCGGCAACACCAGCGGTATGACTTGCAAGGAATTGGGCGAACGCACCCTGATTACCAAGGGCACGCTGACCGGCGTGCTCGATCGTATGGAAGCGCGCGGACTTGTAGCACGCAAAGCGGACGCCGACGATGCGCGCCGCACACACATCACGTTGACGCGCAAGGGCACGGTGTTGTTCGACGAAGCCTTCCCGGCGCATCTGCTGCACCTGAAACGCGCGTTTGATCGCATTCCGGCCGGAGAACTGGCTCAACTGCACAGCCGTCTGACAGACTTACGCACGGCATTTGAAAAGGCTACGGCATGACAAAACCCGCGACTGACCTGATTTCCGCGCCTGTCTGGGACGCTTTCGTGCGCTGTTTTCACTGGACGCTGGTGACGTTCTTCGCGATCTCGGTGATCACCGGCGAGGTTGGAGGCGAATGGATCGTCTGGCACATGCGAAGCGGCTACGCCATCCTCGCGCTCGTCTTGTTCCGCCTGATCTGGGGCTTTGTTGGCGGCGAATATGCGCGCTTCACCTCATTCCTGACCGGGCCGATGCGCAGCCTTAACTTCGCAAAAGGCTTGCTCGGAAAGGGCCACCAACCGGTCATCGGCCACAATCCGGTCGGTGGCTGGATGGTTGTGGTGCTGCTCGTATTGCTCGCCACGCAAGCCGTGCTCGGCCTGTTCAGCAACGACGAAATCGCCACCACCGGACCGCTGGCGCGCTACGTGTCGGACGAGACTTCGATCACGCTGATGAGCCGCCACCGCAACATTGGCGATCTGCTCTTGATCCTCGTTGGCGTGCATATTGCGGCTGTGCTGTTTCATGTTTTCGTGAAAAAAGAAGGCATCGTTCGCGCCATGTTTACCGGTCGCAAAGATTTACCTTCGGCGCTGGCCTCCGAAGCCCGCGCTGCACGCAAAGCCTCGTATCCGCTCGGTTTTATCGTTTTGTCCATCGCGATTGCCGCCGTCGTCGTCGCCGTGAACTGGCCCACGCTATTCAAATCCTGATTTGTTTGTTCCCGTTTTATCTGTCATCGTTCTTTAATGGAGTACCTATGAAAAATTTCACCAAAATCGCCATCGCGACCGCCGCCATCGCGGTCGCAACCACTTCGTTCGCGCAACCCAAACCAGAGGCGTACGTCAAGCATCGCAAAGCTGCACTGACTCTGATGGGCTGGTACTTCGGCTCGATGGGCCCAGTTGCCAAAGGCGAAAAGGCGTTCAACAAAGACGAGCTCACCAAAACAACCGCACTCCTCGCCACGCTGGCCAAACTGCCGTACGACAGCTTCGTTGCGGGCACCGAAAACGTCGGCGGAACCGAAGCGCTGCCCGCCGTCTGGAGCAACAACGCAAAATTCAAAGAACTGGCCACCAAGATAGGTGTTGAGACCGAAAAGCTCGCGGCGGTCGCAGCGGCGGGCGATGCCGACGGCTTCAAAAAGCAATTCGGCGTAGTCGGCGGCACCTGCAAAGCCTGTCACGATGACTTCAAGAAGAAGTAATCTGGGTGATCTGGCTTAGGCCTGAAACGCCCGCTAAATACGGGCGTTCTTTGTTGGTGAAGGCGCTGTCAGCGGGTTGCTGCGGTGAAGAGATGGGCGTAACCGGCTGACACAAATGCACGGTCATCAGCTTTTGACTAAAAGCGCTACCACGTAGGGGCTAAAGGCCGAATTAACTATTTATCGATAAATACCAATTCAGCGATCTAGCCCTCACGTAACAAGCGATTTAGCCAAAAGCTGAATCGATTTACTTCCCGAGCAAAGCTTTTTTGAGCCAAAGCTGACGTTCCTTGCGGGCTTCGTCATTGAGTAGTTCATCTGAGTCAAACATCTGCCGGGATTTTGGTTGTACTGCAGCGCGGTACAAATCTACTTGTTCCAGCGTTTGCACCCATTGGTCGCCGCTGGCGAACTGAAAATAAACCTTGGCGGGTGTGGCGTATTGAATCCATTTTTCGGGATCGAGCGGCTCGATGGCACCGAGATAAGTGATCCATTCGGTTTTGTTGAACGCGTCGCGGAAACGCTTGGCTTTCGGCTGGTCGGTCACCTGCAGCCAGCCGCTCGGCTTGCCCGGCGGGCTCATGAGCACCAGCGCATCGACGCGAGGGTCGATTGCGGCGAGCAGCGTGCCCGCCCAGGCGCCGTAGCGCTGGCCGACGACCGCTACTTTATCGATGTTCAATGCGGGTTGCTCGGCCGCCCAGTCAAGCGTGCGGCGCGCATCAACGACGGCGGCAACGATGCTTTCTGCGTCGCCTGCGGCGCTATTGCCACGCGCGAAGTACGGCTGCTTGAAGGGCAGCTCAACGAGAATGGAGGCGATGCCGCTGGCAGCGAGGGCTTCGGCCTCCTGCACAAACATCGCGCGTTTGACTTCCTGACCCTCGCGGTGCAGCCAGAGCACGGTCGGGTGCTTGCCTTTCTTGAGCGGGGAGACGACGGTGAGTTCGATATCGTCGCTGAGCGCGTCTTTGTTGGGCGCCAGCTTCCATTCGGTAATGTCGCAGCATTTAGCCTTGCGAACGACGCCACCGGCGATTGCGGGAACGCTTGTGACCTTGGTGTAGTCGAAAACCTTTGCGAGCTCTGGCGGCGCTTTTTGAGCATAAGCCGCGCTTGCTAAGGTCATAAAAACTAAACTGGGCGCTATTGCGTTTAACCAGAGTCGGCGCATGAAAGGTTTCTCCTTGATTGAACGACACATTTGCAACACCGTCAGGAATTCTTTATGTTGATTCGTCGTCCGTCCGATATTTTGCCTTCCGAGATCAATTCGGAGACCGAATTCAACGCGCGTCGCGATTGGCTCAAGCAGGCGGCGGGTCTTGGACTGATCGCCGGATTGCCCGCGCTTACTGCCTGCGACGCAGAAGCCCAGGGCGCGAAGCTGATGGGTGTCAAGCCAAACGCGACCTACGCCATCCCGGCGGGCGAAAAGCTCAACAAGTTTGATGAGCTGAAGAGTTATTGCAATTTCTACGAATTCGGCACCGATAAAACCGATCCACCGGCGTTGGCGAAATCGCTCAAGACCCGTCCGTGGACGGTTTCGGTCGAAGGTGAAGTGCTGAAACCTCAGGTGTTTGACATTGATTCGCTTTACAAACTCGCGCCGCTGGAAGAGCGAATTTATCGATTCCGCTGCGTCGAGGCGTGGTCGATGGTGATTCCGTGGGTGGGTTTTCCATTGTCGGAATTGATCAAACAGGTGCAGCCGAAAGGCAACGCGAAATACGTTGAATTCGTCACGCTCGCCGACAAAGCGCAGATGCCCGGCCTGCGCGCGGGTGTGCTCGACTGGCCGTATACCGAAGGTTTGCGCATGGACGAGGCGATGCACCCGTTGACCTTGCTGACGCTCGGTGCGTTTGGCGAAATGCTGCCAAACCAGAACGGCGCGCCGATACGCATGATCGTGCCGTGGAAATATGGTTTTAAGGGCGGCAAATCGATTGTCAAAATTCGCTTCGTCGAAAAAGAGCCGCGCACCGCCTGGGTCAAAGCGGGCCCCAGCGAGTACGGCTTTTATTCCAACGTCAATCCAACGGTCGATCATGCGCGCTGGAGTCAGGCCAGCGAGCGGCGTTTGGGCGAATTCAGCAAGCGTAAAACGCTGATGTTCAACGGCTACGGCGATCAGGTAGCGTCGATGTATGCCGGGATGGACTTGAAGAAGTTTTTCTAGGCGCGGGCGGGCGTCGACCGGCTCAGGCTGGCTCCTGATGCCGAATCGGCCGCCAGCTCAGCAGCAGGCACACGGCGGCGAACGCTAACAGCAGCGCGGCACGCGGCAGAATGAATGCGGCGTCGGGATCGCCTAGAAACACCGATTGCATGCCATCGAGGGCCCAACCCATCGGCGAATTTTCCGATACCGTTTGCAGCGTCGGCGGCATCAGCATGCGCGGCACCATGACCCCGGCGATGGCAGCCAAAATTACGTTGATGCCACCGCCCAGCGCGGCCGCATGCTCAAAGCTTCGCGTGCGTGCGGCGATAAGCAATCCCAGCCCCACCGCCGCTGCGCTCGTCGCCGCGACCATCAGCAGGAACCACCCAAGCGCGATATTCAAATTGAGTGCGTCGCCGCCCAGCAGCGGCACCAGCACGCGCCCCACTAGCAACATAAAGGCAAGCTGCACCCAGTTCAGCAGCATGAAGGCAATCAGCTTTCCGGCGAGCACCAGGCCTGGCGTTACGCCGAATGTCGTCAGCCGCGTCAACGTTCGATCATTGCGCTCCTGAATTAACACCCCGGCGATTGGGATGACGACGAAGAACATGCCAAAGATCAACCACGCCGGCACGCTCTGCTGCACCGCCGTCATGGTTCTGCCAGATTCGATTTCATACAGATACCGAATCGTTGGTGCACCGCGCTCTGGTAGCAACTCGCTACTCGACGCGCTGCTGAGCAAAACGCTTGCAAACGGCCCAGCCTCGGCGGCGGCGATTTTCATTTGCACCTGCAACATCGAAAAGCTCAGCTCGGCACGCAGCCGTGCCGCCGCGGCGGGTTGCACGCGATTGCCAAGCCATATTTCTAGTTCTTCCGCGCGCGGCCGACCGTCGTCGCCCAGCCACCCTGCGTGCACGATGATGCCGGCATCGACTTGCCGCGCTTTTAGCGCCGCCTTCAGCTCCTCGCGTGACAGAAAACGCTTCATGTCGGGGCGTGCCAGCCATTCGCGCGACCATTGCGCGGCAATCGGACTTTTGTCCTCAAGCACCCAGCCCGTCGCGGGGAGTGGCAAGCGCACGATCAAGGTGTTTTTCAGCGTAAATGACATCACCAGCACAAATGCTGAAGGCATTAGAAATAGAGCCGCCAGACCATGCGGATTGCGCAGTAGCAGTCGCCACTCTTTGATGACTAAATGCAAGAGTTTTGACAGGCGGTGATCGCGATTCATTTGATGTCGCCCATCAGTCGCGCAGGCCGCGTTGCGTGTGATGCGTGAACAGGGCTTCCAGATTTGCAAACGGCACGTCGCCTTCGCCACGTAATAGCGTCTCAAGTGCGCCGCTGGCCAGCACGCGTCCGTGATCGAGCAGCAGAACCTGTGAGCACATCGCACTTACTTCTTCCATGTAATGCGTTGCATAGAGCACCGCCGTCCCCGCACGCATCAGATCGCGTACCCGGTCAAGCAGAAAACGGCGCGATTGCGGATCGACGCCAACGGTGGGTTCGTCAAGCAGCAGCACATCGGGTTGTTGTAGCAATGCAATGCCGAGATTCAAGCGACGGCGCACGCCGCCCGAACAATGTCGAGCGCGTCGCTCGGCGAATTCGTGCAGCAAGCATGCAGACAGCGCAGATTCAACGCGGCGAGTGGCGTCGTGCGCCGTCGCGTCCAGCATGCCAGCAAAAAAGCGCAAATTTTCGCGACAACTTAAATCCGGGTAGAACGCGTATTCCTGCGGCACCCAGGCGACGATCGGCGGATGCCCGGTGTCGTAACTGATATGTCCACCCTGCGGCGCGCGCAGCCCATTGAGTAGATTAATGAGGGTTGACTTGCCAGACCCGTTCGGCCCCAGCAGCCCCACAGCCTGCCCGCGTTCCAGTCGCAGGCTGACGCCATTCAGCGCAGATTCGATCTGCTTCGGATAGCGATAGACGAGCTGCTCAGCGGTCAACACGCAGGTGTTCTCGCTCATTGCGAAGCGTTGTCCGGTGCGTCGACGCGATGCGATTCGTATTGAGCGTCGGGTGGCCGACCGGGCAGCACAACGGCAGGCTTTAGGCTGCGCCACAGACCCACCGGCGCCATGCCCTGCCGCAGCAGCCGTCCGGCGACCATCACCACGATCTTGGCAATGTCAAAGACTGGACGAAAGTGGCTGGGACGGGCGTTTTCAGGATAGCGGCCGCGAATCGCTACGGCCCGTGTGCGGTGGTTTCGCCGCGCCGCTTCGATCAATATTTCGCTTTCGAACGTAAAGCGGCTGCCGTGCACGCGTCCGTCGAGCGCAATGCGCATGACGTCGCGTGGATACACGCGAAAGCCCGACTGCGAGTCTGCGATCGGGTGTCCCGCGGCCCACGAGATCCAGAAGCAGGCGAACCGATTGGCGCGATAGCGCGCCAGCGGAAACGCGGCACGATCATGCAACCGCGCGCCGATCACGATGCTCGTGCGATGGCATTGCCATACAGCCAACAGGCAAGGAGCGTCGTCAGGGTCGTGCTGCCCGTCACCATCGAGCGCGATGACACAGCGTGCATTTTGCGCCAGTGCGTAGGTGAATGCGGTGCGCAAACTGCTTGCTTTGCCTTCATTGGTGGCATGTGTCAAAACCGTGACCGGCAGGTCATGAAGTTGCGCCGTGGTGCCGTCGTTCGAACCATCGTCGACGACGATCAGGCGTGGACAGTGCCGCAACGTTGCCTGAGCCAGCGTGCGGATGGTGCGCGCTTCGTTGTACGCGGGGATGACGATCCACACATCCTCCCACGGCAGGGTTAATGGGGATGCTTCTGTTGACGTCACGCTCAGTACAGCCCGCCGTTGACCGCGATGATTTGACCGGTGATGTAGCTCGCGGCGTCTGACGCCAGAAAGGCGACCAGGGCTGCGACCTCATCAGGGTGGCCAGCACGCCCGGCTGGCACCATTTGCCTGATTTTCTCTGGAGAAAAGGCAGTCTCGGACATATCGGTATCAATCACTCCTGGTGCGACGGCATTGACCGTAATTCCTCGTCCAGCCAATTCAATTGCCAGCGACTTGGTTGCCCCGTGTAAACCTGCTTTGGAAGCCGCGTAGTTGGTTTGCCCGCGATTGCCAGCCTGACCCGCGACAGAGCTAATGTTGATGATCCGACCCCAGCGAGTGCGAACCATTGGTAACAAAAGCGGCTGTGTGATCCGGAAGAATCCGTTGAGATTGGTATCGATAACTTCCTGCCAGACAGAGTATTCCATGCCGGCCATAAGCACATCGCGGTGTATGCCTGCGTTGTTGACCAGCACCTGAATGGGGCCACTTGCGAGCAATGTCTCGACGGCGTTTTGTACCTGATCCGTGTTGGCGAGATCGAAGGAGATTGCGCTGGCCTGCCCGCCCGTTGCCACCAGTTCTGCCACTAGCGACTGTGCGCGATCAATGCCGTGATTGGCATGCACAACAACGTGCAACCCCTGATGCACCAAGGCGCGACAGATGGCCGCGCCGATCGCGCCGCTGCCGCCCGTGACCAGCGCGCGACGGGATGGCGGTTGCAGGTTTTCCATCATGCCGTTCTCGAAAAGGCGACCATCAGACGGCCGTGTGCGATGGGACCGAGCGCCGTAGTCACTTCAAATGTGTAGAGGCATCCCGCAGCGGAAGCACTGAGTAACGTCGCCTCCACATTGAGCAGTCCAGCATCGGTGGGTATGCTTTCGCCAAGCAACGAAACATCTGTGAGCTTGGCCAACAGACCGGCATTCGGCGCGGTCGCATTGCTCAATAATGCCCCGTGTATCGCAGTAGCCTGAGCCGCGTATTCAACCGCAGCGACTGCCGGCACCACGCCGTCGCGGGCTAGCGGATGCGCTGCACCTGGCGGCAACGCAATGCAGAGAATCTGTCGGTCGTCCCAACGGGTAACAGTGTCTAGCAGGCACATCGTTCCTGTCTGCGGGACGATGCGTTGAATGCCGACGCGATTGAGCATCATGCTGCGTCTCCGTCAATACGCCGTAAACAAAGCAGTTGCGCACCCAGCGTGAGGCGAAGGACCGTATTCGGCGCTGCTTCCAGTAAACCCAGCGCAGAGAGAGAGCGCGCGCTGCTGTGAGCCGCCCATGACTCAGGCAACCACTCGGGCCAAGCAGATGGCGACGACGTTTCGCACGGCTCTAGTGTGAACGCAAACGATGCCAACCGCGGCGTTTCCGTCGCGGTCGATCCAGCTGTAATGATCCATGCGGTGGCCATAGCCGCGCGAACCGGCAGAAGCTCGTCCATGGGAGAAGTCATCGCGGGGTCATAGGCGACCAGCAACACGGGTTGCCCGGTCGACTTCGCGTCGGTCACAGCACACAGTAGCCCGCTGGCGAAGCTCTCGAGCCCGAGACTGGCAACCGTTGCGGACTGACGATTGCGCCAGGCAATCGAGAAGTAACCTGATGGTGCGTTCTGTACCGAGTTGGTAAATAACAATGGCGAGACCTGGCGTGTCGTAGCCAGCGCCTCAAGCATTTGTTGGCACACCTCCCCGGTACCTTCGTCCGTGGCAAACACCGAGCGCATCGCATCGGCCGGAAACGGGCTGGTCTGCAACGTCTGTTCGATACAGGCCAGCGTCAATCGCACGACCTGACTGCTGCGCCGACGTTCGTTGGCAGGCAGCGCAGACGGACTGGGCAGTGGCTCCGACGAGATGGCCGTGGGCTGCTGTCCAGCACGGCACGCGGCCCGCAATGCAGGCAGCGAGTCAATGCCCGGGGCCAGTACGCCCGCCGCGTGAAGGTTGAAGTGCAAGCTTTTCACGTCAATCAGAACGACCGAAAATCAGCGCACAATTGCTGCCGCCAAAACCGAAATTGTTGCTCATGGCATAGCGAAAATGCACCGACCGTGCTTCTGCGACGAGATCAAGCGGCGCTAGATCGAGATCCGGGCGGAGTAAATTTGCAGAAGGGGGAATGCGCTGTTTTTCGAGTGCTGTGGTGGTCACGATGGCCTCGACTATGCCGGCCGCGCCCAGCGTGTGCCCCGTCACGCCTTTGGTTGACGACACGGCAACCCCGCGTTCACCGAATACAGCGGCCAGCGCAGCTGCCTCTGCTCGATCATTGGCAGAGGTCGCGGTCCCGTGAGCGTTGACGTAGCCGATATCACCTGCAGTCAGATCGGCATTGGCGAGCGCCAGACGCATCGCGTCCTGCGCGCCTTGCCCTGAAGGATGCGGCGTGGACATGTGCCAGGCGTCGCTCGATTCGCCACCGGCGAGAAAATGCACTGGCGCAGGCGCGCGATCAAGCAGCATGAAACCGGCCGCTTCGCCAATCGAAATTCCGTTGCGTGTGGCATCGAAAGGCCGACAGATCTGTTGCGAAAGTAACTGCAGTGCATCAAAGCCGTGCAGCGTCGTTAGACATAGACTATCGACGCCACCCACCACGGCGGCATCAATCAAACCAGCGTCGATCCAGCGCTGAGCAGTCAGAAATACCTTCGCGCTTGACGAACACGCGGTCGAAATGGTGACCATTGGACCTTGCAGTCCTAGTACGGTCGCGGCGAAGCGGCATAGCGCGTCGACCGAGTGGCTGCGACGATACTCAAAGTTGGTTGGCCAATGCCCTGTCTCGTGCCGTTGCTGGTACGCGATTTCGGTGCTACGAATGCCGGACGTACTCGTCCCGAGAATCAGGCCAATGCGGTGCGCGCTATGGCGCGAAATTGCGGCTGTGACCGCTTGCCGAAAGCGCGAGTCCTGAAGTGCTAACCACGCGAGGCGGTGATTGCGGCAGTCCCACGCGTGCAAGTGCGTGGGCAGAGCCGTTTCCTCGACCTCTGGCACGGCACCGATCCAGCCCGACAGATCGCACCACAGCAGGTCGTTCGGGCGTAGTCCGCTTCGACCTCGCTCGACGGCGCCCCACAACGCTGCGACGCCGTGCCCAGCGGAGTGCACGATAGAAGAGGCTGAAATACCAAGCAAACTAAGATCCGGGAGCAATAGCGGCGGCGAGGCGGTATTAGGCCGCAGCCCGGCATTCCAGCAACGTGTGGTAGCCACCTACACCATCAGTCAGCGTTGTGACGACGAAGCCTGATCGCTCGACGAGTTTCAGGAATACTGCTGAGTCATACATCTGGCTATTCCCGTTGGCAACGCAGGCAAAGTATAGCGACGTCTGTTGCAAACTTAGCGCGGCCGCTGCGAAGCGTTGACGATCCCAGAACAGCTCAAGAATCCAAACCCGTCCGCCCTGTGGCAGCGCCAAACGCACCTTGCCGAGAATATTGACGATTTGCTCATCCGAGAAGCAGTCGAGAAACTGACTCATGCAAATCAGGTCGTAGCCACCGGGCAGTACCGCCTCGGGATCCAGCAAATTAACGGGATGCAACTTAGCTCGTTCAATCAGGCCCGCGTCCGTCAAGCGCTCGCGAGCACGTTCAAGTTGCGGCGCTAAGTCGACCAGTCCGACCTGCAATTCCGGAAAACGGCCCAGGTAAAGTTCGGCCCACTTGCCAGTATTGCAGCCCACATCGAGCATGCGAACGGGCAGAGTATTTTCGAGGCGGTCGCAAACGGCTGGGAACGCACGATCCGAGTAGAAGTGATCGAACGCGTGCCAGCTACCAAGCGCAGGCTCCGGGAGGACCGACAAACCCTCATACAGCGTATTCCACGGCCCAAGCGTCTTAAGGCCTGCCGGGCGTCCCTGACTGAGTGACTCGTCCAGATGAGCCGCGGCCTGATAACAGACGTCGCGCGTGAAATCGAAATTGACACGCGTCATCTCGTCGTCAAGCAGAAAACGTCCGAGCTTGCCCAGGTGGTAGCGTCCATCGCGCCGCCACACGATGTGCAATCCGAGCCCGGCTTCGAGCAGCACGCGTGCGGCGTAGTCCGATAAGCCGCAGGTAGCGGCTACTTCATCAATCGAGCTGCCCTCCGTTGCACCCGCGTTCGCCAGTGCAGCAAGCAGACCGCGATCCTGCATGATTGCGGTGGCCTGAAACGCCAGTGGCGCAAATGCCAGCCACTGCGCTGCGGTGACTGCGTCGATCGCGCTCAACGGGTCGTGTTCGTACATGGCAATCCTGCGATTTTGGGTTTGGGGTTATGGCCGGAAGCGGGTGGTGGTGCGTTCACCCTGTCGCTCAACCACGATGAGAGTCTGTAGTCGCTCGCCCATGCCATGCATCTCCAGATGATCGAGGTAGCGCGCCGTATTGGCGTCGGCGGGTTGCAATTGCACCGTCCAGCGTTGCTCGTCACCGCTAAGTGAAAGGCGAAAATCCTGTTGCAAAACTAGCAGATCACCCGCCACAATACGGCGAATTGCATTGGCCAAAGTCGCAACTGCTGGCACCTGAGCGAACAATATCTGCTTGCGTCCCACGCCATCTGCGCCAGCCCACTCCATGCGATCAGGCAAAAGCCGCCACGTCTCCTTGCGAGGAGACTCGATGCGCTTTTCCAGTCCTTCGGGCGTCGAGCGCATCGTTCCGCGCGACTCTACTGGCACTAACAGCCAGGGCGATTCGCGCACCTCGTGAAATGGCACGTCCGATACTGTTGAAGTCTTCAACAGACGCTGCAATCCGGCGAGTGTGAGGGCGTGCGCCGACGCCGTTGCCAAACCGAGCAGAACCAGTCCGAGCACAACCCGCCGCAAAAATGTGATGATCATCTGGCGCCCGTTTCGGCACGCCAATAGGGGTAGAAGTTGAACCAGTTCAGCGGATAACGCCGTGCATACTGTTCGAGGATCGCGGCATACTGGTTAACAACAGGCTGCAAGTCGGCACCCCGACTGGCGCGTGCGGCTGTCGCGCCGCAGTCGACAAACTCGATGCGATAACGATTGCCGCCTTCGTAGAGTCCGAAGCACATGAGCGTTGGTGCGCCGCTGCGAGCGGCCAGCACATGAGGCGCTACTGGCAAAACGGTTGCTCGACCCATAAAATTCACTGGCAGGCAAGCCGCCCCGTCAACTCTGTCTGCCAGTGCCGCAACGATCTCGCCCTTCGTCAGCAGATCATAGGCACGCAAAAAACTTTCCGGCTGACCGAGTGGAATTACCCCGAGTGTGCGGTCGTCAATACCTGCAATGTTTCGCACGCGCGAGCGCGCGTCGACGCGCATCATCACATTGACCGGACGTGCATCCAGTGCGTGATGCGCGAGAATCATCAAGTCAAAGCTGCCGAGATGTGAGCCCAGCAGCAGGCAGCCATGACCGGAGTGCAACGCACGATCCACGAGTGGCAGTCCTTCGATCGTCACCTGAAAGCGGTCAAACTCGCCTGCCGCCATGTAGACGCGGTCAAGTAGCGTGGCTGCAAAGTGATAAATGTGGGCAAACACATCTCTCCAGCGCGTTGGCTGACCATTCACCGCCAGCAGGAACTCGGTCGATGCACGGCGAGCGACACTATCAGTTAGCACAAAATAAAACACAATCGGATACAGCAATCCACGACACAGTGGCCGCCCAACGACTCGGGCCAACCACACAATCAGGCGGATCAACCAGACGCTGCCGCGTTCGTTGCGCTCGGTCCAGTGCTTCATTGCGGCAGCCGTTCAGCACCTGGAAACGAAAACTTGCCGGTGATGACAGTGATCGTCTCGCCGCCGCGTATCGTCGTGGCATGAAACGAAAGCCTTGCGGCGAAAAGCTCGCACTGGACATGAATCGACTCGTCGGGGCGCACGGGCGAGGCGAACTTTACTTGCTGAAGTTGGGTAATCCGCTGATCGGTCACCCTATACAGATGCGACATTACGCAGTCGAGCAGCACCACACCCGGCACCACTGGGTGTCCAGGGAAATGGCCGGGCAGCGAGGGATGACTGGACGACACGCAAAAGTCAAACACGATACGCGTCATCGTTTATTCAAGTCCGTCAGCCAGGCAGCAAATATCTGCGCCAGCGCCGCTTGCGGTAATTTGCCGTTGTCAGTGCGCGGCAGGCGTTCCACGCGAATAACGCTGCGCGGCAGGAATACGGGATCCATGCGTTCCCGCAGCCAAGTGGCGGTTGCCGCACGATCCAACGATTTTCCAGCGTATATCAACGCGAGGCGCTGCGTAGCATCACCGGTATCCGGTAGATAGAACACCCCGTCGGACAGACCCGGCAGGTCCTGCAGGAGCTGGTTCAAGCCCGCCAGCGAAGCGCGTCGTCCGGCAATCTTAATCACGTCACCCTGGCGTCCAAGCAACCTGAAGGCGCCTTCTGAGTCTGTTTCTATCGCATCTTCGAGTGTCTGTGGCGAGGGAAAATGTTCGCCCCAAACGAGAATTCCTGTGCCTGGCGACCGCGTTTCAATGCGCACGCCTGCCATGACTCGCCACTGCGTGCTACACGCGCTTTGGCGAATCGCGATAGCTCCGGTTTCGGTCGATCCGTAAATTTCAAGCACGGGTGCCGCCGCGAGTAACTCGGTCTGTAGCGCCAGCGCTGGCGCAAGCGGCATCGTAGACGATATAACAATACGGCAGTTGGGAAGAGTTTCACCGGATTGGACAACGGCGCGCAAGTGAAGTGGGGTCGCCACCCAGGCGGCTCCGCTCTCGCAGCGAGCGAGTGCTGCGCAAATGTCGGCGGCAAGCAAAGGCCGGCATTCGTGCACAGAAATGCCATGCACCAACGAAAGCATGACTGAAGTCTCAACGCCAAACATGTGCTGCGGTGGCACACTGGAAATGATCTGATGCACCGACTGCAATCCGCCATCGATTGCGCTATCAAGTTGCGCGCCAAGCAATTGCGCTCCGCGTACCAATTGTCGCAAGGTTCTGGTCTGCGGCTCGGGCGTCCCAGTACTACCCGACGTGTACAGGTGCACCTTGGGATCGTCCCAGTCGGGCGTCCACCATAAATCTCCCCCATCAACTAACGACGACATGACCTGCGGAACATGGACCATGCAGCGCGCGTGTTCTGCCCAGTGCGGCTTCAGCAACTCAATGTCGTCGACGATGATCAGCGGGCGCACGCAGGATTGAAGCATCGAAAACAGATCGGCATGGCCACCGGAAGGCGGTAGTAATTGCAGACAGCCGCGGCGCATCGCCGCGAGCCATGTGACCAGAAACCCGACGCGAGAAGCGCATAAGTTGCACAGCGTCGTGACATCGTCTAACTGTTCGGCAAGCACGAGCGATGCGGCGTGTATCTCGCGCCAGGTCCACACATGCTTTTCCCCCACAACGGCAGCCATGTCCAAGTGGCTGGGTGCTGCCAGAAGAGGCATATCGGTTAACGGACACACAGCGAGGGTCAGTCCGATTTCTTATTGTCGAAATGCCAGACGCGCCAGGTGTCACGTATTTGCTGTGTCACTCCGGGAAATGTCTGCGCGGGAAAAAGGTGTGGTCGCAATTGATGCTCGCCGATAAAGAGCACAGCAGCCCCTAACCAGACCCAGGCGCCTGTCCAGACGGATGGAGCGCTTCGGGTCAGCGTCAGGACAGCCGCGAGAACAAAGTACGCCGACCAGACGCCCGTCAGTCGCCGCGTATATCGACAGAGCGACGCCGTCAGGGCTGGATCACTGACGCGAGCAATGCGCTCTATGAGCGGTACTTGTCCAGAACGCAGCGTGCGGCCAAAGAGAACTGCAAGCCAAAATAGCACCAGCGCCGAAAAATTCTGCCATGAAAATACCGTAGCGAGAGGCTCAAACCAAGTCACTGACGGACTAGCCTCTGGCACCCAACTCGGCGCCGACGTGATCAGCGAGGCATTGCAGCGAAGCAAAGATCGCTTTGTTGTTCGGGTCGTCCGCTTTCAATTTGACGCCGTAGCGTTGCTGAATTACCAGAGAAATCTCCAGCACGTCGAGAGAGTCAAGATTGAGCCCGCCATCAAATAAGGGCGCGGCGAGATCCAGCTGAGCTGCATCAACGTTCTCGAGGTGCAGCCCCTCGACCACGAGAACTGCCAGTTCGCGTGCGGATACCGCTGTTGCGACTCCCCGGTCCATGGTCATAGTTTGGACAATTCGGTGGCAATGCCGCGATTCAAATTCTGAATCCAGCCGTTGTAGTTTTTGTGGATGCTGCCATCCATTTCACCCAAGTTTGTGCTGGAACGATATTTGATGCTGTAATTTGTGGCGGAATAGGGAATTTCGATTTCAGCAGAGTGAGTGCGCAGGTTGATCGAGCCAATCAATTTGTTCGCCCCTTCATCCTTAATCTGCCAGCCGAGCCCGCTAGCGGCTCGAATGATCGCAGCCCGCACCTGATCTTGGCTCAATGTTTTGCTGGATGCAGTGGTAACGCGCGTCTCACTGACGTTGGCAATCGGTGTCGAGTTACAGCCCGCGACCAAAAGAATAGTGGCCAGCACCGCGAGTTTTGTGAAATGACGCATCGTCATGCCCTCAATTTTTATTTTGCAAATTTGCTTTATTGGATCAGTGACGTTGCGCCGAGGGGCCACTACTCGCGACTTCCAAACGTTCGCTTGTCCGTTAAAACACGACTAGACCATTCTAGGGTACCTGCGGCTACCTGCAATTCCAGAAGTCGAAGCGCGAATCGTTGCACTGATGTTGGACACAACTTCAAGGGCTGCGAGTCAATGTATTCGCTCCGCCGTACAATAAATAAGCGATTTAATACGTATAAAGTGACCTCGCAATCGAGGCCGTATTCGCCGTCCGCAAGCGCTGGTTGAGCGCGTTAACGACTTTTTCCTTCTAGCGGCGTAAGCCTCCAAGCGTATTTGCGACATACCCCGTGTGAATACACAAACAACAGGCCTTATTGAGGCACTTTTGACTCTTCGTCATCTTTACGTTGGAGCGGCATCGTGTTCAGTTTGAACGCCCTCTACTTTGACAGAATGCCCCATGCCGCTGTTTTGGCGTCTGCATGGTGAACAGCGCTCGCCTCGTGACGGTTCCTTTGGCTAGCTCCCCCGCAGTCGTAGCGCGTACTTGGCGCAACCCCAGCACGTCTGCGGTTCTGCGTGTCAAATGGGCGCTGATTCTGCTCGGAATGTTGCCGCTGCTGCGACTGGTCGTTGGGTTCTTCACCAATCAGCTCGGCGCGAACCCCATCGAGCTCATCACGCGGTCCACGGGCACCTGGACGCTGGTAGGGCTCGCCGCGACTTTGTCTATTACGCCGTTGCGCAGACTTCTGAATTGGCCATGGCTGGTCCGTCTGCGCCGTACAGCGGGGCTTCTGGCGTTTTTTTACGTCTGCATGCACTTCATGACCTACATCTGGTTCGACCGATTTTTTGATGTCCAAGACATCATCAAAGATGTAATCAAACGGCCCTTCATCACGGTCGGTTTCGCGGCGTTTTTGCTTTTCATTCCGCTGGCCGTTACCTCGAACAACGCCATCATAAAAAAGCTCGGCGCAAAGCTCTGGCAGCGCATTCACTATCTGGTGTATGTCATCGCCATTCTCGGCGTCGTGCACTACTGGTGGCTGGTGAAAAAGGACCTGACGCAGCCGATCATTTACGCCTGCGTATTTGCGGTGCTATTCGCGCTGCGCATTATGTGGAAGCTCAAGTCCACTAAATAAGCCTTGCGCGATGCGGCTTTAGCATCGGCCCTAGCTTTCCGTAAAGAATCTTTCTAGCATGCGCCGTATCAGTCGCCACAAGCGACATTTTTTACGGTCAAAAGCTCATGAAGCGTGTTCTCGTTCTCGGTGCCGGCATTCTCGGCGTTCATACGGCGTATTTTTTGCGGCAACTTGGCTTTGCGGCAACTTGGCTACGAAGTCACGGTAGTTGATCGTCAGCCCGGCCCAGCGCTGGAAACGAGTTTCGCCAACGGCAGCCAGATATCGGTGAGTCAATCGGACCCGTGGGCCAGTCCGCATGCGCCGCTCAAAGTGCTGAAGTGGCTGGGTAAAGAAGATGCTCCGCTGTTGTTTCGTTTGCGTATGGACGTGAACCAATGGCGTTGGGGTTTGCGCTTTCTGTACGAATGTCTGCCCAGCCGCGCCGAGCACAACACGTTACAAGCGATGCGACTGTCCGAATACAGCCGCCGCACGCTTCAATCGCTGCGCCGCGACACCGGCATTGAGTACGACTACGCCGAAGCCGGCATCATGATGATTCACTCAAATCGGGAAAGCTTTGACGACGCAGCAGAGGCGGCGCAATTGCTGATCCGGAACGGTGAGCGCCGCGACGTGTTGACGGTCGCAGAAGCGGTGAAAATCGAACCCGCCCTGACGCACACCGCGCCCACCTTGGCCGGTGCGATTTACGCGCCGAATGACGAGTCGGGCGATGCCTACAAATTCACCGTTGCGCTGGCCCAACTCGCCGCTAAGATGGGCGTCGAGTTCCGCTACGACACCACGATTAAACGTATTGAACGGCAAGGCGGCGAGGTATCGGGCGTGATCGTGACTACAAGCGATGGTAAAAGCGAAACGCTGAAGGCCGATGATTATGTCGTTGCGCTCGGCTCCTACTCCACTGCCATGCTCGCAGGCGCGGGCGTTGACGCGTTGATTTACCCGGCCAAGGGCTACAGCGCGACGCTCCCCATCGTCAATAAACCCGGCGCACCGCTTGGCAGCATCACCGATGACGAAATGAAAATCGTGTTCACCACGATTGGTGATCGCCTGCGTATCGCCGGAACGGCTGAGCTAAACGGCTTCGATACGACGTTAAATCCGGTGCGTTGCGAAGCATTGACGCGACGTGCCAAGCATCATTTCCCTGATCTCTGCGACTGGGATGCAGTCGAATACTGGACCGGTTTGCGCCCTGCGACACCATCGAATCTGCCGATCATCGGACAGTCCAAACTGAAGAATCTGTATCTGAATACGGGGCATGGCACGCTGGGTTGGACCGAGGGTGCAGGATCGGCTAAGGCATTGGCCGACATCATCACTGGCAAGAAGCCAGAGGTTGATTATGAGTTCCTTGGTCAGCCACGTTCATAGCTTGTGCGCAGGCAACTCGTAAAATCAGTACTCTCTCGCCACTGATCGCGCCCAAGTGAATTTACGCATCTTTGTTTTCTCCGCGACGACCGTGGTTGTCGCCGCATCGTCCCTGTTTGCGCTTGCGCAGACCGCCACTCCGGCACCGGCCGCTTCGGTGCTGCCGGTAATTGCTGTTCCGACAACAACCGTTGCCGCGCCCGCCGTCATCGATATCCCGGTTCCGGCAATCAATGCAGCGGCGTATTTGGTGGTCGAAGCGACGAGCGGCCAGGTGCTCGCAGAGCACAACACGCGGCAAAAGCGAGACCCCGCTTCGCTCACCAAACTGATGACAGCGTATCTCGTGTTCGACGCGCTGCATCAAAAGCAGATCAGCCTCGGCCAACGCCTGGTCGTGCCAGAGCGCGCATGGAAGGCTGAGGGTTCGCGCATGTTCATCGCACCCGGCGCGCCGGTGACCGCAGAAGACATGATTCGTGGATTGATCATTCAGTCGGGCAACGACGCGGCGATTGCACTCGCAATTGCGGTCGCCGGAAACGAAAGCGAATTCGTGACCCGAATGAATCGTCAGGCCAAGAAACTCGGCATGGACGACACCCAGTTTTTGAACCCGACAGGCCTCACCCAGCAGGGCCACCATTCGACCGCGCATGACATGGCCATCTTGTCACTCGCGTTGATGCGCGACTTTCCGCAGTACATGAAGTTCTACTCCGAGAAATCGTTCACGTTCAACAAAATCACCCAGCAAAATCGAAATCGCCTGCTATTCCTTGACCCTACGGTGGATGGCTTGAAAACGGGGCATACCGATGCGGCGGGCTGGTGTCTGATTACATCGGTCAATCGTTCACCACGTAGGCTATTGACGGTTGTGTTGGGCGCGCCAAGCGAGGCGCTCCGCATTAACGAGTCGCGCAAGTTGATCGATTGGGCGTTCACTGCGTTTGAGCCGAAACGCTTGTATGAAGCGAAAAAACCGATTCAGCAATTGACCGTGTGGAAGTCCACAGTCGACTCCATTCCTATCGGTTTTAACGATGACGTCACCGCTGTCACGACGACTGGAAAAGGCTCAGACATCACCACCGAGTTGACCATCGTCGAACCGAAAATCGTCCCCATCGCTGCGGGCGATACTGTGGGCCTGCTTAAAGTTAAACGTGCGGGTAATTTGATTTACGAGCGCAACATCATCGCGATGGAGTCTGCGCCTGCCGCCCCCATCTGGAAGCGGATGTGGCACTCAGTTCTATTGTTCTTCAAAGGATTAGCGAAATGATTTTTTTGAACGGCGCATGGATGCCGATTGAAGACGCGAAGGTCAGCGTACTTGATCGTGGTTTTATCTACGGCGACGGCGTTTACGAATACGTACCGGTGATCAACGGTAAGCCGTATCGCCTTGAAGGACATCTGGTTCGCCTCAACAATTCGTGCAAAGAAATCGGTCTGACCAATCCGTATTCAAACGCCGAATGGACGAAGCTCGTTCATGACATCGTAGAAAAAAACGGCACCCACGATCAGGGCGTGTACTGGCAAATCACGCGCGGCGTCGCCAAGCGCGATCATAGTTTTCCGGTCGGCGTGACGCCGACGGTGTTCATGATGTCGAACCCGCTGCCAAAGCTCACGCAGGCGCAAATCGACAACGGTGTCCCGTGCTACACCTTCCCGGATACACGCTGGCATCGATGCCATATCAAGAGTATTTCGCTACTCGGCAACGTGCTTGCCAAGCAGCATGCCAGCGAGCAGGGCGGCGCTGAAGTCGTGATGCTGCGCGATGGTTTTCTGACTGAGGCGTCGGCCTCGAACGTGTTCTGCGTGTTCGGCGACACCATTGTTTCGGCACCCAAGGACAATCACATTTTGGGCGGCATCACGCTCGACGCTGTATCCGATCTGGCCAAAAAAGCCGGTATGAAACTCGAAGTTCGTCCGATCCCCGAAGCGCAGATGTGGGCGGCTGACGAGATGTGGCTGTCGTCGTCCAGCAAAGGCGTGCTCGCCATCACGACGCTGGACGACAAACCCATTGGCAACCCCGCACACAAAGGCAAACCGGGGCCGGTGTTCAAGAAAATGTTTGCACTGGTTCAAGCGGATTTATACGGCCATGACTGATTCACCTTCCCCTAAACCCGAACACGTACAGACCCCTGCCAAGGTCGCAGCTTACAAAGATACGCTGTTCGAATTCCCGACCGATTACCCTCTGAAAGTCGCGGGTAAAAATGCGCCAGGGTTAGAAGCGACCGTCGTCGAAATTGTCAGCCGCCATGTCAAGGATTTTGACCCGACGACTGTCACCGTGCGCGAGTCTAGTGGCGGAAAGTACCTGGCAGTGTCTGTAAATTTTGTCGCACAGTCGAAAGCCCAGCTCGACTCGCTGTATCAGGATTTGACCGATCACGTCGATGTCGTCTGGGCTTTGTAAGTCACAGTGAAAATTCGGGCGCTGGATCGCATCGACTACGAGACCGCTTGGGCAGACATGCGTACCTTCACCGATGGCCGCACGAAGCAAACTGAAGACGAGCTCTGGATTGTCGAACACCCAGCCGTGTTCACGCAGGGCGTTGCAGGCAAGCCGGAACATTTGCTGTTCAATCCACTCAATATCCCCGTTGTAAAAACAGACCGTGGCGGTCAAATCACTTATCACGGCCCAGGGCAAGCAATGCTCTACGTGCTGTTTGACCTGAAGCGTGCCGGGTTTGGCGTGCGTGAGCTGGTGATTCGGATTGAGAACGCGGTGATTTCGACGTTGGCGTCGTATGGAATTGCCGCGTATGGCAAGCGTGACGCGCCGGGTGTGTATGTCAATCAGCACGCGCTCGGCGAAGCCAAAATTGCCTCGCTCGGCCTAAAAATAAGAAACGGCTGCACTTATCACGGCGTGGCGTTCAATGTGGACATGGATTTAACGCCTTTTTCCTTCATCAATCCGTGTGGATACGAGGGTTTGCGCGTCACTCATCTACATGAGTTGGGGGCGAAAGTGCCGCTGGACGCGGCTGGCAAGGCGTTAGCCGCCGAGCTAGAACGTCAGCTTGGCGCAATCGCCAAGTGACAAAATAGAGGGATGGACATCGCCACTTCCGCCCCCGAATCTGTATTGCCTGCCGACGCCGTCGGGGTGCCATTGAGTAACGCACAAGGCCCAATCCTTAGCAATGCCGCTGGCGTTAAGCACAAAGGTGAAGGCAAAACCGCGCGCATCCCGATCAAAGTTGTCGCAGCGCCGATGCTGCGCAAGCCGGACTGGATTCGCGTCAAGGCACCGACTGGCGAACACGCGGCACGCTTCACTGAAATCAAGAAGATCCTGCGCGAGCACAAACTGCATTCGGTGTGTGAAGAGGCGAGCTGTCCGAATATCGGCGAATGTTTCGGCAAAGGCACAGCCACCTTCATGATCATGGGTGACATCTGCACGCGGCGTTGCCCGTTTTGCGATGTCGGTCACGGTCGTCCGAACCCTCTGGACGTCGACGAGCCTAAAAATCTGGCTAAGACCATCGCTGCCTTGCGGCTTAAGTACGTGGTGATTACCAGCGTGGACCGGGATGATTTGCGCGATGGCGGCGCGGGGCATTTTGTCGAATGCATCAAGGAAGTCCGTACGCAGTCGCCGAATACGCAAATCGAAGTGTTGGTGCCCGATTTCCGTGGCCGCGTGGACAAGGCGTTAGCCATTCTCGAAGCCGCGCCGCCCGACATCATGAATCACAATATGGAAACCGTGCCGCGCTTGTACAAACAGGCACGCCCCGGTTCCGACTATGCCCATTCGCTCGCATTACTACGTGATTTCAAGGCGAAGTTTCCGACCGTTCCGACCAAGAGCGGGCTGATGGTGGGGCTGGGCGAAACCGACGAAGAAATCCTGCAAGTCATGCGTGACATGCGTGCACACCACATCGACATGCTCACCATTGGTCAGTATTTGCAACCGTCACAAGGCCATCTGCCGGTGCTGCGCTACGTGCACCCCGATACTTTTGCGATGTTCGAGCGCGAGGCGTATGCAATGGGCTTCAAGCACGCGGCGGTCGGGGCGATGGTGCGCAGTTCGTATCATGCAGATAAGCAGGCGGATGGCGTGGTTTCGACCGGCTAGCTGATCTCTAGCGGCATACTGTGGCTCGCGCGATCCGGCGTCGTGCGGCAGAGTCGCGACACAATTTAAACCAATCTATGATCTTGGGGCTGGCCTCGCGCTGCGCCTCACTGACTGGGCGCATTTCTTTGAATTCCACTGTCTTTTTTACCAACCGCAAGACGGTATTTTTGCTTGCTTCGTTCTGCTGCCTGCTCTGGGGCAGTGCTTATCCTGCGATCAAAAATGGCTACGCACTGTTCGGCATTGTCGCGAGCGACCTTCCCTCGAAGTTGGTGTTTGCAGGCTATCGCTTCATTCCAGCCGGCTTGGCGTTGCTACTGCTTGCAGCATTGACAAAGAAGAACATCTTCGCGCTGACCCCCCGCGCGCTCGGGCAGCTGACGCTGCTCGGTCTTACGCAGACGAGCTTGCAATATCTGTTTTTCTACCTCGGCCTCGCGTACACGACGGGTGTCAAAAGCTCGATCATGAACGCGACCGGTACGTTTTTCAGCGTGCTACTTGCGCACTACATCTACAAAAATGATCGTCTGAGCGCGCACAAATTGGTCGGCTGCATCGTTGGTTTTGTCGGTGTGATGGTGGTCAATTTCAGCGATGGTTTGTTGTCGTTTGATTTCACCCTGCTTGGCGAGGGCTCAGTCGTGCTCGCGGCATTCGTGCTCTCCGCGTCGTCGATTTATGGCAAGCGCATCTCGCAGCAAATGGACTCGGTCGTGATGACCGGCTATCAGCTCGCGATTGGCGGAGTTGCGCTGCTGTTGACCGGATGGGTGACGGGCGGCACTTTGTCTGGTTTCACGGTGAAATCCACGGCGCTGTTGGTCTATATGGTCATGCTGTCGTCAGCGGCGTTTGCGCTGTGGAGCGTTCTGCTTAAGTACAACCGCGTTAGCATGATCACCGCGTTCAACTTCATGATCCCGGTGTTTGGCACGCTGCTCTCAGCGATGTTTCTCGGCGAGACCATCCTCGAATGGAAAAACGCATTAGCGCTGCTGCTCGTGTGCGGCGGAATTTGGCTGGTGACAAGAGAAGCAGCGAAGTAGCAATTCGTATCGCCGTTGTCCGTGCGATGTCGGTACGACAAAAATTGGCGATTCAAATTCGCAGCAACCTCGCAAAGCAGGTTGCCACGAATTTTCTAATTTTTTCGTGTTCGCGGTTGACGCTCGCCTCACACTGAATCCGTGCGTTGGCCGCATCGCCCGCGTCGGCCGCCGCCATTGAAATCGTGCATCCGAGTATCACTGGCGGCGAACAGGAGGGCACTGCGCCCCGTCTAAAGCTTTGGCAGGCGCCGTGCCCACCAGGGCGTCA
>CAJDUD010000011.1_pt1 | contig 34669 bp, 28 predicted proteins | sample 7390161 | NCBI WGS metagenome assembly CAJDUD01 (sample SAMEA7055664, study PRJEB34461) | soil metagenome | biome: terrestrial ecosystem; feature: Peninsula; material: soil | place: Antarctica | collected 2016
CGAATTCCACCTTTTTTGATGGCGTGCATGACTTCAACCACGGTCAGACCCGGCTCAGCATCGAGCGAACCGGCTGGTACTTTCCATGCGGCCTCAAAGCGCGCCCTTGTTTCGACGTTGGAGACATGCTGATAGTCCGGGTACATCATCGGGATCAAGCCCGCGTCGGATGCGCCCTGAACGTTGTTTTGACCCCTTAGCGGGTGCAATCCGGTTCCGGGCCGACCAATCTGGCCAGTCATTAGCGCCAGCGCAATCAGGCAGCGTGCATTGTCAGTGCCGTGAACGTGTTGCGACACGCCCATACCCCACAGAATCATCGAGCCTTTCGACGTCGCGTAAAGCCGGGCCACGTAGCGAATGGTTTCGGCGTCAATGCCGCAGATCGGCGCCATCATTTCGGGCGTGTATCCCTCCACGTTTTTGCGCAGATCGTCGTAGCCAATGGTGCGGCTCGCGATGAATTCGGCGTCGACCAGATTTTCAGTCACGATGACGTTCATCATCGCGTTGAGCATCGCCACATCGGTGTCGGGCTTGAATTGCAGGAATCGATGCGCGATTCGCACGAGGTCGGAACGGCGGGGGTCGCAGATGACGAGCTTGGTGCCGTTGTTCACGGCGTTTTTGATCCAGCTCGCCGCGACCGGATGATTCACGCTTGGGTTCGCGCCGATGATGATGACCAACTCGGCTTTAGTCACATCCATCACGGGGTTCGATACCGCGCCCGAGCCGATGCCTTCGAGCAATGCCACTACGCTTGAGGCGTGACACAGGCGCGTGCAGTGGTCGACGTTATTGCTGCCGAATCCAGTGCGCACAAGCTTCTGGAACAGGTAGGCCTCTTCGTTGCTGCCTTTCGCAGAGCCGAAACCAGCGAGCGATTTTTTGCCGTGGGTGTCACGAATTTGCGCGAGTTTCCCGCCCGCGAATTCAAGCGCTTCTTCCCATGAGGCTTCGCGGAACACATCCATCACGCGATCCGGATCCATGACGAAGTCGCCGGTTTTCGGCGCATCAGCGCGGCGAATAAGCGGCTTGGTCAGCCGATGCGGATGATGGGCGTAATCGAAGCCGTAGCGCCCCTTCACGCATAAGCGCTCATGGTTCGCCGGACCATCGCGGCCATTTACGAAGAGGATTTTGTCGTCTTTGACGTTGTAGGTCAGTTGACAACCGACGCCGCAATATGGACAGACTGACTCGACCTGTTTGTCGGGCACGGCCAACGCGACTTCGCGAGCCGGCATCAACGCACCAGTCGGGCAGACTTGCACGCACTCGCCGCAGCCGACGCAGGTAGAAGCGCCCATCGCGTCGTCCATATCGAACACGATTTTGGCGTGCTCGCCGCGGAAGGCGAGGCCGATCACGTCGTTGACCTGCTCGTCACGGCAAGCGCGCAGGCAGCGGGTGCACTGAATACAGGCGTCGAGATTAACTGCGATGGCAGGGTGCGACAGGTCCGCGGGCACCGATTCACGCGCCGCAAAACGTGGTTTACCGACGCCCAGTTTCTGCGCCCACTGATCGACTTCGTTGTGCCGCGTGTAGCTGGTTTCCGGCATGTCGGCGAGCAGGAGTTCCAGCACCAATTGCTGCGACTTCACGGCGCGCTCGCTATCCGTCGTCACCTTCATGCCGTTAGCTGCCATGCGGCAGCAGGACGCTGCCAGAACACGCTCACCGGCGATTTCGACCATGCAGGAGCGGCAATTGCCAACGGCCTCCAGGCCCTCGGTGTAGCAAAGGCGCGGAATCTCAATACCTTCGCGGTCGGCCACCTGAATCAGCGTCTGATCTGCGCGCGCGGTGACGCTACGACCGTTTAGCTCGAAGGTGACGGTAGGGGCGTCAAGCGACGCCATTTCGAGCCTTGTGATTGCGTTCATGATGTGAAACCTTTGTTCTGTCTACGCCAGCTCGTGGGGGAAATACTTGACCACGCAGTCCACTGGATTTGGTGCTGCCTGACCTAAACCGCAAATTGACGCATCGCGCATCACGACGGAAAGATCAGCCAATAATGCGACGTCCCACGTCGGTTGCTCGATCAGGGCTGACGCCTTGGCCGTACCGTTGCGACAGGGTGTGCATTGACCGCAGGATTCATGCTGGAAAAAGCGCATGGTGTTGCGCGCCGCAGCGACTGCTGTGTCGTGATTGGACAGCACAACAACCGCTGCCGAACCAATGAAGCAGCCGTACGGTTGCAAAGTATCGAAGTCGAGCGGAATCGTGTTCATGCTCGCGGGCAGGATACCGCCCGATGCACCACCGGGCAGGTAGCCGTAAAACGTATGCTCGGGCAACATGCCGCCGCAATGCTCGTCGATCAATGCCTGAATTGTGATGCCCGCAGGCGCGAGTTTCACGCCGGGGTTCTTGACGCGACCGGATACCGAAAACGAGCGCAACCCTTTGCGACCATTCGCGCCAAACGACGCAAACCATGCGCCGCCTTTTTCCAGCAGTTCGCGAACCCAGTACAGTGTTTCGAAGTTGTGCTCCAGCGTCGGGCGGCCGAAAAGACCAACCTGTGCCACGTACGGCGGACGCAGTCGTGGCATGCCGCGCTTGCCTTCGATCGATTCGATCATCGCCGACTCTTCGCCACAGATGTAGGCACCGGCACCGCGCCTCAGAATGATCTCCGGCATATTAGCCATCGGCGGATCCGCGCGCAGCTTGGCTATTTCGGCCTCAAGCATGACGCGGCAACCGTGATATTCGTCGCGGAGATAAACGTAAGTCTGCGCGATGCCGACGGCCCACGCCGCGATCAGCATACCTTCAAGAAAGCGATGTGGATCGCGCTCAAGCAACACGCGATCCTTGAATGTGCCTGGCTCGCCTTCATCAATATTTACGGCCATCAGGCGTGGCCCAGACTCGGCGCGCACGATTCGCCACTTGCGTCCCGCTGGAAAACCCGCGCCGCCGAGGCCACGCAGGCCCGAATCTTCCATTGTTTTGATCACGGATTCAACATCGCGCGTGCCGGAAATGCATTCGTTCAACAGAGCGTAGCCGCCCTGCGCACGATAGGCGGCAAGATCAATGAAGCCGGATGGTTCGTGCGATACGGCGTTGGCCTTGACCTTCGCTGCAATCGCTTCAGAGGTCGCATTGGGCACCGGATTTTGTCCCACGGCAACAGCAGGTGCCTGTTCGCATCGACCAATGCACGGAGCGGCGATGACGCGTACTTCCTTGCCGAGAATCGCCGGTAATTTGGCAAGCAATTCTCTGGCGCCGGCCATCTCACAGGAGAGGCCATCGCACACGCGAACGGTCAGCGCAGCGGGCGCAATTTCGCCCTCTTTTACAACATCAAAGTGGTGATAAAAAGTGGCGACTTCGTAGACCTCGGTTTGGGCAAGGCGCATCTCTTGCGCGAGTGCTGCGAGATGCGCCGCCGACAGATGACCGAAGCGATCCTGAATTTTGTGCAGATGCTCAATCAACAGATCGCGCTGTCGCGAATGATCGCCGAGCAACGCCTGAACCTGCGTCAGGGCCGCAGCGTCAACGCGACGGCCTTTGGGGGCTTGGCGTTTACGCGTTCTGATGCTGTTTTCCGAGACAATAGGTATTACCGCGTAGTTCATCCTAGATCACTTTTTCTTCACGCAACGTGGCGATTTTTGCAGCGCTGTAGCCGAGTTGGGTGAGCACTTCGTCGGTGTGTTCACCCAGCAGCGGCGAGCGCGTCACGATAGTTGGGCTGTCCGACATCTTGATCGGATTACCGACGGTCAAGTATTTGCCGCGTACTGGATGATCGACTTCGACGATGGTCCCGGTTTCACGCAGCGAGGGCTCTTCGGCGATCTCTTTCATCGACAGGATCGGGCCACACGGAATGTCGTGTTCATTCAGGATGTCCATTGCCTCAAATTTGGTCTTGGTCATCGTCCATTGCTCGATGCGTCTAAAGATAGGCTTCAGGTGCAACAGGCGCGCGGCAGGTGTGGCAAAAGCTTCATCATCGATCCAACCCGGTTCACCAATCACTTTGCACACTGCGGGCCAGACGCCTGATTGCGGGATGAAGTAGATGTAGGCGTTGGGGTCCGTTTCCCAGCCTTTGCATTTGAGGATGGAGCCCGGTTGACCGCCACCAGAGGCATTGCCTGCGCGCGGCACGGCATCACCGAATTTGCCATCGGGGTATTGCGGATATTCGTGCATGGTGCCGGTGCGCTCCAGTCGCTGCTGATCACGCAGCTTCACGCGGCAGAGATTGAGCACGGCGTCTTGCATTGGTGCCAACACTTTCTGGCCGCGATCTGTTTTATGTCGCTGCAACAGTGCTGCGAGAATGCCTAGCGCGAGGTGCAGACCCGTGCCGCTGTCGCCAATCTGCGCACCCGTCACCATCGGTGGGCCGTCGTCAAAACCTGACGTCGAGGCCGATCCGCCCGCGCATTGCGCAACGTTTTCATAGACCTTGCAGTTTTCGTATTTGCCGGGGCCAAAGCCTTTGACCGAGGCCACCACCATGCGCGGATTCAACTCGTTAATGCGCTCCCAGCTGAAACCCATGCGATCCAGCGCCCCTGGCGCGAAGTTCTCGACCAGCACATCACAATGCTTGATCAGCGCTTCCAGCACTTCCTTGCCTTTGGGCTTTTTGGTGTCGACGGTGATCGAACGCTTGTTATGGTTGAGCATCGTGAAATACAGGCTGTCAGCACCGGGTATGTCGCGAAGTTGACCGCGCGTGGCGTCACCTTCACCAGCACGCTCCACCTTGATCACGTCGGCGCCAAACCACGCCAGTAGCTGCGTGCAGGTGGGCCCGGACTGGACATGCGTGAAATCGAGGATTCGATAGCCTTCGAGTGCTTTGCTCATGGGGTCTCTGTTGTTCTGCGGTCTACTGTGGGCGGTGGCAGGGTACGCTACTTCGCTGCGAGTTGAGCTTCGAGTTCGGCGATGCGCTTACGAAGTGCGCGATCTTCGGCAAAGCGTGTTGTCTCATCGCGGATGATTGCCACGATTGAGCCTACTTTTCCATCCGGTTCGAACAGCATCGCAACCGTGAATGCAATCGACATTGCGCGCCCGTCCTTGTCAATGGCTGGCACTCGCAGCAGATCATTGCCATACTTCGTGATGCCCGTGGCCATTGACTTGTCATAGCCTTCCCAGTGGCGCTGGCGCAAGCGCTCTGGCGTGATGATGTCAAGTGTCTTGCCCAACGCTTCGACTTCGGAATGACCGAACATTCGCTCCGCTCCCGCGTTCCACAATACGATGACACCTTTGGCGTCGGCCACTACGACCGCGTCACCAATCGCCGCCACTAGCTGTTTGCAGTCAATTGCTGTATTCATGTTCACACTCCTTTAGTCGTGTCCTGTTTTCATCGGATCAACCGCTACCCCTGAAATAACAACGGCACCGTGAGGCGCCGTTGTTGCAAGCATCGCGGGCGATTTATTGCCGGGTGGTTAGACCGCCTTGCTTGCGTGCATGGCTGCGATCTGATCCTTGTTATAGCCGAGGCCAGTGAGCACCTCATCGGTGTGCTCACCTAACAGTGGCGAGGCGGTAACTACTGGCTTGATATCTGAGAACTTGATCGGGCTGCCAACGGTCCAGTAGCTGCCACGCACTTTATGCGGCACTTCAACGATGGAGCCGCTGGCGCGTAACGATTCATCGTGCAATAGATCCCGCATCGACAAGACCGGCGCGCACGGGATGTCGAACTTGCGGAAGACGTTAACCGCTTCGAATTTGGTCTTGTCTTTGATGAAGTCCTCGATGGTGGCGAAGATGTCCATGATGTGCGGCTGGCGACCCTTTGGCGTGTTGTACGCAGGGTCATCCTTCCACTCGGGCTTGTTTAGTGCGTCGCAAATGGGGCCCCAGGCGTGGCCTTGCACGGTGAAATAAATGTAGGCGTTGGGGTCGGTTTCCCATCCCTTGCACTTCAAAATCCAGCCCGGTTGGCCGCCACCGCCGGCGTTGGCACCGCGCGGCACCGCGCCATCCTTGAAATATTCCATTTCGTTCGGGTACTGGGGGTACTCTTCGAGGTAGCCCAAGCGGTCGAGACGCAACTGATCGCGCATCTTGACGCGGCACAGATTGAGCACACTGTCCTGCATGGACACGGCCACCTTTTGGCCCTTGCCCGTTTTCTGACGGCCGATGTAGGCGGTCAAGATGCCGATAGCCAGATGCATACCGGTGTTCGAGTCGCCGAGTGCAGCAGCCGAGATGGTGGGGCCAGAGTTCTCACCTTTCCAGTATCCGGTGGTTGATGCAGCACCGCCAGCGCACTGCGCGACGTTTTCATAGACCTTCAGGTCTTCGTAGTGGTGACCATCAGAGAATCCCTTGACTGACGCAAGGATCATCTTGGGGTTGAGCGATTGAATGTGTTCCCAGGTGAAACCCATACGATCCAGCGCGCCGGGGCCGAAGTTTTCAACCATGACGTCGCATTCTTTAATCAGACGCTCCAGCACTTCTTTGCCGGCAGCCTGCTTGGTGTCGAGCGTCAAGCCGCGCTTGTTGCTGTTCAACATGGTGAAGTAGAGCGCGTCGGCATCGGGCATGTCGCGCAATTGACTGCGGGTGACGTCACCAGATCCGGGGCGTTCGACCTTGATCACGTCTGCGCCAAACCATGCAAGCATCTGAGTGCAGGCCGGGCCCGCCTGAACGTGGGTGAAGTCGATAATCTTAATGCCGCTTAACGGTAGGTTTTCCATTTTCTAATCTCCTAGTGAATTGCTCAGTGTGCGTAACTTATTTCTTCTTGGCGGCTTGCGGGTTCAGGCTGGTGATGCGTCCGCTCTCGGTGCCGGCGGTCTCATCAATGATGGCATTGATCAGTGTCGGTTTTCCGGATTTGACAGCTTCTTCCATTGCCTTGCGCAACTCGGCGGGAGTGGCGGCCTGCACGCCGACACCACCGAAGGCTTGCATCATCATCTCATAGCGCGCGCCCTTGACAAACACGGTCGGTGCCACGTCGGCAGTCCCTGAAGTGTTCACGTCGGTGCCACGGTATACGCCGTTGTTATTCATCACCACCACGCAAATCGGCAGGTTGTAGCGGCAAATTGTCTCGACTTCCATACCGCTGAAACCGAAGGCGCTGTCGCCCTCGACAGCAAAAACCTGTTTGCCGCTGACGACCGCCGCTGCGATTGAGAAACCCATGCCGATTCCCATGATGCCCCAGGTGCCGACGTCCAGGCGCTTGCGGGGCTGATACATGTCGACGATGGAGCGGGTGAAGTCGAGTGCGTTGGCGCCTTCGTTCACGAGAATCGCGTCCGGGTTGGCCTTGATGATGTCGCGCACCACGGCCAGCGCGCTGTGAAAGTTCATCGGTGACGGGTCTTTCGCCAGCGTCTCGGCCATTTTGGCGATATTTTTGGTGCGACGCTCGGTAATGGCGTTCGTCCATTCGGTCGGTGGCTTCGCCCAACCCGTACCCATGCCAGCCAAAAGCGCTGACACGCAGGAGCCGACGTCGCCGACCAGCGGCGCGTCAGTGGCCACGTTGCTATCGGCCTCTTGCGGGGAAATGTCGATTTGAATGTACTTTTGGCCACCCCAGGCCTTGTGATCCTTGCCTCCCCAGGTTTTGCCTTTGCCATGCGAGAGCAGCCAATTGAGGCGCGCCCCAATAAGTACCACTACGTCGGCTTCAGGCAAAACGTAGGAGCGAGCGGCAGCGGCGGACTGTTCGTGGGTGTCCGGCAGGATGCCCTTGGCCATGGACATAGGCAGGTAGGGAATGCCGGTGCTCTCAATGAGTTGGCGAATTTCGGCATCAGCCTGGGCGTAGGCGGCCCCCTTCCCCAACACAATCAAAGGTCTTTTGGCACCTTTGAGTAGATCAAGCGCACGCTTAATCGCATCCGGAGCGGGGATCTGACGCGGTGCTGCGTCCACAACTCTGATCAGAGAGCGCTTGCCCGCTTCGGCGTCCATGCTTTGCGCGAACAGCTTGGCAGGCAGGTCAAGATACACGCCACCGGGTCGACCGGACAACGCCGCGCGTATAGCGCGCGCGATACCCACGCCGATGTCTTCGGCATTCAGCACGCGAAACGCGGCTTTGCATAGCGGTTTGGCGATGGCGAGCTGATCCATTTCTTCATAGTCGCCCTGCTGGAGATCAACAATTTCGCGCTCGCTGGAGCCGCTGGGCAGATGCCCGGCTTCTGGGTCAAAAAGCCCGCTGCGGCGGCCGCGTTGCCCGCGTGCTGCTCGTGACGGAAGGATATGACACGCATACCTTCGGTCTGCGCCATTCGTGTAAGGTCAGTGATCGGAATGCCGGGCAGGCCAAAGATGGTGTCGATACCATTCAATTTAAGTGCATTGATGACCAGGTGAAATCCGTCGATCGTTTCTTGTGCGGATGCGTCGGTTGTCATGTTCAGGTGTCTCCTTCTTGTTCCGGTAAAGACTTGCGGGCTCAGTTTGAGCGGCATTTATGCCAGCTGCATCTGGCGCGATACGCATGCCATATGTTGTTTCAGGATTATCATTCGCCCTCGCAAGCTTCCCCGTTGACTTCGGTCAATTTTCGAAAAGTAAGCCATAGGGGAAACCTTATAAGGTCGATTAAAAACCGGATGAAATCGCTGTGACATCGTTACTGAGCCATCCTGAACGAAGAATCATCGCTGCCCAGCTCAATCAGAACGAAGTGCTTAAGGGGCTGACCGAGAGTGATCGCGCCGAGCTGGAAACTCATCTTGAAATCATCGATGGCAATAAAGGCGACTTTTTGCTGCGCCAGGGCGTGCGCGAGATGGAGCAGTATTTTATTGTCGAGGGTGTGCTGAAGCGCGTGGTATCCAGCCCCGAAGGCAAGGAGATGATTCTTCGTTTTGCCGCGGAGGGCGACATGGAAACCAGCTATGCCGCGTGGCGTATGGGCACGCCCACGCCGTATGGGATAGTCTGTGTGACCAAAGTGCGGGTGGCGCGGTTGCCATTGCCGCACTGGGTTGAGTTTCTGGAGCGACGTCTGGTGTCGAAGGACTTGTTTGAGAGCGCCGTCATGCGACTCATGACCGAGGTCATGGGCCACACTATCACGCTGCACTTGCTCGATGCGCCGGGTCGGGTGCATCGCTTTTTGCGCAAGCGCCCCGATCTGGTGGATCGGATCCCGCAAAAGCAATTGGCGGCACATTTAAATCTATCCGCGGAAACGTTGAGTCGACTGCGGCAACGCGGAAAAATCTAGCGCTGCCGTAGCCACTTTTTGCTTTACGCTTGGCGTGACATATGCGCTTTGCGCATTGGCTTCAACACAAACCACGCCATAAGTGCTGCCACTGCGTTCATTATGCTTGCTACGACGAACACAGTGTGCCAGCTACCTGTTGCGGCGGCAAGCACGCTGGACAATGGCACCAAAAGTGATGCCGTGCCTTTTGCGGTGTAGAGCAACCCGGCGTTAGCGGCAGCGTATTTCGATCCGAACGTATCCGCACAGGTTGACGGAAATAAACTGTAAATCTCACCCCACGCGAAGAACACCAGACCGGTAAGGATCACGAAAGCAATCGGATTTTGGCCGAAGTTGTAGAGCAGCAGGATGCCGACCGCTTCAAGCGCAAACGCGATGAACATGGTGGGCTCGCGACCAATTTGATCCGAGACCCAACCGAAGAAAGGACGCGTTAGCCCGTTTAATACACGGTCAATCGCTAACGCGAAAGTCAGGGCTGGCAGAACAAGGCCCATGATGTTGACCGGCACGTCGCCAATCTTGAAATCTTTGGCGATCGGCCCGAGCTGCGCCGTGGCCATCAAGCCACCTGCCGCGACCATCACAAACATCACATACATCACCCAAAACACTGGCTGACGCAGCACCTCAGACGGGCTGTAATCGCGTTTGGTTTGTTGCACATTGATCGATGAAATGCCGGTCAATTTTTTACTCTCTGGTGCACGCGTCAGGAACCAGGCGATCACGAAAACGACGATGCCTTGACCAATGCCGAAGTAGAAAAATGCAGCTTCGTAACCGCTCGACTTGATAAAGGCCGAAATCGGAATGATGGTCAACGCCGAGCCGGCTCCAAAACCTGCCGCCGTGAGGCCCGCAGCCAGTCCACGACGATCTGGGAACCACTTCAAAGCATTCCCGACGCACGTACCGTAAACCGCACCGGCACCGATACCGCCGACAGCGGCTGCAATGTAGAGCATGGTCAGCGAATCAGCGTAGGAATTCAACACCCAGCCCAAGCCGCACAAGATGCCACCGACCAGCACTACGGGGCGCGGCCCAAAACGATCAACGAGATAGCCCTCAATCGGAACTAACCAGGTTTCGGTCAGTACGAATATTGTGAAAGCCACTTGAATCGCGGCACGGCTCCAGCCGTGTTTATCGGCGATAGGGTTCACAAACAGGGTCCAACCGTACTGCAAGTTGGCGATCATTGCCATGCAGATAATGCCGAAGATGAGTTGGCCCCATCGATAGAACGGGTGACGAGCCGTCTCCATGCCACCCCCCATTCCTGGTGCTGTCGCGCTGGTTGCGTTCATTGGATTCTCCTTGGTGTCTTCGGTTATTTGTTAGATTGAGGCGTCGCCGTACACAGATGTTGGGGTTCAGTGGATGCCGCGTGGATCACGTCTACGTCGAAACGGGTTGGTTGAGCAGATGAGTCGTGCGACCGAGCTTCGACAGTTTTCGGACTTTTGCTGGCGTGGATCAAACGTCGGGTTCACAGACCACTCGCACGGATTGCGCCACGCGAGACAGGAGCGATTGTTTGACTACGCGCATACGATGTGCTTGACCGAAGTCATGAATTAGGGAAAACGCTAATCGATCATCTTTTCGTCGTGCCGAACGGCATTATGAGCACGACTGGCGTCACATAAGCTGGCTAATATGGGTGTTAGAGCGGCGCAAATGGCCGCAGAGGTAACAACTATGGTGCGTTGCAGCAAGAGAATTGCGGGTTTACCCTATAATGGAATCGACTTCCATTTCATCATTAGGAGAATCGCAATGTCGAACAGCACGTACGCCGCGCAATCGGTCAAGATCATCGCTGCACCAATCCGCGTTGTCAGTTTCTTGAACGAGTTATTCAACAACACACCGCTCGGCATGCTTCTGGCAGCGTTAAATGCGCCAGCTAAGCGTCGTTAAACCGGCCAACGGCTGCAATGAAAACGCCCTCCGAAGAGGGCGTTTAGCGTTGGGCGACGGCGAAAGTTGTTACGCGCCCTTAATCTTGCCCATCAGTGCCTGTACTGCTGGCCACACAAGCATTACCAGCGCAACGACTGTGATAGTTCCGACCAGCGGGTTTGAGAAGAACACAGAGAGTTCACCGCCAGACGACAGCAGCGACTGACGGAACGCGTTTTCTGCCATGTCGCCCAACACGAGCGCCAGCACGAGCGGTGCCATTGGGTAGTTCAGTTTTTTGAATACATAGCCCACCACACCAAAGCCCATCATCAGCCAAACGTCAAACATCGAGCTGTGAACGGTGTAGGCGCCGACAGCGCAGATCACCAGAATCACTGGCGCGATGATCGAGAACGGGATGCGCAAGATCGCGGCAAACCACGGTACCGTCGCCAGCACTACGACGAGGCCAACAATGTTGCCCAGATACATACTGGCGATCAGGCCCCATACGAAGTCCTTTTGCTCAACAAAAAGCAGAGGGCCAGGTTGCAGGCCCCAGACTAGCAATCCACCGAGCAGCACCGCCGCAGTGGGTGAGCCGGGGATGCCGAGCGTAAGCATTGGCAGCAGTGCCGATGTGCCCGCGGCATGGGCAGCCGTCTCCGGCGCGAGCACGCCTTCGATCTCGCCTTTACCGAATTTGGCAGCATTCGGTGAGAAGCGTTTGGCGATACCGTAGCCCATGAACGATGCCGGTGTTGCGCCACCTGGTGTGATGCCCATCCAGCAGCCGATGAACGAACTGCGCAGATAAGTCTTCCAGTACTTTGGCAACATCTTCCATGTTTCCCAAACCACCGCGGGCGTGATCTTGGCGGTTTTGCCACGGAAGGCGAGTCCTTCTTCCATCGTCAGCAAGATCTCACCGATGCCGAACAGGCCGATCACCGCGATCAGGAAATCGAAGCCTTTGATCAACGGTTCGAGCCCGAACGTCAGACGCAGTTGACCGGTCACGTTATCCATCCCTATCGCCGCCAGCGCAAAACCGAGGAACATCGCTGCAAGGGTCTTCCATGCCGGCTCTTTGCTCATGCCGACGAAACTACAAAATGTCAGCAACTGCACGGCGAAAAATTCCGGTGGTCCAAATTGCAGCGCAAACTTGGCGACAAGTGGCGCCAGAAAAGTGATGACGATGATGGCGACCAGAGCGCCAAAAAACGAAGAGCTGAATGCGGCTGTCAGCGCCTGCGCAGCCTGCCCGTTTTGCGCCATCGGATAACCGTCAAACGTCGTCGCGACCGACCACGGCTCACCGGGAATATTAAACAGGATCGAAGTGATCGCTCCGCCAAACAGCGCCCCCCAGTAGATGCACGAGAGCATAATGATCGCGGAGGTCGGGTTCATGCTGAAGGTCAACGGCAATAAAATTGCAACGCCATTTGCGCCGCCCAAACCGGGCAGCACGCCAATAATCACGCCCAGCAAAATACCGAGAAACATGAGTCCGATGTTGGTGGGCGAGAGGGCTACCGCGAACCCTTGCATTAATGCCTGAATTTCATCCATGATGTTTCCTAGTAGCCAAACAGTGATTCAAGCGGGCCCTTGAGCAGCGGCACTTTGAACCAGATTTCAAACATTGCAAACAACACCAGCGACGTGCCAATGCCGACGGCGGCACATTTCGCGTAACTGAACTTGCCCTGCCAGCGCATGAAGAAGCCAATCAGCAGCGCGCCGGACACATAAATACCCAACCACTGCATCGCAAAGACGAAGGCCAATGCCGGAAAAAACATCGCAGAAACCAAACGAATTTCCTCGACCGACACAAACGATTTTTCGCGTGACATGCGCCACGCTTTCACCAGATTCACGACTGACGCGAGCCCCATGAGTGCGCCGATATAAAAGGGAAAGTAGCCACTTTCCGGGCCGCTTGGGCCCCAGCCCGCACCCATACGACGGCTGTCCCACATGATCAGTAATGCCAGCAGCAGCAGGCAAGCCGAAACAACAATTTCAAGCGTTCGCGTCGATGCGGCGCTGCGCTCCACTGGCTCAGACATTGAGGCCTCCTTGAATTTTTTATGAGTTGCGATTGCCCCAGCCCGGGCTCTCGGCCTTCCGAGAGCGGGCTTAATGGGGCGAAGCTAGAACGCTGAGGATTTACTTGTTGGCGACGAAGCCAGCTTCCTGCATGAGCGTTCTATGACGAGCGTCTTCTTTGCCGACCCACGCGGCGTACTCAGCACCCGCCATGAAGGTTGTGTTGAACGCGCCTTCCTCCATGAACTTCGCCCACTCAGGCGTGGCACGGACCTTTTTCATCAAATCAACGTAAAACGCGGTTTGATCCGGCGTCACGCCCGGCGCCATAAACACGCCACGCAACATGAGGTATTCGATGTCGAGGCCACTCTCTTTGCAGGTCGGGATTTCGCTCCAGCTCTTGTCGGCAATCTTTTCTTTTTGTGCGAGGCGTTTGCCGTCGAACACGCAGAGCGGACGAAGTTTGCCGCCGCGCCACTGCGCGACCGCCTCGATCGGGTTATTCACGGTCGATTCGATATGTTTGCCTACCAACTGCACGGCGACTTCACCACCGCCTTTGTACGGAACATAAATGAATTTGACGCCAGCGGCCTTTTCAATCAACGCTGTAATAATTTGATCTTCCTGCCGCGACCCCGTTCCGCCCATACGCAGTTTGCCGCCGCCAGCTTTAACCGCCGCGAGGTACTCCTGCGCAGTCTTATAGGGGCTCTCCGCGTTCACCCAGAGCACGAATTCGTCAAGTGCGAGCATGGCGACGGGCGTCATGTCCTTGTAGCTAAAGGGCACACCGGTTGCCACCGGAGTGGTGAACAAATTGGATAGTGTGATGACAATCTTGTGCGGATCGCCCTTGGAGTTTTTCATCTCCAGAAAACCTTCGGCGCCTGCGCCGCCGCCCTTGTTGACGACCACCATCGAGGACTTCATCAAGTTGTGCTTGGTGACAATGCCCTGCACAAGGCGCGCCATCTGATCCGCGCCGCCACCGGTGCCAGCGGGCACCACGAATTCGACCGTCTTGGTGGGCTCCCACGCGAATGCGGCGCTAGCGCCCAGCGCCGTTACACCGATGAACGCGGCAGAGAGCGCGACTTTGATCTTTGAAAGGCTAAATTGACTCACGATGGTTATCTCCTTTTGTTTGGCGAAGCGACTTGTAGTCTGACTTAGCCCTGACTGTAAATTTCAAACTCCTATTGTTCTATTGATCAAGGTCAATTTTCGCGAAACAGTTGGTGGGGGAAACCCGATGTCATAAAACTGAACCGAGCATCATCGAAATGTGAGTTTCGCGAGACGCAGCCATTTGCGGTTCGTTGACAATGTCGCTTTCGCTCACTGCAATGGATGGTCTGTAAGACTCATGGAATACCTCAACGCTTGGTTCCTGGGCTACATCGTGCTTGGTATCGTTGTCGGATTTCTCGCTGGCTTGCTCGGCATTGGCGGCGGCATGACGATGGTGCCGGTGCTCGCCTACATGTTCCCGGCGCAGGGCTTTCCGTATGAGACGCGGTTTCAGGTGATTCTTGCGACCGCGATGGCGACGATCATTTTCACCTCGATTTCCTCGCTGCGTGCGCATCACGCCAAGGGCGCGGTGAATTGGCGCGTGATCGGATTGATGTCACCGGGGATTCTGGTGGGCGGACTACTAGGTTCGCGCGTGGTGTCGCATTTATCGACTTCGTTTCTGGCGATTTTTTTCGTCTGCTTCATGTTCTACAGTGCGACGCAGATGCTCATCAATTTCAAGCCGAAAGCAGCGCGCACCTTGCCCGGTGCGCTCGGCATGAGTCTCGCAGGCGTGATTCTGGGATTTCTGTCGGCGATGGCGAGTGTGGGCGGCGCCTTCTTCGCAATCCCGTTTTTAACCTGGTGCAACGTACCGATTCACACGGCCATCGGCACGTCGGCGGCGCTCGGTTTCCCCATTGCGTTGTTCACCACGATTGGCAATGTGTTTAATGGCTGGAACGTGGCTAACGTGCCGCAGCCGTCGCTGGGTTTCGTCTACTTGCCGGCGTTGGTCGGCATCTCGATAGCGAGCGTACTAGTCGCGCCATATGGCGCGCGGTTGGCCCATCGTTTGCCTGTGCAGACGCTGAAAAGGAGCTTCGCGGTGATGCTTTATGTGCTCGGTGCCAAGATGCTGTGGGGCGTCCTGACAGCGTAGAAATTGATATCAACTTTTGGCTGAAATGACCGTGCTATAGGGCTTATGAGTTGATTTAATCGTTTATCGACTATTCAATATATGTGGCTTCAGCCCCCGAGCAAGCGCCACTTCAATAAAAAGCTATAGGTGAATACTATGCACTGGCAAGCGATTTTGTAATGTAGGCCCACTCCGCGTTCGATACCGGCGTGATCGACAGCCGATTGCCGCGTTGCAATATGCGCATTTCAGTCAATTCGGGCGCGGCACGTAGCACCGCGAGCGGAATCAACTTGAACTTCTTCACGAATGCGACCTCGACGCACACCCACAGGGGATTCTCAGGCTTCGATTTCGGGTCGAAATGCGAGTCTTTTTTGTCGAACTGCGTCACGTCCGGGGCAGCGGCTTTAGCAACCTGGCAGATTCCCGCAATGCCCGGCTCCGGGCAACTGGAATGATAGAAAAAAACCCGATCCCCGACCTTCATGTCGTCGCGCATAAAGTTTCGCGCCTGATAGTTGCGTACACCAAACCAGGCGCTCTGCCTGTCGCGCTTCAGGTCGTCGATACTGTACTCGCCCGGTTCAGACTTCATTAACCAGTAGGACATGCGCTGCTCCAGATTCGCAAAACGAAAATTCGAATTTTCCAAACAGAAAGGGAGTCCGCAGACTCCCTTTTAAATATTCAGACTCCCGCGAATGCCGCAACGGCCGTCACCTTGAACCGGGGTTCAAGAGTGGATGCTCCACCGCGACTACAAGGTACAGCTGGCGACCCAGAGCTTTCGCTTTAGGGAAGAGCCGCGCACACGGCCACGATAGAAGAGCATCCTCGCGACAAGCGCATTGGTACAAAGAATCTTCGACCGCCACACACACCGCAGGAGCAGTTCAGATTCTACGCTTCTTGATTTCGGAAACCACCGCGCAAAAGTACGCTAATTAGCTTGCGACGCGGCCAGCGCGCGCTTCAAATTTGCTGTCATGGCCAGCACGCGAGACTCAACGCGGGGATCAGCCTCAACTGCCGGGTTGGTAGCCGCCAACTCAAGCGCTGCCAGCAGCAAAACCCGCTCAATTTCGGCGGTAGGCTGCTTCTGGGCAATGACGGCGCATTCGGCCTCAACAATGGCGATGGCCTCGGCTAAGGCGACGCGCTCACCCTCGGGCGCGCCAATGCGAAACTGACGACCATGAATATTGGCCTCCAGCGTTGTGCTCATGCGGCTTTTTCTTCCGGCGCAACACTAATCGTGGCTTCAGTAATCGGCTGTGGCAGTCGTTCGGCGACGATTCGTAACTTGTGTCCCGCAGACCGCATGCGCTCAGTTTGTTCCGACAAGGCCGCACGCAAGCGAGCGTTCTCTTCGGACAGCGCTAACAATCGCGCGGTCACAGCGTTGAGCGTGGTTTCAAGGTCGTCAAGACTGGAAGTCATCTCTCAACTATATCAAGTGGCGGCAACGTTTGCTTGCGGTGCGGTCAATTGGGTGTGACTGGGCGCCATATGCGTACTGAGCGCCTGGTAAACCACTGTGAGAATTTCCAGCTCCTCAATGCCACCCGGGGTCGGAAGCGTTACCGTGTCGCCCTCGCGGCTCTTGGTGAGTGCGCGAGCGATCGGACTCACCCAGCTGACATAGCCACGCTGCGGATCGACTTCATCGAGCCCCACAATCGAAATTGTCTTTTCCTCGTTGCGTTGATTGACAACATGCACGGTCGCGCCGAAAAACACCTGATCGGTATCGCGCGTCGTCGGGTCAATCACCTCCGCCGCGTCGAGCCGTTGCACCAGATAACGCATGCGACGATCAATCTCGCGCAGGCGCTTTTTGCCGTACAGGTAATCGCCATTCTCACTTCGATCGCCATTGCTGGCAGCCCATGAAACCACGCGCGTCACCTCGGGGCGATCTACCGTGATCAGATGCTCAAGCTCGGCCTTCAGTCGTCCGTGACCGCCCGGCGTCATGTAGTTTTTGGTGCCCGCCGGCAGGGCCGGAAGAACGATATCTTCGTCATCGTCCGGTGCGTCGGGGTTTTCTTTGGTAAAGGCTTTGCTCATGGTGGTGCTGCACCGCATGGGGCGGACGATAGGAGCGATGATAGTTGAGTTGAAGCAGCACGCCAGCCCCTGCTTAAAGACCCGACCCGACACCGTGCAACAATTTGAGTATGACAACAGGCACCACCGATTTTGCGCGATACCGACGATTGCTCGGATACGCTAAACCCTATCGCGGTCGCCTGATCGCAGGCACGTTGATGCTGGCACTGGTTTCTTTGGTGGAGCCGGTAATTACGATTGCGTTTTCGCGCATCCTTGATCGGGCCTTTGTGGCCGAAGGAACGGTGAAAGCTGCGGCAACTGTCAGCCATCCGCTGGCGCAAAGCGCACTAACGCAGTCGTTTCTTGCACCACTCACCAATGCGCTCGATGCAATTCCAATTCTCTGGTTTCCCTTGCTGCTGGTAGCAATTTTTGCGCTGCGCGGCACTGCCAATTTTCTGGGAGATTTGGCGTTGCACTGGGTGGCGAGTCGGGTGGTGTTTGATTTGCGCAGCGCGACATTCGCGCACATGTTGCGCTTGCCGGTGAGTTTCTTTGATCGAAATGCGACGGCAGAACTGACGTCGAAAATCACTTTCGACACGCAACAGGTCGGAGCGGTCACCAGTCAGGCGCTGACTACGCTCGTGCAAGATTCGCTGAAACTTATCGTCGCGCTAGTGCTCATGGCATCGATCAGCTGGAAACTCACGCTTGGCGTGTTTGTGATCGCACCGATCGTTGCTGTCGTCGTGCGCATGCTCACGAAACGGCTGCGAGCGGCAAGTATCGCGATGCAGACACAAATGGGCGAGCTTTCGCGCTTTACCGATGAAGGACTGAGCAATCAGCGCTCGGTGAAAATTTACGCTGCATTCGATCAAATGATTAAAGCATTTTCAGAACGCAGCAACCGCGTTCGGCGAACCATCATGAAACAGGAAACTGCGAACGCAGCGAGCGCGCCACTCATGCATCTTTTAGTTTCAGTGGCGATCGCCGGGATCGTTCTGATGGCCATAAAGGAGGGCCAGCGCGGCGCGATGACAGCAGGCGATTTTTTTGTGTTTTTCACTGCCCTTTTGTCGTTGTTGCCCCCGATGAAAAGTCTATCGTCCATTAATGCCGTCTTGCAACGTGGATTGGCCGCAGCAACCAGCGTCTTTTCGGTACTGGATGAGCCAGCTGAATACGTGCAAATTTCCGAAGGCTTGAAGCGCTTGAAGGGCAGCGTTCGCTTTGATGCCGTGTGCGCCCGTTATGCGGGCCGCGACGCCGACGCGCTGACCGACATTTCGCTTGAAATTGGAGCCGGTCAACACGTCGCTTTCGTCGGCGCTTCAGGCAGTGGAAAATCCACTGCCATGGCGTTATTGGCAGGTTTTTACCAAGTGCAAAGTGGCGACATCAGCGTTGACGGCGCATCAATCCGAAACATTGGCATCGACGTGTTGCGTGACAACGTCTCCTTAGTGGCGCAAGACGTATTGCTGATTAACGACACGATAACGGTAAATATCGCGTTCGGCGCGAAGGATGGTGTGATTGATCCGGCGCGCGTGCGGTGGGCCGCTGAGGCTGCGGGCGCGGCGACGTTTATTGAGGCATTGCCAGGCGGATTTGACGCCGTTGTCGGAGAAGGTGGCGGATTGTTGTCGGGTGGGCAACGGCAGCGAATTTCCATTGCTCGCGCGCTCTACAAAAAGGCCCCAATCGTCTTGTTTGACGAGGCGACATCTGCGCTTGATACCGATTCAGAGCGTCTGGTGCACGACACGCTGCGAATCCTGGGGCGTGACCACACGGTTGTGCAGATCGCGCATCGCCTGAGCACGATTCGCAACGCCGACGAAATTTTCGTATTCGATGCCGGCCGCGTGGTTGAGCGCGGCACTCATGCCAGCCTTACGCAGCAGGCGGGTGTGTATGCCCGTTTGCTTGCCCGACAGGCGGACTGAAGTCGATCACCCATTGTTTCAAGGCGGCACGCACGTCCTTTGGTGACGACTGATCGAGCCACACCGCTAGCCTTTCGAGGTCAATCGCGACGTCCCGCTCGGTAAAAACGCGACGCACTTTGCTGTGCTCGGTTTCGACAAAGCGCTCGTCGTCGCCGGTCAGTTCCTCGTGCATTTTTTCGCCGGCTCGAAGGCCGGTATAAACGATCGTGATCGCGTCCGCCGAACCCTTCGATAGCCTGATTAACTCTTCGGCCAGTTCAACGATGCGAACCGGTTGCCCCATATTTAACACGTACAGCGAGCGAGGTTGCCCCATCAGTCCGGCTTGAATCACGAGCTGTGCCGCTTCGGGAATCGACATAAAAAATCGAGTCATGTCTGCGTGCGTGACGGTGACTGGCCCGCCCGCAGCGATCTGTTCTCGGAACTTCGGGATCACGCTGCCGTTGCTGCCCAATACATTGCCAAAACGTACTCCAACGAACTGCGTTGGTGTCGGCGGCAGACTCAATATTGCAAGCTCAGCGAGCCGTTTGCTGGCCCCCATGATGCTCGACGCACGCACTGCCTTGTCGGTCGACACCAGAACAAATTTCTCGGTCCCCACTTCGCGGGCACATTCGGCTGCGACGATTGTCCCAAGCACGTTGTTGCGTACCGCCTCCCAGGCGTTCACCGATTCGGTAAGTGGCACATGTTTGTAGGCCGCCGCGTGGAATACAACGGACGGTTTTTCTGCACTAAAAATTTCGCGCATACGCGTGCGGTCTCGCACATCGCCAACGTAGACCTCAAGCCGCTCAATTGGCATGCGGGTAATCATAAATTCACTGACGACGTGTGAAGCGAATTCCGAGACGTCGACCATAATTAGTTTGCCTGGATGGAAGCGCGCGACCTGATTACACAGCTCGGTACCGATTGATCCGCCGGCACCCGTTATGAGCACGGTTTTTCCTTTGAGCCAATTCTCGATGCCAGAAGTGTCGAGAGTGACCGGGTCGCGGCCCAGTAAGTCTTCAAGTTCGATAGAACGGAGTTTTGCCAGCGGAGAATCATCCGACAAAAGTTGATCGTAAGAGGGTACCGTTAGCGTGATGAGATTTGCCTCCGCCGCAAGCGCGACGGCGCGACGACGTGCCTCGTGATTAGAGTTCGGCATCGCAATAATCGCGTGGCGGGCGCCGAATCGCTTAGCGATTAACGGGGCCTGATCGATCGGGCCAACGACGCGGGTGTCATGCACTCTTGCACCGATCTTCGCGTGGTCATCATCAAGTAGTGCGACCACATGCCAAGTCTCCGATTTCGCCAGCTCGCTCACCAATCGTGCTCCAGCGGCTCCTGCGCCCAGCACCAACACAGGCTCACCTTTCGCTGCGGCTAATCCGTAAAGGCGATGCTCGCGCCAGCTTCGATACGCGAACCGCGCACCTCCCATCAACACGATTAACAGAAACGGTTGCAAGATAAGCACAAAACGTGGCCAGATAAAGCTGTCAGGCCGCACTAACGCGAAGAGCACTGCAGTGCCAGCTGCGGCCATGAACGCCCCCAGCACGATGCGCCGTAAATCGGCCAGACTCGCGAACCGCCAGAGACCTTGGTAGAGGCCCAAACTTACAAACACGAGTGCATGAACAGGAATGATGAAGGCGAGGCTGCGAGCGACGTCGCGACTGGTGAAATCGACCTCGTCAGTGTTGAAATTGAAACGCGCCCAAAAGAGCAACGACCACGCGGCCGCAGCCGCTGCGAGGTCAAATAGCAGCGCGAGAAAAGCGCGCGGATTAATCAGCAAATTAGGGCGTTTACGTAACGTCCATTCCGTCACAGCCACGTACGTCAGCGCATAGAGCGCCACGACGACCAACCCTATCCAACTCTGATCACGGCGGAGGATATAGGCGAGCGCACTCGACAGCAGGTTCCAGCCTACGATCCACATTAGAACGCCCCGGTGACCTAACCCAGCCAGCACCAGTCGTTGGTACAGGTGATCGCGGTGCGGTTGCAACGGGTTATTACCGGCAAGCGTGCGACGAAGCAAGGTATAGGTGGCGTCTGCCCAAAACGGAACGAATACGGCGAGGGGAATGGCTGCTGTCCAGGTATCCGTCGTCACGCCATAAAAACTCAAGGCTGCCAGTGCAAGGCCCAACACGGTTGAGCCACCATCGCCCATGAAAATTCGTGCGGGTGGCGTGTTAAAAATTAGAAATCCTGATGCAGCCGCAGCGATCAGGAGTGCCGCTTGCGCTAGAAAACCGTGCTGATCACTCGGTGAAGCAAGCAGCGCGAGAGTCGCTAGTGTTACGCCGCCAATGACCGCAGTAGCGGCAGCAACGCCGTCCGATCCGTCCATAAAATTAAAGAGATTTATGGCCCAAATCAACGCGAATAGACTAAAAATAGCCGCAATTGGGTGAAGTTGACTCCCAACAAATACAATCAGGGCGGAAGCAATCGCTTGAACCGCCAAGCGGGACCACGGAGGACTCCCGTGCCAATCGTCCCAAGCCGATATGGCCCATACCATCGCGATCGCGGCAACAAAATTGAACGGAGCGCCGATGCAGACCCAGCCAAACAGCAAGGCCGCAGCGATGCCGAGACCGCCGCCTCGAGGAATGGGATTTCTATGAAGTGAGCGCTCACTTGAGTGGTTGACGGGGCTCACCAAATAGCCGCGCAACATTGCCTGACACGTCACGACACTGAGCGCGAAGCAAAGGCCACAAATCAGCCACCAAGTTGTCATAAGTTTCGTTTCATTTCAATGAGTTAGCGCAAAAAATATAGTTGCGCCATGTAGCACAGGTGCGCCAGGCACCGCGCATGCCCGTGTTGCAATTTGACAACATCCAGAGGCCTTCACAAAGCGTGTCAAAGGCGAATAACGTTGGACGAATGGCCGGTATTTGGCAGAATTAAAGCAGCTTCCGAGATTACGTTGGAAGAAAAATTGTTGGCACGCATCCCCGGGGTCGGGGAAAGGTGTCAGACGTTAAATACTGAGGAGAGACTGTTATGAACAAAAAACTCGTTGCCCTAGCACTGAGTGCGGTTGCCGCTGGTGTCGCTTCGGCGCAAACCGCAAACGTTACGCTTTACGGCATTGTCGATACGTATATTTCATCGCAGCGCATTGGCGGCGGTGGTTCTGGTGCCACTGCGGTTTCTGCAAAAAGCACGACGATGGTCACTGGTGGTGGTTTGTCCGGATCGCGTTGGGGCCTGCGCGGCTCTGAGTCGCTCGGCGGTGGCATGAATGCCATCTTCACACTCGAAGGCGGTTTCGCTAGCGATAACGGCGCGTTGGGTCAAGGCGGACTGATCTTTGGTCGTCGCGCATTCGTTGGCCTCAATGGTGGATTCGGTACCATCCAAATTGGTCGCGATTATTCGCCAAACTTCTTTGTGGCTTGCAACAGCGATGACACGTTCGGCGGCTGCCTGACGGGCTTCTCTGCTGTCGCAAACATGGGCGGTTTCTACGCAAACACGTTGCGTCAAAACAATCAGATCAAATACAACACGCCAAACATGGGCGGCATCACGGGTTCGCTCGCATGGTCGATGGGTGAAGTTGCTGGCACATCCAGTGGCTCGCGTACGCTCGGCGGCAACCTCGAATACAAAAACGGCCCAATCTACGTTGGCGTCGGTTTCAGCGATCAGAAGAACGCGACGGCTACGGGATCGAACAAGCAGTTCATCCTGGGTGCTACGTATAACTTCGGCGTCGCTTACGCTGGCCTGACCTACATGGAGAACAAAGACGTCGCCGGCAACAAAACTAAGCCACTGGTCGGTAGCGTTACCGTTCCGTTCGGTGCGGCACGCATTGGTCTGCAATTGGCGCAAAACAAATCTGGCGGCGCTAAAGCCACCAGCTTCGGTCTGCTCGGCGAGTACGACCTCTCCAAGCGCACAGAGCTTTACGGTGCCTATGTCCAGTGTAAGAACAAAGGCCTCAACTGTTCGGCTGACGGCAACGTAGCTAACTCGACGGCCACGCTGAACGGCCAGTCAGCCAGCGTATTTGCCTTGGGTGTCAAGCACAAGTTTTAATAGCACTTTGTGATTGCGGTCCGGAGTGCACGTAAACGGTAGAAATGCCGCTACGCCATTCCGCTCCGCTCGCTTAAGTCTTCAAAATCCCAAAAGGTCAAATATGAAATTCACTAAGACAGCTCTAGCAGTTGCCGCAATCGTGGGTTCGGTTGCCGCCTCAGCGCAGACAGCAAACGTTACGCTTTACGGCTACATCAATACGTCGATCGAATCCAATCGCGGATCGCAAGGCACCAATTCTGTTGGTAAAACCCCCACCAGCGCCACCGTCAATCGCATGACAGCAAACTCTTCGCGTTTCGGCTTTCGCGGTCGTGAAGAGCTTGGCGGCGGTACTTACGCAATGTTCCAGCTTGAAAACAGCTTTGGCTCAGACGACGGCTCCCTCGGTGGTGGCGTATTGTTCGGTCGCGAAGCATGGGTCGGACTTGGCGGCGGCTTCGGTGAAGTCAAGATCGGTTATGGCCTGACTCCGTACGACGACGTGCTGGGCTTGGCCCATCAAAACATTGGTTCGACCGGCTTGCAAAACCGTAACAACGGTTTCTCAGGTGGTCCTGGTTTCGCTACCAACCAACTGTTCACAAACTACGGTCGTGGCGGCGTTTCTAGCGCCAACAACCAAGGTAACTTCGACGCTCGCTCGGCTAACGCCATCAGCTATGCAAGTCCTAACTTCGGTGGCCTACGCTTCCGTACGATGTATTCGCTTATCGCTGAGTCATCATCGTCACCAAACGCGAAACTGTGGGATACCGCTGTTATTTACGCGAATGGCCCGATGACCTTGGCTGCGACGTACGCCCTGCATAAAGACTTCGGCGGTTTTGCTGGTGTCACAACAGGCACGCACGATCAGAACGCATGGCGCGTGTATGGTCGCTACGACTTCGGTGTAGCTCGCATTGACGGTTCGTATGACGTCACCAGCTACAAACTGGCAACTGGCACGCTCAAAATGAAATATTTTGATGCAGCAGTTCAAGTGCCATTCGGCGCTAGCACTGCCAGCTTGCAGTACAGCCAACGTGATAATGGCGCTGCTTGGGCCTATTCACCACCAATCGGCTACACCGCGCCAACCGTGACTCAGTTGATCAACAACTGGTCAGTTGGCGGCGGTAAGCACATCGCACTAGTTTATGACTACGCCTTCTCGAAGCGCACACAGCTTTACGCTTACTACGCATCGATGAAGAACGAAACGGGCGGCAAGTTGAACACCCCCGCGATCGGTATCATCCACAAGTTTTAATCGGATGATCTTAAGAAAGGGTGCTTCGGTGCCCTTTTTTTACGCCTATGGAAAGCAGAATTCGCATGGATGCCCTTGTTTTAGCTTTTGATCGTGCCATTCGAACGCTCAGCGGCAGCGCACAAGCTCGACGCACTAACCCGTCTGCACATCTTGACGTGCCGCAGTTGTCGGATGCTGAGCGCAAGGAGTCGATCGCACTCATGCGTGTGAATCACGCAGGCGAAGTTGCTGCACAGGCGCTGTATCAGGGGCAACGACTTACCGCCAAAACGCGCGAAATTCAGGAAAAACTCGCGCACGCCGCAGACGAGGAGCTGGATCACCTGGCATGGACTCGCCGACGTTTAACCGAGCTCGGTGGGCGTCCCAGTTTGCTCGACCCGCTCTGGTACACGGGCGCATTCGTGATTGGCGCAGTCGCAGGCTCTATTGGCGACAAGGCCTCCTTGGGCTTTCTGCAAGCCACTGAGGAGCAAGTAGAAGCGCATCTGGGCGCGCACTTGAATCGCTTGCCCGCTAAGGATGTTGCGAGTCGTGCCATCGTTGAGCAAATGAAGCAGGACGAGGCGCAACATGCTCAGACTGCCCGGAATCTGGGTGCCGAGACACTGCCAAGATCGTTGCAGGCCCTCATGCGAGTGTCCGCCAAAGTGATGACGACAGCAGCGGCGAAAATTTAGCGCCGCACCGAACATATTGACCGATTTTCACGGTGATTACGATCAATAGCTTTTTGATGAAAACGCCACTGGTTAGGGGCTAACTGTCTGAAATCGTTTAAGTTGACTATCGCCAATTCAGTCGCTTAGCCCCAGCGCAACATGGCTTTCGGGCTAAAGCTATTGGTCAAACTTCGTGACTTGAGCGCGGCGAAGAGACAAGCTCCTAACAACGGCGCGACGCGCCTCGTTAGACATGGCGCCCCATCCGGCGATTTCGTCCAGCGTCCGTGCGCAACCCACGCAAAGCCCGTCTTCCGGTTCAATGATGCAAATCTGTACGCACGGCGACGGAACATCTCCGACGCTCGCATCCACTCCAAACAACTCGCGAAAACTCATATTGTGATTGTCATTGAGCGCCAATTATGCGGCGAACGTTGTCGGTGGTGGCTGTAGCGAACGCCGCTCCGGAAATGCCACGTACCGACGCCAAAAGTGTCCCGATCTGTGGCAAAAACGCCGGGCTATTGCGCGCGCTTGAACCCATCGTACCCAGAAAACTTGGCGGAATGTCGGGCGCGTCCGTTTCCACCACGATATTTTCAAGCGGAACATCGCGCAACAGTGACCGAACCCGTTGTGCCTGTGGAAACGTCGCTGTGCCGCCGAAGCCAAGACAAAAACCAAGCTTGACGAATTCCACGGCTTGTTGCGAACTGCCATTGAATGCGTGAGCAAAGCCCCCACGCACTTTGACACGGCGCAAATGCTTCAAGATGTGATCCTGACTGCGCCGAACGTGCAGCGACACGGGCAGATCAAAATCCCGAGCAATTTTCAACTGTTCGGAAAAGAACCATTCCTGTTCGCTCTGACTGAAATCGGGCACGAAGAAATCGAGACCGATTTCACCAATCAAATCAGGCTTTTCACGCTCCACCCAATCGCGCAGCACTCCAATGTGTTCACGAGACGAATGCCCCGCGGGCCCCGCCACCCACATAGGATGAATACCGAAACCGGTCAGACAACCGAATCGCGCGCGCGTTGCGCTGGCCTGCGCAAAGTGATCAACATGACCCGGAAGATTGATGATTGCCTCCACGCCGCCTGCCCGCGACAGCGCGACCACTTCATCACGATCCGCGTCAAATTCGGGTGAATCAAGATGGCAGTGGCTATCGATCCACACTGAAGCTATGCCGCACGCTTCGCGGCTAATGCGCGGTTCACGCGTGAGTGCGGTGCGCGCCCAAGCAGTTGAGAAATGAACTGTCCGGCATCGCACACCGCGTCAAGGTCAATGCCCGTCTTGATGCCCATTCCGTGAAGCATATAAAGCACGTCTTCGGTGGCAACGTTACCGGTCGCGCCCTTTGCATACGGACATCCGCCGAGCCCCGCGACGCTGGTGTCGAATGTGCTCACGCCCAATTCAAGGCAAGCCAACACGTTGGCGCACGCCTGGCCGTAGGTATCGTGAAAATGCCCGGAAATCTGCGCTAGCGGAAACACTTTGGCCGCAGCCTCAAACACCGCCGAGGCGCGAGCAGGCGTACCGACGCCGATGGTGTCTGCGATGCCAATATCGTCGCACCCGAGATCAGCAAAACGGAGTACGCAATCGACCACCGACTCAATCGAAACATCACCCTGATATGGGCAGCCTAGCGCGCACGAGACGGCAGCGCGCACCCGCATGCCGTTCGCTTTCGCCGCCACGGCGACCGGTCGAAACCGTTCGATACTCTCCGCGATGGAGCAATTGATGTTCTTCTGCGAAAAAGCTTCTGATGCAGCACCGAAGATCACCACTTCATCGGCCATCGCGGCTAACGCAGCCTCAAAACCCTTCATGTTCGGCGTCAGCACTGAGTAAATCACGCCCGGTTTGCGCGCAATGCCCGCCATAACTTCAGTCGATGTCGCCATCTGCGGCACCCATTTTGGCGACACAAAAGAGCCTGATTCGATGTTGCGAAAACCAGCCGCGCTGAGACGATTAACCAGTTCGATCTTGACCGACGCGGGCACGTCCTGCTTCTCGTTCTGCAGGCCGTCGCGGGCGCCGACTTCGACGATATTGACGTGGCTCGGATACTTCATGATGACCTCTCAGTATCCCACGTTGGGATCAACGATCCCAGACACAACCTCACCGCGCTCCAGCGCAGAAATTTTGGCGACGATTTGTGCGCAGGCATCTTTGATCGGCGTTGTGGCCGCGATGTGCGGTGTCACGATCACGTTAGGATGTGTCCAGTACGGATGATCCTTCGGCAACGGTTCTTCGTGAAATACATCGAGCAGCGCGCCGCCTAGCTGCCCGCTTTCGAGCGCTGCAACGACGTCCGCATCCACCAAATGACCCCCGCGTCCCGCGTTCACCAGAAACGCGCCGCGCGGGAGCTGTGCAATTCGCGAAGCGTTAAGAATGCCTTTGGTCGAATCGGTGAGCGGAAGCATCGAAACGAGCACATCGCAACCAGAGAGAAACGTCGGCAATGCGTCATGACCGGCAAACGTCAGCACGTTTTCGATCTCATGTTTTGATCGGGACCAGCCGCGTACCGAATAGCCAAACGCGGCAAGCTTGGTCGCCACCGCTCCGCCCATCTCGCCAAGCCCCATGACGCCCACCGTCGGACGCCGCACATTCCCGCGATCCTCATGCTGCTGCCAATGAATGGCTCGCTGTTGTGCGTTATATATCCCCATGTGACGCTGATGATGAATGACGCCGTAGATAGCGTACTCAGCCATCTGCTGCGCCATACCGGCGTCTTCAAGGCGGACGATCGGCATGTACGCAGGCACGGCATGCATCGCAAGGATCGCATCGACGCCGGCGCCATAATTGATAACGGCCTTGAGCTTCGGTTGTCGTGCAAAGAGTTCCGCTGGCGGCTTCCAACCGACCACGTAGTCGCAAACCTCGTCCGACGGCCAGGCGAAGAATTGCCAGTCTGGTTGGTGCTTTTTCAGCTCAGCGATGATGCCCGGAACGATGTCGAGACCAGTGGATTGAACGAGAATCTTCATGTGCTTGGGGCTATTTCTGATGCTGTGAGCGCCACCAATTCAGCGCCTTCCTTGACCTGTTCTTTGGCCGCAAAGTAGATGGCCTCGACGACGCCGTCCAGCGGCGCAACGATGGTGTGCTCCATCTTCATGGCTTCCATGATGATGAGCGGTTGACCCTTCTTCACGGCATCACCCACCGCGACCAGAACGCTCACTACCGAGCCCGGCATCGGCGCCGTCAGATGTCCACCGTGGCCTTCATCGGCTTCTGGCGGCGCATAGCGATCAACAGCATCAAATTCGAAGCGCTCGCCCGCGACGAGCACGACACGATGTTTGCCGGAGCGTAGGACGCGCGCGGCGAACTGCGTCTCCCCGAGCGTCAATGTAATGCGTTCTCCCTCCACACGTACGGCGGCGCAGGGCGTGCTGTTCGGCAGACGAAGCATGAATCCGTTGCCTGCATGGACGACGCCAACTGGGAATCGCAAATCGCCTTGGGCATACTCAAAGTCAATGCTGCTATCGGGCTGATTGGGCCAGAACGCGTCGGCGAATGCCCACGGTGTAGCGGGCTCTCCAGACCTTCGCGACGCTGCCCGGCTGGCGTCCCGTGCCACCGACCATTCAACCAACGCGCAGGCCGCAAGCGCAGCATCAGTCGGCACCGACAGTGGCGGCAACAAATCGTCTGCGTAACGTGCAATAAATCCGGTATCAATCTCACTGGCAGCAAACGCCGGATGCCGCGCGACGCGCTGTAAAAACTCGACGTTATTGGCGAAGCCGACTACGGCGTACTCGTCGAGCGCCAGCGCGAGACGGTGCAACGCTTGTTCGCGGTTCTCGCCATGCACAATGAGCTTGGCGATCATCGGGTCGTAGTTGGGTGAAATCTCATCGCCTTCGCGCACGCCCGTATCGATGCGCAATACATCGCCTGTCTCAGGTGTCCGCAGCACATTAATCGTTCCGGTCGCGGGCAAAAACTGATTTCGCGGATTCTCGGCATAGACGCGGGCTTCAAACGCGTGACCGTGGATGTGCAATTCGTCCTGCAGCTTTGGTAGCCGCTCGCCCGAGGCGACACGCAACTGCCACTCAACGAGGTCAAGCCCGGTGATCATCTCAGTGACTGGATGTTCAACTTGCAGCCGCGTGTTCATCTCCATGAAATAGAAGCGACCTGACGTCGCAAAGTCGTGCTCAGCGATGAACTCCACCGTGCCCGCGCCTACGTAGCTCACCGCTTTTGCCGCTGCGACAGCTGCTTCGCCCATCTGTCGTCGCCGCGCTTCAGTCATGCCCGGTGCAGGCGCTTCTTCCATTACTTTCTGATGCCGCCGCTGCAGCGAACAGTCACGCTCAAACAGGTAAACGCAATGCCCGAGTTCGTCGGCAAACACCTGAATCTCAATATGCCGTGGGCGCTGCAGATAGCGCTCGATAAGCACGTTGTCGTCCCCGAACGAGTTTTTCGCTTCGCGCTTGGCAGAGGCCAGTGCAGCCACGAATTCGCCCTCGTTCTCGGCGACCTTCATCCCTTTGCCGCCACCGCCCGCGCTCGCCTTGATGAGCACCGGAAAGCCGATCCGCTTCGCCTCGTTCGCGAGGAGTGCTTCGTTTTGGTCGGCGCCGTGATAGCCCGGCACCAGCGGCACGCTGGCTCGCTCCATCAATCGCTTTGACTCAGCCTTGAGCCCCATGGCCTCAATCGCTGCCGGCGGCGGCCCGATGAACACGATGCCCGCATCCGCGCACTGCTGCGCGAACGCTACGTTCTCGGAGAGAAAGCCGTAGCCCGGATGAACGGCTTGCGCGCCGGTGCGTATCGCGATTTCGAGCACTTTATCGCCACGCAGATAGGAGTCCTTCGGCGCCGCACCGCCAAGATAATGCGCTTCGTCGCAAGCTGCCACATGCATGGCATTGCGATCGGCGTCAGAAAAAACCGCGACCGTCTGAATACCCATGCGCCGCGCCGTTCGCGCGACACGAACGGCAATTTCACCGCGATTGGCAATCAGTATTTTGGTGAACATGTCTCTACTCTTTGATCCATGACGGTTTGCGTTTCTCAAGGAAGGCGCGAATACCTTCTTTCGCCTCGGGCGTCGAGCGAATCTGCGCGATACGCTCAACGGTATCTTCCATCAGTTCATCATCAATTGATTTCTGCGAAACGGCTTGAATGAGGTGTTTGGCCGCTTCGATCGCTTTGGGGCTGTTGGCGAGCAGCGTCGCGCAGAGCCCCGAAATCTGCTCATCCATTGCTTCGGCGCTCGACGCCAGATCGTGTAACAGGCCAATGCGAAAAGCCTCAGCGCCATTAAATCGCTCGGCGGTTGCGAAGTAGCGTCGCGCATAGCGTGCACCAATCGCCTCGATCACATAGGGGCTGATTGCAGCCGGGATGATGCCGAGCCTGACCTCGGATAGCGAAAACTGAACGTCAGCAACCCCGATGGCAATGTCGGCTGCCGCGACCACGCCCACACCACCGCCAAACGCGTTGCCCTGCACGCGGGCTATCACAGGCTTTGGGCAGGCGTAGATAGCATTCAACATCAGGGCGAGCTCGCCCGCGTCCTCACGATTCTGGTCTTCGTCGTAGTCCGCGGCGCGCTTCATCCAGTTGAGGTCAGCGCCCGCGCAAAAGGTTTTGCCCTCGGCCGCGATCACGATGACGCGAACGCTCTCGTCTTCGCCGAGATCTCGAAATGCTTCGATGATTTCGCGAATCATGTTTTCGTCGAAAGCGTTGTGAACCTCGGGTCGGTTCATTGCGATCATTGCGACGCCGCGCGCGTCGCGCTCAATTCTGATTGTGTTCATTTCATTACATCCGGAAGACGCCAAATTTCGTATCCTGAATCGGCGCATTCAAACTGGCTGAAAGACCGAGCCCGAGCACCCGCCGCGTGTCCGCGGGATCGATGATGCCATCGTCCCACAGTCGGGCTGTGGCGTAGTAAGGGTGGCCTTCGCGTTCGTATTGCTCGGTGATGGGGGCTTTGAACGCGGCCTCTTCATCTTTCGACCAGCTGCCGTTTTTCGCCTCGATATTGTCGCGCTTGACGGTTGCTAACACGCTCGCTGCCTGCTCGCCACCCATCACACTGATACGCGCATTGGGCCACATCCATAGGAAGCGCGGAGAAAAAGCGCGGCCACACATGCCGTAATTACCCGCGCCGAAGCTGCCGCCGATGATGACCGTGAATTTTGGTACGTTGGCACAGGCGACGGCCGTGACCATCTTCGCGCCGTTTCTCGCAATACCTTCGTTTTCGTACTTGCGACCGACCATGAATCCGGTGATGTTCTGCAAAAAGATAAGCGGAATTTTGCGCTGACAGCACAGCTCGATGAAGTGAGTGCCTTTCAGTGCCGACTCGGAGAACAGCACGCCGTTGTTGGCGATGATGCCGACGGGCATGCCGTAGATTCGCGCAAAACCGGTCACCAAAGTCGTACCGTAGCGCGGCTTGAATTCGTCGAAATCGCTGCCGTCGACGATGCGTGCGATCACTTCGCGCACGTCGAACGGTTTGCGCGTGTCGACCGGAATCACGCCATACAACTCGTGCCGATCGAACAGCGGTTCGACGCTCTCGGCCATCGCAAGTTGACTGGGTTTGATCGTGTTCAGATTGCCGACGGCCTGCCGGGCCAGACCCAGCGCGTGCGCATCGTTTTGCGCAAGCTGATCGGCCACACCGGACAATCGCGTGTGAACATCGCCTCCGCCCAGATCCTCCGCCGTTACTACTTCTCCCGTCGCCGCTTTCACCAGTGGCGGCCCAGCGAGAAAGATCGTGCCCTGATCTTTCACGATGATGGATTCGTCACTCATCGCGGGCACATACGCGCCGCCGGCGGTGCACGAACCCATAACAACCGCGATCTGCGCGATGCCCGCAGCGCTCATCGTCGCCTGGTTGTAGAAGATTCGCCCAAAATGGTCGCGATCCGGAAAAACCTCGTCCTGATTCGGTAAATTCGCGCCGCCAGAATCGACGAGATAGATACACGGCAAATTGTTCTGCGCCGCGATCTCCTGCGCGCGCAAATGCTTCTTCACCGTTAACGGGTAATAGGTGCCGCCCTTGACCGTCGCGTCGTTAGCGACGATCACGCACTCGCGGCCACTGACGCGCCCGATGCCGGTGATGATGCCTGCGCCGGGGGATTCGCCGTTGTACATCTCGTACGCGGCCAGTCCCGAAAACTCAAGAAACGGCGAGCCCGAATCAAGCAAATGCTTGACGCGATCTCGTGGCAATAGTTTGCCGCGACCGGTGTGTTTGGCGCGCGCGGCGTCGCCGCCACCGAGAGCTGCCGCAGCGTGCTTTGCGCGCAGATCGTCGACCAGCGTTTGCATCGCTTGCCGCGACGCGAGCACGCTGGCGTCGCGTGGATTTAGTTTTGATTCAATGGTTGGCATCAGTAATTCCACGCGCCTTTGGTGAGCCACGCCTCTAGCATCGGAAGGCGATCCGCGCCCCAGAACTGTTCTCCATCGACGATGAAAAATGGTGAGCCGAAAATGCCTTTTGCAATCGCGGCTTCTACGTTGGCTTTTAATTTGCCTTTGATGTCGTCGGATTGTGTCGCGGCGATCACTTCATCAGCGTTGTAGCCGAGGCCCGCTGCGATATCGCCGATCACATCGAGCTTGCTGATATCGCGATCACCGCGAAAAAAGGCGCGATACAGTTCGAGCGTAAATTTTTTGGCATGTGCAGGGTGTTTCTCCTGCATCCAGAGTACCGCTCGGGCCGGGTTTTGGGTAGCAATCGGAAACACGCTCGGCGCTTTATACGGCACGCCGTAGAACGCCGCACTGCGACGAAAATCGTTCTCAGAGTATGGCCCCTTCATTGGCGCCATCGTCAGCGGTTGACCGCCGGTGGACTTGAACACCACACCGAGCAAAATTGGATGCCAGTTCACGGCGCGATTCACGCGCTGACCGAGCGCTTCAATCATCTCAGCGGCGAGATAGCCGTACGGGGATGAGAAGTCAAAGTAGAAGTCGATTGCACCGGCCATATTGCGGGTTCCCTCAGATTTCGTAAGCGCCAGACGCGAGGCCGCGTCCGACCAATATTTTTTGAATGTCGCTGGTGCCTTCGTAAATTTGGCATACACGCACGTCGCGATAAATCCGCTCAACGGGGAAGTCAGATACATATCCAGAACCACCATGAATCTGAATCGCGTCGGAGCAAATGCGCTCGGCCATTTCGCTCGCAAAGAGTTTGGCCATCGCAGCTTGCGTCAGGCACGGCTGCCCTGCGTCTTTGAGGCTCGCGGCGTGATGAATGAGCTGTCGCGCCGCTTCAATCTGTGTGGCCATGTCGGCAAGCTTGAACTGCACCGCCTGATGCTCGAAGATGGGCTTGCCAAATGTGACGCGCTCGTTGGCATAGCGAAGCGCCGCCTCGAACGCCGCGCGCGCCATGCCCACGCTTTGCGCTGCAATGCCAATGCGCCCGCCTTCTAAGCCAGCGAGAGCAATCTTGTAACCCGCGCCTTCGTCACCGATGCGCAGCGACGCCGGCACACGGCAGTTCTCAAACAAAATTTGTGCAGTGTCGCTGGAATGTTGTCCGAGTTTGTCTTCAATGCGGGCGACGGTGTAACCAGGCGTATTCGTCGGCACGATGAACGCGCTGATGCCACGTTTACCCGCTGCTTTATCGGTCACGGCCATCACAATCGCCACGTTGGCGTTTTTGCCCGAAGTGATGAATTGCTTGACGCCGTTCAGTATGTAATGGTCGCCGTCCAGCGTCGCGGTAGTGCGCAGGTCGGCGGCGTCTGAGCCCGCCTGCGGCTCGGTCAAACAGAATGCGCCAAGCATCTCACCGCGAGCGAGTGGCAGCAGCCAGTCCTGCTTCTGCTGTTCGTTGGCGAAGCTCATCATGATCGAGCACACGGGGCAGTTGTTCACCGAAACAACCGTGCTTGTGCCGCCGTCACCTGCCGCAATTTCTTCGAGGATGATCGCGAGCGACATGTAGTCGAGCCCCGCGCCGCCATATTCATCGGGCACCGCGATGCCGTAGCAGCCGAGTTCGGCCAGGCCTTTCAACTCGGCCGCCGGAAATGTGTGCGCTTTGTCCCAAGCCGCCGCCTTTGGCGCAATCTGCTCTTGCACGTACGCGCGAACGCTGTCGCGCACCATGCGTTGGTCCTCAGTTAACACCATGTCAATACCACTTATTTGCGCTCCAC
>CAJDUD010000013.1_pt1 | contig 34663 bp, 38 predicted proteins | sample 7390161 | NCBI WGS metagenome assembly CAJDUD01 (sample SAMEA7055664, study PRJEB34461) | soil metagenome | biome: terrestrial ecosystem; feature: Peninsula; material: soil | place: Antarctica | collected 2016
TGCGGCTTCGCGATTGGCCAGAGATAGCTCAGGCTCACGAACGAGTTCGGCCGACGTAGCGGGCGCAACTGGCGTAACTGTCGCAACTGGCGTGACGACCGGCGACGACAATTCAGCCGCGAGGGCGTCGGCAACGCTCAATCGGCTCACCCAGATGGGCGTCAGCCCGATCTCGCGCAGAATGACTTCGCGACTGGTCATAGCAATGCCTGCATCAATACCGCGTCTTCACGCTCGCTGTCGCGTGCGCCGTTCGGGTAATACTTGGGCCGAACACCCGACTGGGTGAGGCCTCGTGTGCGATAGAACTCTTGCGCCGAAAGATTGGACTGGCGAACTTCCAGATGCACGGTTCGCGCGCCACTCGCTTTCAAGCGCTCAGCCAGTTCGATCCAGAGCAGTAGCGCGACGCCTTGTCGGCGCATGGCCGGTGTCACTGCGATCAGAAGCAGCTCCGCTTCATCCACCAGTAGTCGGGATACGGCAAAGCCGCACACGGCACCCTGGTCGCGCGCAATGAGGCAGAGGTAACCAGAAGCCAGTGCGTCGTGAAAATTGCGCTCAGTCCATGGGTGTGAGTTCGAGAGACGCTCGATCTCGACGACCGCCTCGATGTCAGGTGTGCTCAATAACTGAACGGTGGCAGTTGAAAAGCTCAAGCTGCTCATGTCACTGCCTCAATGGTCAGATGCTGATTGACTAAACGTGCCTGTTGGCGTTCGGCTTCGGTGAGCGCAACGTTGTTGCGAACGTAAATAGGCTCCGCACGCATCGGGTCGGTGATTTCGCCGCGTGCCAATTTGCGCGCGGCGATACGAGCTATGCCGTGCGCCCAATTTGATTCGGCATGGGCCGTGGCAGCCAACGCGAAGTTTTGTGGCGCCGGCAATAATTTCGCGCCGGATCCGATTAACTCGCTATCGGCTGGAACGACCACTGCATCTGGACCCGAAACGGTGGTTGCTGCGGTTTGCGCTAATTCGCCGTCGGCTCGACGCGTAAACGAAGCGCTGAACACCTCGCGCATGCGGGCATCGAGCACGACGCACATCGACGATGCGGATGACGTTTCTGCCAACGCTGCCAGCGAATCCACCGTAATGAGCGGACGCTTCCACGCGTACGCCAGCGACTGCGCCGTCGCGCAGGCGGTACGTACGCCCGTGAAGCTGCCCGGACCGGCGCCGAAGGCAATGGCGTCTATTGCTGTATGGGTGAGCCGAGTATCGGCAATGACGCGTTCAATCGCGGGTAGTACCCATGCCGAGAGTTTTTGATCGTCGCGCACCGACTGTGCCGCCAGCAGAAATTCACATCGTTCGCCACCCAGAATGGCGACGGCACCGATGTGCGCGGAGGTTTCGATGGCAAGGATGCACGGCATAGGTCACGATTCTAGGCGGCGGAGCCGATAGCCTTGCGCCGCCTAGAATTGCGCCTTTGCTGAAACCTGCTAACCCCCCAGCCGCTATGTCCATCACACTCGCCATTGAATCTATCGACCACGAAGGCCAGGGCATCGCCCGCAATGACGGCAAAGCGGTGTTTGTTGAAGGCGCGCTCGCGGGGGAAATTGTCGAAGCACGCATCACGCGCAGCAAACCGACGTTTGAAAAGGCTGTGGTAGAGCGCATCATCAAACCAAGCGCCATGCGGGTGACACCAACGTGCCCGCACTTTGGCGTGTGCGGCGGCTGCAGCATGCAGCACCTCGACGCGCGTGCACAGCTCGCGGCCAAGCAGCGCGTGCTGGAAGACAATTTGAAACACATCGGCAACGTGAAGCCGGAGCAGGTTTATTCGCCCATTGAGGGCCCGCATTGGGGCTATCGTCAGCGTGCGCGAATCTCGGTGAAATACGTCGCCAAAAAGAACACGGTACTGGTCGGTTTTCACGAGAAGAAATCGAGCTTTGTCGCGGATATGCGCGAATGTCACGTGTTGCCGCCGCATGTTTCGGCGTTGCTGATGCCGCTGCGGGAATTGATCGGCAGCACGAGCATTCGTGACCGCTTACCGCAGATTGAGTATGCCGAAGGCGACGGGTTGCCGATGCTGGTGCTACGGCATATGGAGCCGTTGGCGGATTCAGATTTGACGCTATTGCGTGCGTTCGCCGCTGCGCATCAGGTTCAGTGGTATTTGCAACCGAAAGGCCCGGACACCGCGCATCCGTTGCCCGGAGAAGCACACACGCTCGGTTACAAATTAGACGAGTTCGGACTGCGTTTCAGCTTTCAGCCGACTGAGTTCACGCAAGTAAATCCGCACATTAACGCCATGTTGGTGCGACGCGCGATGCGTTTGCTCGATCTTCAGCCGACCGATCATGTGGCTGACTTGTTCTGCGGACTGGGAAATTTCACCTTGCCGATCGCGCAGCGAGCCGCGTCGACTTATGGCATTGAAGGCTCGGCTGGGCTCATCGCTCGGGCGCGTGAAAACGCGGCGTTAAACGGGTTGACCAACAAAACGGATTTCGCCGTGGCGAACCTGTTCGAGATCGCGGAGGACTGGTTCGACACCGTTTCGACGCCGGCGCGTCCAATTAACAAGCTGTTGATCGATCCACCGCGAGATGGCGCAGTGCAGGTCATCAAAGCGCTGCCGGAAGCCGCCAGCGGACGTGTGGAACGGCTGGTTTACGTGAGTTGCAGCCCTTCAACGCTGGCTCGGGACGCAGGAATTCTTGTTAATGAAAAGGGATATCGACTCATGGGCGCGGGTGTCGCGAACATGTTTCCTCACACCGCACACGTCGAATCCATCGCTCTTTTTGCCGCATAAATGCGCGGCTAAATTATTGATTATGAAGTGATTGTTGAAATTTAGGCAAAAAAAAGCCGGGGTTTTGCCCCGGCCTCAAATTGCTGTTGATTCTAACTAAGTCACCCCAGAGACTATACCGAGCGAGGGTCTCTCGCACGTCATAACCACTGATTTGACCAGACGATTATAGCCATAGGAAATCGCGCAAAAAAAGCTCCGGTGTAGGCAAAACATCCGAGTTACTCCTCTGTTGCAACATCGTCACAAAGCCGTCGCCGAATTGCGACACAGGAAGAGACATTTCAACAGCTTTTTTCGAATAGCGCTTTTGTACTACGGCAGGGATTGATTTTTTCCTGTATGTCGACTTTTGCACTATTGCGGTTCCAGCCCCGGTCAAGGGGGCGTTTGGCGACGAAGCCGCTTTAGAAAAAGTCCGCGCTTCACCCGATTGTCAGAGTTTTGCGGTGATGCAGCAAAAGTACCGTTAGCCAGTGTGATCGCTTTGCTCGCGCGCGCGAATGGGTCATCACCTCGCTCGCCTGCTTTTTCACGGCACTCAGCATGATTTGCGCGACGCTGAGTTGTCGCTATGGGGTGCGCTGCAAAAACCTGCGTGTTTGCCTATGTGGTCGGAGGACTCATGCAGGAGCGATTGCGCTGGCTGTTAGAGGCGGCGCGAAATTACTTCGTCGCAAAGTAAAGCAGCACGAAATTCAAAATGATCGACAGCACCGCCACCACCTGCCAAGTCCGCAATAAGTTACGGGCGGCAAATGGTTGTCGCAGCGTGTTTTGCCGGGTCGATGTGACGGAAAGCGGACCTTGCTCGACTGCCAGCAAGAATTCTTCGGCGGTTTCGAATCGAAGTTCTGGATCAACGGCCAGCGCCCGCAGAATGATATTTTCAAACCAGCCTGGGCAGTCGGGCCGCCAGCGAGATAGCGGCGTGGGATCGCCAAAATTGGGCGTCTGGATCGGCTCGATTTCAGCGTACGGATATTTGCTCGAGTGCAGGTGATAGCGAGTGACGCCGAGCGCATAAATATCGTTTTGCGCAGACGGCTCGGCGTTGTTGAACAATTCCGGTGCGAGATAAGACGGCGTGCCCGCTCGTTTGGCGTTGGAAAGCTCTGCGACTGCGAAGCCTGATACCGCGACTCCGAGGTCAAGCACGCGCAGTTGTCCGTACGGATGGCGGCCCGGCATACAGCTTTTCGCTGAAATGACAGTGGAGCAGGGGCTAAACGTCCATTTTGACCAAAGTCGATGGATGTTTCATCGTATTGCGCGGAACAGGCAATCGACGACGCAATAGCAAACAAATCGTCAAATCCCGAGCTATAATTTAAGGCTAATTTTAATTTTTTGACTGCGCATACCGTCATGGTCGTTATTCGTCTTTCTCGTGGTGGTTCCAAGGGTTCCCCATTCTTCAATATCGTTGTTGCTGATTCACGTAATCGTCGCGATGGTCGCTACATTGAGCGTCTGGGTTTCTATAACCCGGTTGGCAAAGAAGGCGCCGAGAACGTGCGCATCGCTCAAGAGCGCCTGACGCACTGGACCAGCAAGGGCGCGCAAATGTCCGATACGGTTTCCCGTCTGGCCAAGGGTGCTGCCAAAGCCGCTGCGCCTGCTGCTGTCGCCGCTTAAGTTTGCTCTTTGCGGTGCGGCGATCCCTGTGATTGCGCGTCGCGATGGTCGGCAGCGTGATTAAGCCAGTAAATAGCGCGGTTGGCCCTGTGGGTGATAGCACACCGGCATCAGCCGTAGGCGCTACGGCTACGGTAGCAGCCCCGTCTGGCCCCACGGCCAACCTTATTGCACTTGCTAAAGTCGGTCGTCCGTACGGACTGACCGGCGCTCTGCACTGGTATCCGTACTCGAAAGATGCGCAGACTTTGCTCAAGGCGCGCGATGTGATGATCGGCACGACCATGTACTCCGTTACCCGCTCGCGCCGTCATGGCGAGAGCATCGTGGCTGAGATCGTGGGTGTGACTTCGCCCGAAGCCGCCGCTCGGCTCACCAACAAAGAAATCTTTGTCGATAAGGCGCACTTTGCCCAACTGCCTGAAGGTGAGTATTACTGGATTGATTTGATTGGTCTCACCTGCACCAACGGTGAGCGCGTCTTTGGTGAAATCGCAGAAATTTTTGAGTCCGGTGCGCATCCAATTTTGCGCATCAAACGACCTGCGACCGATCCCACGCCCGGCGATGAACTCATCCCCTTCGTCGACGCCATAGTGCGCTCTGTCGATATTGCGGCACGTCGAGTCGATGTGGACTGGGAAGGCCTCGAGTAATCATGCTGTCGATCTCTTTGATCGCGGCATTTCCTGAACTTGTTGAACACGCCCTTGATTTTGGGGTGACGGGCCGTGCCCGGCAGCAGGGTTTGTGGCGCTGGCAGGGCTTCGCGCTGCATGATTTCGCTGCTGATGCGCGCAAATCCATCGACGCGCGGCCCGCAGCGGGCGGTCCCGGTATGGTGCTCATGCCTGCGCCTCTGGATGCGGCTCTGGCGGCAGCGCGCACGTGGCATGGCGAGAAATCGCTGGTCGTTTTTATGAGCCCGGACGGCGCACCACTAGAGCAAAATCGCGTTCGACAGTTTGCGCAAAACCAACACATTACTTTTGTTGCCGGCCGCTATGAAGGCATCGACCAGCGCTGGATTGACGCCAATGTTGACGCCATTGTCTCCATCGGCGATTACGTGCTGTCCGGCGGCGAATTGGCTGCGGCGGTGGTGATTGATAGCTGCGTGCGCCTATTACCCGGCGCCTTGGGTGACGCGGAATCGGCCACGTTTGAATCGTTTGCCGACGGCAAGCTGGATTGGCCGCAGTATGCGCTCACGGCGTCGGAGGACCAACAAATCCCCGCACAACTGGCCAACGGCGACCACGCTACGGTCAACCGCTGGCGGATCAAACAAGCACTCATCCGCACCTGGATGCGCCGCCCCGATTTGCTTGCACGAGCCAATTTGTCTCTAGAAGAGACCTCGATGCTCGACGAAATCACAGAAATCGGGTTAGAATCAAAGACTTACTGAAAATTCCTGCTTGTTTCATCGCGGCCTCGGCAGCACTGGAGCACACGGAACCTGATGTGTGTTGAACGCAGGGCAATGTCCCCCGCGTAGGTCAACGGCCCTAAGCCTTGATCGCACACCGCTCAGACTCTGAAAACAACAAAATAATGTCAAGGAACTGAAATGTCAAAATTTTTGATCGCCCAGATTGAGGCCGAAGAAATTACCCGTCTGAACAAGGTCGTCCCAGCGTTCGCGCCAGGTGATACGGTCATTGTTAGTGTGAATGTGGTTGAGGGTGAGCGCAAACGCGTTCAGGCTTTCGAAGGCACCGTCATCGCCAAGAGGAACAAGGGCCTGAACAGCTCGTTCATCGTGCGCAAGATCTCCAATGGCGAAGGCGTAGAGCGTACGTTTCAGACGTACTCCACGCTGATCGCATCCATTGAAGTCAAACGCCGCGGTGACGTTCGTCGTGCCAAGCTCTATTACCTCCGTGATCGTTCGGGCAAATCTGCACGCATCAAGGAAAAGCTGTCGTTCAACAAGACGCGCAAGGCGTAAGACTCAGCCCGCTGTTCAAACGCAGCGCGAGTCCTCCAACAAACGGCCCGTCAGGGCCGTTTGCATTTGCGCATGTCAAATACCGTATCGCTGCCGTGGCCGTTCCCGCTTTTTAACGAGTGGGGCTATCATCGTGCCAACCTAAATTGTCTAACTGAGTGAATGCGCAATAGCCTTTACGACGCGCTTGAAGTCTCGCCGTCAGCATCGACTCCGGCGATTCAGATCGCGTTGCGAGGCGTCGTGCGTCGCTTCTGGTCAGTGCCGCGCGACGCGTCGGGTGACTCTGAAGAAGCGGTCCGTTTTGCAGCACTGGCGGCAGCTATTCTGGTCGACCGGATTCGCCGAAAAGATTACGACGCTGCGTTAAATCCTGGCGTCGGTGCGGGTCCATGGCGTCTACCCATCGGCGGTTCGTCGGCGCGAGAGGCGGCGGCCGAGGCAGGCAGTACGCAATCTCGTATTCTGGCGGAGAGCGGCGCCGACGTGTCGCAACTCTCGATTGAAGCCTCGGTTCCGAAATCTCTGCCGGGTGTAGATGCGCTCGCAGATCCTTTAGCTGACGGAACAGCCTGGTCGTCACCACTGGTTTGGCTCGGACTTGTGGCGTCGCTTATCCTGTTAGTTTTTGCCTGCCTGTGGGTTGTGCCAGTTTGGTTTCATGGTTCGCTGACCTACGGTTTTGTCGGAGCGCTGCTCGCTATCGCAATACTGATGGCGTTTGCATTTGCGTTGAGTCGGCCCAAGGAAGCGATGGGGCCTGCGGCAGGTTTGTCGCGACTCGGGATCATTAAATGGCGGCGTGAAGGTTCGATCTTTATCGGTGTGCCGCCACCCCAGCACGACACTGCGTGGATTTTCAAGCTGCGACTCATGGAGCTCACGCGCAGCGCTGCTGGCTTCGTGACCGCGACCAACGTTCAGCGCCGACTGTTCGCCCGTATCATCGACTACGCCATAGTCGGAATGGCTCTGTACGGCGGGCTGGCGCTGGGTGAACGCCTGATGAGTTCGGGCGAGATTGGCTTCCTCGTGACACGATCCCCTTTTGTGCTGCCAGTGCTCGTGGTGCTCGCCACGATTCCATTAGAGGTTTTCTCGCTAAAAACGTTTCGGACTACGCCTGGGAAGTGGTTGATGGGGCTCGTGGTGGTGTCGGGCATTACGTGCCCCGCTGATCACCGCAAGCCGGGCACAGTACAACTGGCGTGGGCACGGGCGACGCGCTCGGCTTGGGCCGGGGCCGCGTTCGGCATCTGGCCAGTGGCGTTGATCCGGTTAGCCGGCAACTGGCGCGACATCAGAGATCGCGAAGCAGACTGGGACGCATGTGGTGACTCCGTCGTGATGGCGCGCCCGATGACACTGGCCACGGTCGGCACTGGCCTGGCGGTCGTGCTATCGATGGTGCTCATTCTGGCCACGGGTTGGCGAACTGATTACGCCGTCGCCAGGCCGTATTGGATGACCTGGGCGGCGACGTCTGAATCGGCACTGGCGCGATTGGTGGTGCCACGGGCGACTACGCCTGAGTTGGCGGCGGTGACGCCTGCCGTCGTACCGACCGAACCAGTATCTCCAGCGCCGGTTACCGCAGAGTCAGTACCTGCCACGGCAGCATCCATATCGCTGCCGGTTGTGCCGAAGCCCGTACCTCCGATAGTCAAGCCGGCCGCGCCTACGTCTGTTTCGGTCAACGAAGCTCAAGTGGATCAACAGGTCAGCGCAGCGCAAGCTCGACGGGCGCGTATCGACGGCTACGCACGGCAATTGGAAAGCGCCCGGCGCTCGGGTGGCACGGTTAATTATGCTGGCTTGCAAGGCAGTTGTCAGCGCTGGACGGTGGACCAACCAGGCAATGCCGAGGCGTGGAGCTGTCTGGGGTTGGCACAATTCCAGAACGGCGCCGGTCGCGGCGCTCTAACTGCGCTTCGGCAGTCGCTCAAACTGGGGTCGAAAGACCCGCAGGTTGAAGATGCGATTTTGCGGATTCTGCGGCCGTAATTTCATTCGAAAAAGTAGAGTGGCTTCGGCCGCTAACTACGCGAAACAAAGGCGCAATTACTTTCGCCGCAACAGAAACGTAAATTCGCCGTTTGCTGCCGACTGATCGATTAACGAATTACCAGTTTGCCGTGAAAACGCCTGAAAATCGCGCTGTGAGGCCGGGTCAGTCGCCACCACTTTTAGTATCTGCCCTGTCTTCATGTCGTTGAGCGCTTTCTTGGTACGCAAAATCGGCAGCGGGCAATTGAGGCCACGCGCATCGACTTCGCGATCCGCATCGGTGTGCTTCAGGACGATATCGGTCATTATTTTTGTCGACCGCGAGGCCGCTGATTACTTGGCTTAACGCCGGTTACCTGATTTTAATCGAGATACTCGAATAGGCGAACCACTCGCACAACCCCGCTGGTTGTGCTCGCGAGCTGGGTAGCGGTTTCAGCCTCGCTTCGTTTGACGATTCCGATCAGAAACACGACGCCCGCCTCAGTGACTACCTTGACGTGGTTTGCCTGAAAACGATTAGTCTCCAGAAAGCGTGTTTTGACAACCGTCGTCAACCGCGCGTCGTTGCTCACCGACATCACGCCCGCTTGCGGCCCGACAACCATTTCATTGAAAATTCGCGTGATGCCTCTGATGGTGGAAACTTCCTCTTCTACGCCGCGTTTGACCGCCTCGGATACAGCCTCACCGCTCAACAGCACTCGGCGGTTATAGCTCGTAATGTTCACGTGGACTTGCCCGCCAAATCGCGACTTGACTCGCAGCAGGGCCGAATTCTCGATACTCTGATCGTCGACGAATGTACCTGGCGAGCGCCGGTCTTCCGCCATCGCCACTGTCGCGGCGGCGCCGCCGATTACCAACGGAACGCATGCAGAGGCGAGTATCGTCACCGTCAGCGCAGCAAGTGAGACGCCAAGCAATTTAATCGCAGTGGGCTTTTTGTGGCGTTGGGTCATAACTCTCTCCTGAAAGACTTGATTATCGTCGTGCAATACGTCAGACGCGCTGCAATCGTGCGTGGTTCCATGGTGACGCCTTCGGGCATCATGCGCCAAAAATGTTTTGCTCCCAAACGGGCGCGCGTTTTCCGTCGAACAGCACGGCGTCAACCCGGCATGCAGGCGTATTCGGCAAGTTGCTGAGATACAGTCCTATCGCGCGCTGCAGCTTCGCCTGCTTCTGCGCGCCAATGCTGGCGATCGCGCCACCGAAACTTTGACCTTGACGCTTGCGGACTTCAACAAACACAAGCGTCGCACCCTCTTTCATAATCAGGTCAATTTCGCCGAGCCGACAGCGCCAGTTGCGCGCCACCAATACAAGCCCAGACGCTTTCAGGAAAGCCTCGGCTTCACGTTCATGGTGTTCGCCGTCGCCAGTGGTCACGGGCCGACTTTAACCAATGTCCGCTCGCGAAACTCACCGATGACAGGTTGCCGCCGATATTGCCCATCTTTTAGCGTGAGCTGCCCAATAGCACCGTCGAACGACACCGGCAACGAGTCACGCCCTGCCGCTATCACCAGTCGTGAAGCATCCACGCCCAGCGCATACAGCCGCGCGAGGGTAGGCGCAAGCGCGGCAGCAGGCAAGTACTGCGCAAACTCTGCGCGCTCGGCATCCACGATCCACGGTGCGTCGGCAATCCGAATGCCAGTCCAGTCAACTGTGCGATCCAGCGACGTCTCGAAACTCGCGCTGGTGACGTACACCGCCATGCTGCGCAAGTAAGGCCGAAGCTCCGTTAGCACCGCACCACCGCCTGCAAACAGCACGCAATCCACGTTGTCATTGCGCCATTGATCGGCCGCGCGTCGCCAGCCATTGCGGCTCGGCAGGCTGATCGCGGGCAACGGTGTGACCGAGCGTTCACGCCAGTACGCCGTGATCGCTACGCTCACGCGCGACGACATCGCGTCAGCCGCCTCGATCAGCAGCGGTTTGCGACAGGCGTCGTCTGACGCCTGTTGCGCAACCGCCTCGGCTTCGCTTTCAAGATCAGGCGACAGGACGGTCATCGGCTCGGGCGGCACGCTGCCGAGAGGCGACAGCATCAGCGTAGGTTTCGGCATTTCCAGTTTGGCGAGCGCTAACGCGGTGACGTCAGTGCGTCCGAGTGGTCCGACCACCCAGTCGGTGTCCGGCGTCACGCAGCGCACGTACGCCTGCACTACGCCAGCGACGCCGTACGCACAGTCAACCACGCGGATCTCAGACTTTCGCGTCGCGAACACCGCAGCCATGCCGTCGCGCACAATGCTCGCGGCCCGACGCAACTGCGGGTTTTCAAGCGGTAACAGCACTACGACGCGAAGCGGTTGTGGCTTTGAATCCGGCGCATACGCTAAAGTGCGAGGCAAGTCCGCTGCCGTCACGCTGGGCGCAAGTGTTTGCGCGCCGACGGGCATTGTGGAAATCAACATCCCAACCAGTGCCGAGGTCAGACACACGATCGGGCCTGTATTGAATTGCCAACCTACACTCATAAGGACACCTCTAAAAACTCATTTGTGAGACGCATTGTGTCGTTGCGGAGTGCTCGCAACCCTCATGTACCAGAGCGTACATTTCGATTGCTGCGCGCGCCGCGCCTAACACTGCATACTCAAAAAAGAATTTGGAGAGGTGCTCATAAATAAACGCGATGTCCGAACCGTCAGAATTTGAAATTGCATTGTATGTAGTGGCTACGCCTTTGGGGAACCTGAGTGACATCACCAAACGCGCCGTTTCGGTGTTCACGCAAGTCCCGGTGATTGCCTGCGAGGACACACGGGTCACACGAGACCTGCTGCGCCTGCTCGGTATTGCAGCACCCATTTTGTTGTCAGTGCGTGAGCATAACGAGCGCGAGGCAGCGGATTCCGTGATTGCGCGGCTTGCGGCGGGCGAGGCTGTTGCCTACGCCAGCGATGCCGGAACGCCCGCCATTAGCGACCCTGGCGCACGTCTCGTGGCAGCGGTTCGCCAAGCCGGCTTTCCGATTATTCCGATCCCCGGCGTCAGTGCGGTGACAACGGCATTGTCGGTCGCTGGGCTCGAATCGACGGCGTTTACCTTCGTCGGCTTCGCACCGGTGACGCCCACTTCGCTCGCCCACTTTGTTGAACGCATTGCGGCACGCGTTGAGACGACGGTGTTTTTTGAATCCCCCCATCGTGCCGACAAAACGCTGCAGGCGCTCGCAACGGGACTGCCAGCGGATTGTCGTGTGCTGATTGCCCGCGAATTGACCAAGAAATTCGAGACCATCGTCGCTTTGCCAGCCGGAGAAATTGATGCGTGGCGTATTGCCAACGCGGAACGATTGCGCGGCGAGTTTGTCATTGTGGTGGCGGGGGCGACGAGCGCACCGACGCCGACGTTCGTGGATGCGCAAAAGCTGCTGAAAACCCTGCTGGAGGAATTGCCGCCGGCCAAGGCCGCAAAACTCGCAGCAAAAATCACCGGCGAATCAAGAGAAGCTCTCTACGCCTTGGCTGAAAAATTGAAGCCTGCACGCTAACAACTTTTTACATAAATGACGAACGTACGGGGGCTGGGCGCAGAAATTGTAAAAAGTCGACTCACGTCAAAAAATGTACTCCACCCGCATGTAACGGTCGATTCAGATAAAAGTTATTCGCAAAAATGACCTCCCCGATACAATATCTCACATGACATTGGACTCCGAATCTTCTCTCACTGCGTCTGCACCCGCGGCCACTTGCGAAACACTCGTTGAACTGAAGAACGTCAGCTTCGGATACACCAAGGCACGGCAAATTTTGTCCGGGATCAATCTCATTGTTCCGCGCGGCAAACTGGTCGCCGTTATGGGCGGTTCTGGCTGCGGAAAAACCACGATTTTGCGACTGTTGTGTGGCCAGATTAAGGCCACCAGCGGTGAGGTTTTGGTGAGTGGTCAATCGGTCGCCGCGATGACTCACGAACAGATGTATGCGCATCGGCGCAAGCTCGGCATGTTGTTCCAGTTTGGCGCGTTGTTCACCGACCAAACCGTGTTTGAAAACATCGCCTTTCCAATGCGCGAACACACCGAATTACCCGAAGACATCATCCACGATCTTGTGCTCATGAAATTAAATGCGGTAGGTTTGCGCGGCGCTGCAAAACTGAAGCCCAGTGAGCTCTCGGGCGGCATGGCGCGTCGGGTCGCCCTCGCTCGCACCATCGCACTCGACCCGCAAATGGCGCTCTATGACGAGCCGTTCGCGGGCCTTGATCCGATCTCGCTATCCGTCGTGGGTCAGCTCATTAGACGCCTGAATGACGCGCTCGGTATGACCTCAATTCTGGTCACGCATGACATTGCTGAATCGCTGAAAATCGTCGACTACGTTTATTTCATTTCCGAAGGCAAAGTTGTTGCCCACGGCGACGTCGCCGCCATCAAAGCCAGCAGCGATCCCTTCGTGCGCCAGTTCGTCGACGGTCAGCCAGACGGTCCCGTTGGTTTCCATTACCCCGCCAAAGCGCTCGCCGAGGACTTCGCTTGAACGGCGTCACACGGTGGCTTACTCGACTGGGGGCGTCGGTGACAGGTGGCATTGCCCGTCTCGGCTTCGCCACTCGTTTTTTCATTGCCATAGTGCGCTTGAGCGGTGCTACGTTTGCGCGGCCGCAACTGCTGTTGCGCGAGATTTATCAGGCCGGTGTGCTCTCGCTCATCATCATTTTGATGAGCGGTTTGTTCATCGGGATGGTGCTCGCGCTGCAAGGCTATGAGACTTTGGTTCGCTTCGGCGCGACCGAGTCGATGGGGATGTTAGTCGCGCTTTCGCTGGTTCGCGAACTCGGCCCCGTGGTGGCTGCACTGTTGTTCGCAAGCCGTGCCGGCTCCGCCATGACCGCCGAAATCGGATTGATGAAAACGACCGAACAGCTGGCCGCGATGGAGGTCATGGCGGTCGACCCGATTGCCCGTGTCGTTGCGCCGCGATTCTGGGGCGGTGTAATCTCGCTTCCGCTGCTCGCGGCGCTGTTTTCAACGCTCGGCATTTACGGCGGCTATCTGGTCGGCGTGCGTCTGATCGGCATCGATGCAGGCGCCTACTGGGGCCAAATGTCAGCGGCAGTTGACTGGAAATATGACATCTTAAACGGCGTGATTAAAAGCGTTGTTTTTGCGGTGGCCGTTAGCCTGATTGCGGTGTTTGAAGGCTATGATGCAACCCCGACTGCCGAGGGCGTCTCGGCAGCCACCACGCGAACGGTGGTGACGTCGGCGCTGGCGATTCTCGCCCTTGATTTTGTACTCACGGTCATCATGTTCCGTGGTGGAGCTGGATAAATGAATAGAAAAATAATTGATTTATGGGTCGGCATTTTTGTGGCGATCGGTCTCGCGGCGCTTATGTTTCTTGCACTAAAGGTCGGCAATCTGCTTACCTTCAATGAGGATCGTAGAGGTTACGAGCTCGAAGCGCACTTTGAAAATATCGGTGCCTTAAAACCGCGTGCTCAAGTCAAGAGCGCAGGCGTTGTTGTTGGGCGCGTTGAATCGGTGCGACTGGACAAGACGACCTATGAAGCGGTCGCACGATTGCACGTTTTTCCTGAGTATCAGTTCAGTCGTGACACCATCGCCACGGTATACACGTCGGGACTGTTGGGTGATCAGTTCATCGGTCTGGAGCCGGGTGGTGACCCGGTGATGCTCAAGGACGAGGATCGGATCAAAAAAACGCAGTCTGCGATCCAGATTGAAAAATTGATTTCGCAGTTCATGTTCAACAAAGCGCAGGAGACGCCTGCTCCCGCTGCGGCTCCGGCCACAGGAGTCAAGCCATGATTCGTACTTTCGCCCTTCCGGTATGTCTCGGCGTGCTCGCTCTCTCCGGATGCGCGTCATTCCGGAGTGCTGCTTCCGGAGATCCGCTGGAACCGATCAATCGCGGCGTCTATTCATTCAACAATACGTTTGATCATTACCTGCTGAAACCTATCGCTAAAGGCTACGACGCGGCGGTGCCGAACCTCGTAAAAAGGGGTGTCAGCAACGTTTTTCAAAACGCCGCCGATGCGCAGTCGGTTGTCAGCGACGCCCTTCAATTGAAGGGCGCAAAGCTGGGTGATGATCTTGGCCGTGTCGTGATCAACACGACCCTCGGCATCGGTGGAATTTTTGATCACGCAAGTTCGATGGGTATCGAGCGCGGCAATGAAGACCTGGGGCAAACGCTTGGCTATTGGGGGATCGGCGCAGGCCCATATATCGTGCTCCCGTTCCTCGGGCCGTCATCGTTACGTGACGCGGTCGCGCGTTATCCAGAAGGCCTGTACGACCCCGTGTCTACGTTGTCATCCGTGCCGGTGCGCAACTCGTTATTAGGCATACGCGTGGTTGATGCACGGGTGGGACTTTTCCCCGCTGAAAGCCTGATGAATCAAGCCGCCCTCGATCGCTACACTTTTTTGCGCTCTGCATACTTGCAGCGCCGACAGAGTCTCGTTCTGGACGGCAAACGTCCTAAAGATGAATAAAAGGAATTTGAGCAGTATGAAACGTAACAAATTTGCGGCAATGTTCGCTTCGGTCGCATTGATGGCAGCTCTACCAGCCTTCGCGCAGGTCGCTCCTGACGAAATGGTCAAATCAGCCGCAACGGGCGTCACCACGGTGCTCAAGAGCGACCCGGCTATCCTCGGCAATCCGACCAAGCTCAAAGAGCTGATCGAAAACAAGTTATTGCCCAATTTCAATTTCATGCGCATGACGCAACTTGCGATGGGCCGCAATTGGTCGAAAGCTTCCCCCGAGCAGCAGGCGGCGTTGGTCAAAGAATTTCAGACGCTGCTAGTGCGTACGTACTCCGGCGCACTCGCAAGTTTCCGCAACAACACCATCGATTACAAGCCGTTACGGATGGCAGCCGGCGAAACCGACGTGACGGTAAAGACCGTGGTCAATCAGGCCAACGGTCAAGGCATTCCAATTGATTACTCGCTCGAAAAAGGGTCGGATGGCAGCTGGAAGGCCTATGACATCATTGTTGCTGGCGTCAGCCTCGTCACCAACTATCGAGACGAATTCAACTCCGTCGTCCGTGACCAGAGCGTGGATGCACTGGTCAAGCAGTTGCAGGCCAAGAACAAGTAGGCAAACAGCTCATCATGCAGCTTTCTGGGCCGCTCACCTTTGCCAACGTTCCCGCCTTGTGGACCGCGTTTGCGGTCGATGCCGTCGGTGCCGAGCGCATTGATGTCTCCGCCGTGTCCGAGGTCGATTCTGCGGGCCTCGCCCTGATTTCCGCGCTCAAGCGCATCGCAGGGCCGCAATGTCGGGTGGTGGGTTTGACCGCGAAATTGGCCACATTGGCGTCCGCCTACGACGTCGAAGCCTTGTTCTAGTCTTCAGAACTTGGCTTGGGCGCTCGCTGCCCTAAAATCGGTGGGCTTAACTGAAGGCCCTCGTGATTTCTGATTCATCTGTTGCTGCTGTTGATTTAGTCGACATCAGCAAATCCTATCCCGGTGTTCGCGCGCTTAACCACGTTTCATTGCGGGTCGAGCAGGGCGAGTTTTTTGCGTTGCTTGGGCCGAACGGCGCGGGTAAGACCACGCTCATCAGCATCCTCGCCGGGTTGACGCGTGCAGACAGCGGAACCGCAAAAATAATGGGCTTTGACACCATTTCCGACTATCGCGACGCCCGCAAAAATCTTGGCGTCGTACCGCAGGAATTGGTATTCGACCCATTCTTCACGGTGCGGGAAACACTGGCTATTCAGGCCAAGTATTACGGCGTAACCAAAGCCGACGCATGGATTGACGAAATCCTGCATAACCTTGACTTGACCGATAAAGCCAACGCCAACATGCGTGCGCTCTCCGGCGGCATGAAGCGCCGTGTGCTGGTCGGACAAGCGCTTGTGCACAAGCCCCCCGTCATTGTGCTCGACGAGCCTACAGCGGGTGTCGATGTTGAGCTGCGGCAAAACCTGTGGACCTTTATCAAGCGTTTGAACAACGAGGGACACACCATCATTCTGACGACGCATTACATCGAAGAGGCAGAGGCCATGTGCACCCGCGTCGCGATGCTTAAAAAAGGTGAAGTCGTGGCGCTGGACACCACAGGCAATCTGCTGCGTGGCATGGCCGGCATTACGGTACAAGTATCAGCGGCCGCGTTGCCACCCTCCTGGCAGACGCGCGCCGAGACACAGGCGAGCGGCGCGGTGGGCTTCACGCTCAGTGGATACGCCGAACTCGAATCGATGCTCGCTGCGTTTCGCGACGCCAACATCGTGATCAAGGAAATGAAGCTCGGCGAAGCGGATCTTGAGCAAGCGTTTTTGCGTCTGACGTCAAAGGAGGCCGCATGAATCCCGTTGCAACTGAAGCGAATCGCACCGAGGCGGCCCTGATCGTCGCATCACCCGTCGCGCGTCACTCTGCACCGCTTCTGGGTCCCGGGTTTCAGGCGCTGTTTTACAAGGAGTGCCTCCGTTTCTGGAAGGTCGCCGCGCAAACGGTGGTGGCCCCAGTCGTCACCACACTGCTATATCTGCTCATCTTCTCGCATGTGCTTCAGGGTACGGCGAAGGTATTCGATGGACGCGTCAGTTACGGCGAATTTCTGGTGCCCGGCCTCATCATGATGGCGGTGTTGCAGAACGCGTTCGCCAATAGCTCTTCATCGCTGATTCAATCCAAGATGATGAGGAGCCTCATCTTCATCCTGTTGCCACCCATCACGTCGCTGGAGATTTTCTGCGCGTATGTGTTCGGCTCGATGGTGCGCGGCCTGAGCGTTGGCTTGGGCGTGTGGCTGATTACTTTGCCGTTCGTCCCCGCGAGCGTGCTGCATCCGATTTGGGTGATCGCCTTTGCCGCAGGCGGCAGCGCCATCATGGGCACGCTCGGTTTGATCGCGGGCATCTGGTCGGAAAAGTTTGATCATCTCTCGCTGTTCCAAAACTTCATCATCATGCCGTTGACGTTTCTCTCCGGCGTGTTTTATTCAATTCATTCGTTGCCCGCGTTTTGGCAGAGTTTGTCGCACTTCAATCCGTTTTTCTACATGATCGATGGCTTCCGTTTCGGCTTCTTCGGCCTATCGGATGTGAGCCCGTGGCTCTCCCTGTCAGTGGTCATGTTCTTCGTCGTTCTTCTCTCCGCGGTCGCCATGCGTATGCTCGTGACCGGCTATAAACTGAGGCAGTAATGCTTACTCCAGACACACTCAAAAATTACATCGTTACCGCCTTGCCGTGCACGCACATTGAGGTCGAAGGCGACGGTCAGCATTTTTATGCAACGATCGTCAGCGCCGAATTTCAGGGCCTCTCGATGATCAAACAGCATCAGCGTGTTTACGCTGCGCTCGGCGATCGCATGAAAGCGGAAGTGCACGCGCTATCGATGAAAACCTTCTCGCCCGAGCAGTGGGCGACGAAAATGGGCAGCAATGGATAAGCTCTGCGTTACCGGTAACGGTCCGTTGCGTGGCGCGGTTCGCGTGTCTGGCGCGAAGAATGCGGCGCTGCCGATCTTGTGTTCATCGCTCTTGGTTAAGGCCCCGGTGACGTTCACCAACGTGCCGCAGTTGAACGACACACGCACCATCGTGCGTTTGCTCAATCAGATGGGCGTCACCGCTGCACGCACTGAAACACATCGCATCGAGATAGACGCCAGTACGTTGGCGAAACCGGTTGCGGAATACGACCTTGTTAAGACGATGCGCGCGTCCGTGCTCGTCCTCGGTCCGCTGGTCGCCCGTTGGGGCGAAGCGCGTGTCTCGCTGCCCGGTGGCTGCGCCATTGGCCAACGCCCCGTAGATCAGCATCTCAAAGGTCTGGAGGCGATGGGCGCCGAAGTCACGCTTGACGGCGGCTACATCAATGCTCGCGCACCCGGCGGTCGCCTGAAGGGCGCGCGCATCGTGATGGACATGGTCACCGTCACCGGCACCGAAAACATCATGATGGCCGCGACGCTCGCCGACGGCGTCACCGTGATCGAAAACGCCGCGCGCGAACCTGAAGTCGTCGATCTCGCCAATTGCCTCATCGCAATGGGCGCCAACATTAAAGGCGCGGGTACCGACAGCATCACGATCACCGGTGTTGACGATTTGCATACGGCGACTTATCGCGTGATGCCCGACCGCATTGAGGCGGGTACGTTCGCCTGCGCCGTCGCTGCCGTCGGTGGAGAGATTACTTTGCTCGACGCACCTGTCGCCTCGATGGATGCGATTCTCGACAAGTTGCGCGACGCCGGTTGCTCGATCAGTATCAGTGGTACGTCGATCACCATCGCGCGTAAAGGCCCGCTCAAGGCTGTGAGCGTTAAGACCGCGCCGTATCCCGCGTTCCCCACCGACATGCAGGCGCAGTTAATGGCCATGAACGCTGTCGCCGAAGGTACGGCCGTGATGACCGAAAACATCTTCGAAAATCGCATGATGCACGTGTCAGAGCTGTCGCGTTTGGGTGCAAATATCGAAGTGAACGGCAACACCGCCGTCGTTCAAGGCGTCGCCGCGCTCAAGGGCGCGAACGTGATGGCTACCGACCTTCGCGCCTCCGCCAGTCTCGTGATTGCGGGACTGTGCGCCAGTGGCACAACGATGATTGATCGCATTTATCACCTTGATCGTGGCTACGAGCACATCGAGGACAAGCTGATCGGCCTCGGCGCAACCATCGAGCGAATTTCCACGTGATCACGTTTGCCTTGTCGAAGGGGCGCATCCTCGACGACACACGCCCGTTGTTGCGCACTGCGGGCATCGATGTACTCGAAGACCCGGAATCGTCACGCAAGCTCATCCTCGCCACCGAGCGTGATGACGTTCGCGTGGTGCTGGTGCGCGCGAGTGACGTGCCGACCTACGTGCAACAAGGCGGTGCAGACATCGGCATCTCCGGCAAAGACATTTTGATGGAGGACGATTTGTCGGGCTTGTACGAACCGCTTGATCTGAACATCGCCAAATGTCGCCTGATGGTCGCAGTGCCCGACACGACTGACTACGAAGAGTTGGTGCAGCGCGGTCGCAGGCTGCGCGTCGCCACCAAATACATCAAAACAGCGCGCGCGCATTTCGCCCAAAAAGGCGTTCATGTTGATCTCATTAAGCTCTACGGCTCGATGGAACTGGCACCGCTCGTCGGCATGGCAGACGCGATTGTGGACGTGGTCAGCAGCGGTGCGACGTTAAAGGCTAACCACCTAAAAGCGGTCGAAAAAATCGCCGACATTTCTGCGCGACTGATCGTCAACCAGGCTGCGCTCAAGACCAAACGCGACGCGCTGATGCCAATCATCGAGAGCTTCGCGAAATCGATCGACGCGAGATCGTAGACAGGCAGCGTAAGCCTCTTGCACATATTGTTTAAAGCAGCTTATTTGGAGAAACGTCTATTGCACCGGGGCTAGAGGCGATTTTCGCAAGATATCGATAAGTACTTAAATGGCTAGCTAGCCCCAGTGTGGCGGTACTTACAGAGAAAAGCTGATAAGGAACGTAGAGCGTCCATAGAAGTGCGCATCTGGGGCTTTTCTCCATGAATTTTTTGATAGAGCAACGATGGCGCGATCCTGATGCGCACCTTAACCCATGAAACTCCTTAATTCTTCCAGCGCCGATTTCTTCACCTCGCTTGACGCACTGACGCATAACGCGGGCGCGCTTGACGCAGACGTGGACGCACGAGTGGCGGAAATTCTGGCCGATGTGCGCGTTCGTGGTGACGCGGCGGTGCTCGATTACACGCGCAAGTTTGATCGCCTTGATGCTGCGTCGATGACGGCGCTCGAGCTTTCGAAATACGAAATGAAGGCCGCGTTCGATGCGCTTGATCCAGAGCTTAAATCCGCGCTGATATTGGCGCGCGATCGCATCGAGACCTATCACCGTCGCCAGATCGCGGAGAGCTGGCGCTACACGGAGGCCGACGGCACGCAACTGGGCGTACAGATCACGCCGCTGGATCGTGTGGGCCTTTATGTACCCGGTGGCAAAGCGGCATATCCGTCGTCGCTCCTGATGAATGCTGTGCCCGCTAAAGTCGCGGGCGTTAAAGAAATCATCATGGTCGTGCCGACGCCGGACGGCGTGAAGAACGCCACCGTGCTTGCTGCAGCGCATCTCGCGGGCGTGGATCGTGCGTTCACCATCGGTGGCGCGCAGGCGGTTGGCGCGATGGCGTATGGCACCTCCACCGTGCCGCAGGTTGACAAAATTGTGGGCCCCGGTAACGCCTACGTGGCTGCGGCCAAGCGCCGCGTGTTTGGCATTGTCGGCATTGACATGATTGCGGGGCCGTCAGAAATCCTCGTGATCGCAGACGAAAATGCGAACCCGGATTGGGTCGCGATGGATTTGTTTTCTCAAGCGGAACATGACGAAGTCGCGCAGTCGATTTTGCTCACACCGAGCGACACATTGATCGCGGCGGTGCAGGCGAGCATCGAAAAATTACTGCCGACGATGCCGCGCAAAGACATCATCAAAGCGTCGCTCGCCGGTCGTGGCGCAATCGTCAAAACGCGCTCCCTGGAGGAGGCGTGCGAGATCAGCAATCGCATCGCGCCCGAGCATCTGGAATTGTCCGTTGCTGATCCGGAAGCGCTGTTGCCGCTGTTGCGGCACGCGGGCGCAATTTTCATGGGTTACGGAAGCAGCGAGTCGCTCGGCGATTACGTGGCGGGCACCAATCACGTGCTGCCGACTTCACGCTCGGCTCGTTTCTCGTCGCCGCTCGGTGTGTACGATTTTCAGAAACGCACGAGCATTATTTATGCATCGGCGCAAGGCGCGAAAACACTGGGCAAGGCTGCCGCGACGCTGGCTTCCGCGGAAGGATTGCACGCGCATGCGCGTGCTGCCGAATTGAGAATGGAAAAGTAATGACCGACAACAAAACAGCGATGCTCACGCGCATCATGCAAACGGTACGCCCCGAAGTGCAGGCCATGCGCGCTTACCCCGTCACGCCACCGTGGACGGGTATCAAGATCGAGCTGATGGAAGACAACCATCTCGATTCGCCCCAGTCCGCGCCTGCCATGCGCGCCGCGCTAGCGAAGGCTATCTCTGAGGCAGCCTTCAATCGATATCCCGATCCGGCCGCTCCGGAACTCAAAGCCAAGCTGCGCGAGAAGCTCGGAATTGCCGCGCATCACGGCATCATTCTCGGCTCTGGCTCGGACGAAATCATCACCCTAATTTCGATGGTGACCATTGCTGGCGGCGGCACCGTTTTGTCGCTTGAGCCGTCGTTTGCTGTGTTCAAGAATGCGGCAAATGCCGTGGCGGGTCGCTATGTTGGCGTGCCACTCTCGGCAGATTTTTCGCTCGATCTCGATGCGACGCTCGCCGCTATCGAACGCGAACAGCCAAAACTCGTCTGGATCGTGTTTCCCAACAATCCGACCGGCAATGCGTATCCTGACGATGCGGTGGCGGCGATCATCCGCGCCGCGCCGGGCCTGGTCGTCATCGACGAAGCGTACGAGCCGTTCGCGCAACGCTCATGGATGTCGCGGCTCGACGAATTTCCGAATCTGCTCGTCATGCGAACGCTCTCCAAAATCGGCCTCGCGGGCGTGCGCCTGGGCTACGCGTTCGGCGCGTCAGAATGGATCAACGAGATCGATAAAGTACGCGGGCCCTTCAACGTGGGCGTGTTGCAACAGGTCGCAGCAGTCGTGATGCTCGATCACTACGACGAGTTGAAACGCCACGCCGCGTCGATGATTGCCGAGCGCGAGCGTTTGTTTGCAGCGCTGTCAGCGCTGCCCGGCGTGACGCCATTCCCGTCTGTTGCGAACTTCGTACTTGCCAGATTTCCGGACGCTACAGCCGTGTACGAAGGCCTGAAAGCGCGCGGCATACTGGTGAAAAACGTTTCGGCGCAGCATCCGCTGATGGCCAACACGCTGCGCATTTCGGTCGGCAAACCGGACGAAATGGACCAATTGCTTGCGGCGTTAAAGGCGTTGCTTGCTTAGAGGCCGCTCCTACAATATCGCCATGAACGCAAATTCTCCCCGCATCGCCGCCGTCGAACGCAACACCAAAGAAACGCAAATCAAGGTTTCAATCAACCTTGATGGCACTGGCAAGGCTGACCTTGATACCGGCGTGCCGTTTCTCGATCACATGCTCGATCAGCTGGCGAGACACGGCATGATGGACGTGAGGGTGCACGCCAAGGGCGACCTGCATATCGACGCGCACCACACGGTGGAAGACATCGGCATCACGCTCGGGCAGGCGTTCAAGCAGGCGGCGGGCGACAAGGCGGGTATCTATCGCTACGGGCATTCATACGTGCCTTTGGATGAGGCGCTGTCGCGCGTGGTGATTGATCTCTCTGGCCGTCCGGGGTTGGAATTTAATGTGCCGTTTACGCGGGCGATGATCGGCACATTTGACGTCGATCTGACGCATGAATTTTTTCAGGGCTTTGTGAATCACGCGCTGGTAACGCTACACATCGACAACCTCAAGGGCGACAACGCGCATCATCAGTGCGAAACCGTGTTCAAAGCATTTGCTCGGGCGCTACGCATTGCGTGCGAGCGTGATGCGCGAGCGGCGGGTGTGGTGGTTTCGACCAAGGGCGTGCTTTAGTCGACTTATGCAAACCATCGCTATCGTCGACTACGGCATGGGCAATCTGCGCTCGGTGGCGAAGGCGTTTTCGCATGTCGCACCGGATCAACGGGTGTTGATTACCAGCGACGTTCACGAAATCGCCGATGCAGAGCGCGTCGTGCTGCCCGGTCAAGCCGCGATGCCGGAGAGCATGGCAGCACTCAACGCCTCGGGTTTGCGCGAGGTGCTGAATCAGGTCTCGCGCGAAAAACCGTTTCTCGGGGTCTGTCTTGGCCTGCAAATGTTTTTTGAAACGAGCGAAGAGGGCCCGCCGGGCGTCGGAACACCGGCGCTAGGATGGCTAAAAGGTCGCGTGGCGCGTTTTCCGAAGCCACACGTGGATTGGGACGGCTGCGTGCTCAAAGTGCCTCATATGGGCTGGAATGCGGTGCGTTTCCCCCAATCCATGCGCTCGCACCCTTGCTGGGCAGGTGTTGCCGACGAAACTTCGTTTTATTTCGCGCACAGCTTCTACGCGGTGCCCGCTGATGCAGCGGCGGTGGCGGGCGTTGCCGATTATCCGAATCCAATCTGCGTCGCAGTGGCGCAGGCCAACATTTTTGCGGTACAGTTCCATCCTGAAAAGAGTGCGGACGCAGGATTGCGCGTGCTGCAAAATTTCTCGACCTGGAACGGATCGTTTTAACGCGGGCCGAACCAACCTAACGTTTACATCCAGCAGCGACTTCGCCGCACCAGCCCTCCTATATTTCCCATGCTAGTCATCCCAGCCATTGATCTTAAAGACGGTCACTGCGTGCGCCTGCGTCAAGATGGCGCGGCACTGGGTCGATCAGGGTGCAACCCGTTTGCACCTGGTGGATTTGAACGGCGCAGTGCAGGGCAAACCGATCAACGAGCGCGCCATCAAGGCGATCCTCTCTGAGGTCGGCGAAGAAATTGAAGTCCAGCTCGGCGGCGGCATTCGCGATCTCGACATCATCGAGCGCTATCTCGACGACGGCATTGATTACGTCATCATCGGCACGGCAGCCGTCAAAAACCCCGGCTTTCTGCACGACGCCTGCAATGCCTTCCCCGGAACTGTGATCGTCGGTCTCGATGCCAAAGACGGTAAGATCGCTATTGACGGTTGGAGCAAGCTGACCGGCCACGACGCACTCGATCTCGGCAAGCGCTTCGAGGATTACGGCATCGAAGGCATCATTTACACGGACATCGGTCGCGATGGCATGGGTACCGGCATCAACATTGAGGCGACAGTGCGACTTGCGCAGCCGCTTCGTGTGCCAGTTTATGCATCGGGCGGAATCCACAATGTTGAGCACATCAAGCTTCTCAAACCGCATCAGGAAGACGGCATTGCGGGCGTCGTCTGTGGTCGCGCGCTGTATGAAGGCACGCTGGATTTTCGGGCTGCCGTTGAAGCGCTGAAATGAGCATTTGCTGATGCTCTGTAAACGCATCATCCCGTGCCTCGACATCAAAGACGGTCGCGTCGTCAAAGGCGTTAACTTCGTCGGTCTGCGCGATGCAGGGGACCCGGTGGAAGTGGCGAAGCGCTACAACGATCAGGGCGCGGATGAGCTTTGTTTTTTGGACATTACCGCGAGCGTTGAAGCGCGTGGACTGCTCTACGATTTAATCGAGCGCGTGGCGTCACAAGTGTTCATTCCGTTAACGGTTGGTGGCGGTGTGAAAACAGCTGACGACCTGCGGCCTCTGCTGAATGCGGGCGCAGACAAGGTGAGCATCAATACGGCTGGCGTGAATCGTCCGGAAATTTTCAACGAAGCAAGCCATTTTTATGGTGCGCAATGCGTGGTGGCGGCGATTGACGCGAAGCAGACGCGACCCGGTTTCTTTGAAGTGTTCATTCATGGTGGCCGCACGCCGACTGGAAAAAATGCCATTGAATGGGCGCGAGAAGTGGCTGATCGTGGCGCTGGAGAAATACTGCTCACCAGCATGGATCGCGACGGCGCAAAAATCGGATTTGATCTCGAACTCACGCGCGCGATTGCCGACGCGGTGAGCATTCCCGTGATCGCCTCAGGCGGCGTCGGCAACCTTCAGCATCTGGTTGATGGTGTGGTCAAAGGCGGCGCGGATGCTGTCCTGGCTGCGAGCATTTTTCACTACGGTGAACATACGGTTGGCGAGGCGAAAGCGATGATGCGTGCATCGGGGATTCGCGTTCGATAGCGCTGGACTGCTAGGTAATAAGCGCTATCGATTCAGTATTAGCGTCGCCACAAAAATACCGATCATCATGAACATCAGCACCAGTTTCACGATGGTGCCAACAAGCAGTCCGAGCCACGTCGCGAGCCCAACTTTTGCGGCTTGCTTGGCATCGCGCTGCGCGATCAATTCGCCGATTACCGCACCGACAAACGGCATGAATAGCACGCCGATCAGACCCATAAAAATCCCCGCAATCGTGCCAAGCGCAGCGCCAATCAACGCCCATTTGCTGGCCCCAACTTTCTTCGCACCCAAAATCGTTGCGAAATAATCGGTCGCCCACGCCACGACCGCAAGCACGCCGATGATCGTGACCACCCACCACTTGACGCGTGTGAAATTATCCAGCCAGGCGCCGAGCACGATGCCCGCCAACACCAGGATCGTCCCCGGAAGCGCAGGCAATACCGTGCCCGCGACGCCGACGACGATCAAAAGTACGGCGATGGTCCAGCCGAGAATATGTGTGTCCATGTGCAATCAGGCGGTAGCGCGCCGCGCGGTCAAAGTAGACTTTGAGTGTAGTGTGGCTCGTGCATTTAGCTTACTTTGAGCGGGCTAAGATCGATGCCTTAAACAGTCGCTCAAGCGCTGGTGTAGCTCGGTGATTCGGGCTCGCCACGGCATCGGTCTATCCTCTGCTTGGCAAAGCGGCGAGGACGACGGTGAATGCATCGTAAATTAAGTACAGCTTTTCTATTTATCCCATTTTACACGGGGGCTAGCGTGCAAATAATGCAATTGTCGACTATTGGTGAATATACGGTTCAGCCCCGGTGTAGACGAACTTTTGAGAAAAAGCTGATAGGTAAATTGTGCGCTTTGCTGAGCATGGTCGCCGCATTTGCTTTCGCGCCCCTCGCCGCAGCGCAATCGGTTTCCGTCGTCGAATACTACAACCGCGCACTCGATGCGTATTTCATGACCGGACGTGGCGCCGAGCAGTCTGCGCTCGACGCCTTGCCCGCTGATTTTTCGCGCACCGGAGCGGAGTTCTCGGCCACCGCTGCGGCCGCTGCGGGCACCTCGCAAGTTCGCATCTGCCGCTTCTACATCAGCCTGAGCACGCCGTTCACGAGTTCGCATTTTTATGGCCGTGAAGGCATTGATTGCGAATCCATCCGGGCGCAAAATCTGACGGGCTTTACCTATGAAGAATTTGATTTTGCAGTGAGTTCGCCGGACGCAGCGGGCAGCTGCCCGGCCAATGCGCCCACACGCGTTTTTCGTAGCTTCAGGGTGGCGGCCAACGGGCGCACCTCGAACCATCGCTACACCGTGAGTCAGGTGAGCTACGACGCGCAAACCGCCGCTGGCTGGTCGCCCGAAGGCGTCGCGTTTTGCGTGACAAGTGTGAAGGATGCTGCGCAGTCCGCAACCAGCAGTTTCAAGCGCGTGGTGTCGCTCGCAGAGTCACCGTTTCCGCCCGGTTGCAGCGGTCAATCGTCCGGCGTGAACTTCCGCGGAGCCGAGACCGAACCTTCGCTCGCGAAACACCCGACGAACGCCCAGCACCTGGTTGCCGCATGGCAGCAGGATCGCTGGTCGAATGGCGGCTCGCAAGGGGTCGCCAGCGCCGCGTCTTTTGATGGCGGGTTGACCTGGGGCTCGAGCATTGCAACGTTCTCGCGCTGCTCGGGCGGCAACGCGACCAACAGCGGGGACTACGACCGTGCAACTGATCCCTGGGTTGCCATCGGCGCAGACGGCACGGCGTATCAAATGGCCTTGTCGTTCTCCGGTCAGTCGTTCTCCGCGAACGCAATCAGCGCCATGCAGGTTGCCAGAAGTAGCGACGGCGGTCGTACCTGGCCTGCGCCTCAGGTGTTGGTGCGCGATGCTTCTGCCAGTGTTTTTCACGACAAAAATATGCTGGTGGCTGACCCGACCGATGCCGCCTATGTCTATGCGATCTGGGGTCGACTGGACACCATCGGCAGTGGGCACGGACCTGCGTGGTTCACGCGCACGACCAATGGCGGAATTTCGTGGGAACTGTCACGCGGAATTTACGAGCCGGGTGCTGGCAATCAAACGTTTGGCAACCAGCTCGTGGTGTTGCCCAATGGCGTGTTGATTAATGTGTTCCTCGAAATCATAAGCGTCGGAACTGCGCAGACGCCTTCCGGGCAACGTATGCGCGTCGTGCGCTCGACCGACAAGGGTGTCACCTGGTCGGCGCCAATCACTATCGCGCCGTACGTGGGTATCGGCACAGTCGATCCGGTCACGCGCGAACCGGTGCGTGACGGTGCTGGCGTTCCGTCGATGGCGGCCGGGGCCGATGGTCGCCTGCACGTCGTGTGGCAGGATTCGCGCTTCAGCTCGGGTGCGTTCGACGAGATTGCCTATTCGCAATCCTCGGATATGGGCCTGACCTGGAGCGCGCCTACGCAAATCAATGCCAGCGGCGGGGCACCCGCTTTCACGCCAACCGTTCATGTCCGCGACGACGGCACGATTGGCGTCAGTTATTATGATTTTTCGGCGGCCCGCACGACGACAAGCACGTTGCCAACCGCCTACAAGCTCGTGCAATCGAGGGACGGGAGTCATTGGAGCGTGAGCGAAATCAACGGCGCGTTCGACCTGCGCACGGCTCCGGTCGCGGGCGGATATTTTCTGGGTGACTATCAGGCTCTGAGCAGTACCGGAAACGCGTTTGCTGCGCTTTACGGGCGAACCAGCGCGAACAATTTGGCGACAGACAGAACCGAAATCGTGTTCGCCAGTGTCGCGGACGGGTCCTTAAAACGTGCGTTGCCCGGCATGGGTCAAAGCTATGTGGCGGCAACCGCGCCTGATGGATTTATCGTTACTCCAGCGTTGCAAAAGCGCGTTAACGAGGGCGTTGATCGCCTGATTCAGCAGCGGCGCGCGAAGGCGGGCTGGCCGCAACCCTAGCAAAGGCGTCAAGCTTTAACTTAATTCAGGGTGGGTTGAAATGGCAGCGTGGCGACACAAACTTCAAGCGGTAATTTAATTTTCGAAGTACGCATGAACTCACCTGTCGCTACCCTGTTTTCTCCCATCCGTGTCGGCGCAATTGACGCCGCTAATCGTATCTTTATGGCGCCGCTCACGCGGTGCCGTTCGACGCCGGGCACTGATGCGCCAAACGCGATGATCGCCGAATATTACGGGCAGCGTGCCAGCGCCGGCATCATCGTGAGCGAAGCGACGCAGGTGTTGCCCACGGGCAAGGGTTACGTCGGCACCCCGGGCATCTATAGCCCCGAGCAGGAGGCAGGCTGGAAACTCGCCACCGCAGCGGTTCACGCCAAAGGCGGAAAAATAGTCGCGCAGTTGTGGCACGTCGGCGCGATTTCGCATCCCGACTTGCAACCTGAGCATGTGTTGCCCGTTTCCGCATCCACCGGCTACAACCCCGGTGGCACGATCTACACGCAAAACGGAAAAGTGGATCGCGTCGCCGCGCGCGGACTCGAAACCGCAGAAGTCAGGGCGTATGTTGAGGCTTACCGTCATTCCGCGGAAGTCGCCAAACGTGCAGGCTTTGACGGCGTTGAAATTCACAGTGCCAACGGCTACCTGCTGGAACAATTCATTCGCGACAGTTCGAACAAGCGCACCGACGTTTACGGCGGTTCCATCGAAAACCGCATCCGCTTCACGCTCGAAGTCGTTGACGCCGCTATTTCGGTCTGGGGCAAAGAGCGCGTCGGTATTCGCCTGTCGCCCGTGACCGCCGCCAACAACGCCACGACTGACGGAAATACGCAGGCAACCTACGGCGCGTTAGTCGAGGCGCTCGCAAAACGCGGTATCGCGTTTGTGCATTTCATCGAAGGCAACACCGGCGGCGCGCGCGACTTCAAGGACTTTGATTTTGCCTGGGCGAAGAAGACGTTGTCGGCGGCGGGGGTCGCATACATCGGCAACAACAAGTATGACCGCGCGATGGCCATTGAAGCGGTTGCGCATGGCGCGGTGGATGCTGTGGCGTTCGGGGTGCCGTTCATCGCCAACCCAGATTTGCCGGAGCGCTTGAAGCGCGATGCTCCGCTCAACGCCGCAAATCCGAAAACGTTCTACAGCGCAGGCCCGGAGGGCTACACAGACTATCCGACGCTGATGTAACCACCGTCGACGGGCACGATCGTGCCCGTCACGTAGCGCGCAGCATCCGAACACAAAAACATGATTGGGTCGGCTATTTCGGCCGGATCGGCCCAGCGCGCCATCGGAATGCGGCCCATGATTTGCGCGTTGCGCTCCGGATTTTCCCGCGCACCGCGTGACAGCTCGGTGATGACCCAGCCCGGCGCGACGGCGTTCACGCGAATGCCGTCCGGCGCATAGGCGCAGCCGAGCGACATCACGAGGTTTTTGACCGCGCCTTTGGACGCCGAGTAAGCGGGCTGAACCGGGCCTCCAAAAAAGCTCATCACTGAACCGATGAAAACAATCGCGCCTTTTGACTTGGCGAGCAGCGGTCGCGCGGCGGTGGACACGCGCATGCCACCGTTCAAATTCACGTCGATCACTTCGGCGAATATCGCTGGATCATGCTCCGCCGCACGGCGGATGATGCCCGCCGAATTCACCACGAAATCGAGTCGATCGAGTGAGCCGATCAGACGTTTCACTGCGTCGTCGTCACGCACGTTCAGCGCTTCAATGCGGATGTTGGCGAAGTCAGGATTCACCTTTGCTGCCATGATTTCCTGATCGGTCACGCCGCAAGCGATCACGCTCGCACCCGCGCGCTTGAAGGCGAGCGATGCTGCAGCGCCGATGCCGGAAACACCACCCGTGACTAGGGCGACTTTGCCTGAGAAGTTAAAGGTTGTGTTCATTGCTTAAATGTATCGTTGAACCGCGCAACGCGCGCAGTTTGATGAGCGAGTCGGGCCGTCAATCGGTCATTTCGCTATGGCCGAAGTTACTTTAACCCCTTAAACCGCACCCGCTTCGGCCGCGCCCCTTCTTCGCCGAGTCGATGCACTTTGTCGGCTTCGTACTCGTGGAAGTTTCCGTTGAAGAACGTCCATTGGCTGTCGCCTTCACACGCCAGGATGTGGGTGCAAATCTTGTCGAGGAACCAGCGATCATGTGAGATGACTAGTGCGGTGCCCGCGAATTCGAGCAGCGCATCTTCCAGAGCCCGCAGCGTTTCCACGTCGAGATCGTTGGATGGCTCGTCGAGCAACAAGACGTTCGCGCCCTTGAGCAAAGTCTTCGCCAGATGGAGACGCCCGCGCTCACCACCGGACAAATTACCGACCAGTTTCTGCTGATCCGCGCCTTTGAAATTGAAGCGACCGATGTAGGCGCGACTTTGCATCTCGAACCGTCCGACCTGCAGAATGTCCGCGCCTCCAGAGACGTCCTGCCAAACAGTTTTATCGTCAGTGAGACTTTCGCGCGACTGATCGACGAACGACATTTGCACGGTTTGCCCGATGACGACTTCGCCTTTGTCGGGCGTTTCGACGCCCTGAATCATTTTGAAAATCGTGGATTTACCGGCACCGTTGGGGCCGATGATGCCGACAATCGCGCCGGGTGGAATCGCGAACGACAAATCGTCGATCAGCATGCGATCGCCGAAGCTCTTGCTAACGTTTTTAAACTCGATGACCTGATTGCCCAAACGCTCGGCCACCGGGATAAAAATCTCGTTGGTTTCGTTACGTGACTGATATTCGTGGCTCGACAATTCCTCGAAGCGAGTCAGGCGCGCCTTGCTCTTCGCCTGGCGGCCTTTCGGATTCTGGCGCACCCATTCCAGTTCCTTCTTCAACGCTTTCTGGCGTGCAGATTCGCTCGATTCTTCCTTCTTCAGACGGTCGCCTTTTTGCTCAAGCCACGCGCTGTAGTTGCCCTTGTACGGAATGCCATGTCCGCGATCTAGTTCGAGAATCCACTCAGCGGCGTTATCCAAAAAGTAGCGATCATGTGTCACCGCAACCACAGTGCCAGCGTAGCGCGACAAGAATTGCTCCAACCATTCAACGCTTTCTGCATCCAGGTGGTTGGTTGGCTCATCAAGCAGCAGCATGTCGGGCTTCGATAAAAGCAAACGGCACAGCGCAACGCGGCGCTTTTCACCGCCGGACAACAGGCCCACTTTGGCGTCCCACGGCGGCAGGCGCAACGCATCTGCGGCGACCTCAAGCTGAGCCTCGGTGTTGTGACCGTCGCCGGATGCGATGATTGCCTCCAGTTCGGCCTGCTCTTTCGCGAGCGCGTCAAAATCAGCGTCTTCTTCGCCATATGCGGCGTAGACAGCTTCGAGGCGGGCATGCGCGGCTTTCACGCCGCCCAGACCTTCTTCCACCACCTCACGAACGGTTTTATCGCCGTCGACGAGCGGTTCCTGCGGAAGATAACCGACTTTGGTGCCGGGATTCGGGCGCGCTTCGCCAGTGAAATCCTTATCGACGCCCGCCATGATTTTGAGCACGGTCGATTTGCCCGCGCCGTTCATGCCCAGAAGGCCAATCTTCGCGCCGGGGAAGAACGAGAGCGTGATGTCCTTGATGATCTGACGTTTCGGCGGAACAATTTTGCTCACGCCGTTCATGGTGTAGATGTATTGCATAGTCTGGGGCTCGGCCTGCGGTAAGAAGAGGGCGGGGGCGTGTTTTTGCGCCCGAACCGGTAATTATCTCAGCCCAGTCCATTCGGGCGAGATACGAGCGCCGCCGGTGGTCAGTCGCTCCTCGATTTCGGCAGGCGACATCGGGCGCTCAAACAAAAATCCCTGCCCGTAAACGACCCCCTCCGCAATCAAAAACTCAGCCTGCTCAACGGTCTCTATGCCTTCGGCAATAACGTGAATCCCGAGGCTGCGCGCTAGCGTTGACAGCGCGCGCACAATCGCTACGTCCACCCGCCGGTGCGGCACGCCCTGTATAAAGCTGCGATCGAGCTTCACCAAATCAATGCGCAGCCGTTTGAGATACGCGAGCGACGAATAACCCGCGCCCAGATCGTCGAGCACGATGCGAACGCCGAGCGCACGCAGTCGGTTCACGGTGGTCACGCTGGCGATGTCGGCATCGACCAGCACGCTTTCGGTCAGCTCGACGAACAATCGCTGCGCGGGCAAACCGTGGGTTTCCAGCTGTGCGGCAATGAAATCTACGAAATTCAGTTCGCGCAATTGGTGGGCCGAGACATTGATTGTCAGCCGCAGCGGCGCCGCAAACTGCCGCGACCACTGCCCGACCTGCTCAATGGCCTGCGCGGCAATCGCACGTCCGACGCGACCGATCAGCCCTTGTTCCTCAGCCGTTGTAATAAATTCTTGTGGCATCAGGAGCCCGCGCGTCGGGTGCTGCCAGCGTGCCAGGGCCTCAATACCGCGCCAAAGTCCATCTGGCATCTCAATAATTGGCTGATAGACGGCGAACAATTCATTTCGCTCCACCGCCATACGCAGGTCGGTGGCGACCATTAACTGGTGGCGCGCGCTTTCGGCCAGTGCAAGTGCGAACCGTTCGGCGCTGCTATACCCGTTACCCTTACCCTTGGCCGAAAACATCGCCAGATCGGCATGAGCCAACAGCTCGTTAAAGCTCTGCGCATCATCCGGATAGAGCGCGATGCCGACACTTGCACCCAGGTCGAAACTCATGCCAAAAATGAGCAGGGGATCTACGAAGGCCGAGATCAATTGTGAGGCTTTGAGCGTTGCCTCGTCATCGCCCTGAATCGGCATCATCAAACCAAATTCATCGCCCCCCAGTCGCGCCAAAATGTCCTCGGACTTGACGATGGCTTGTAGTCGCTGCGCGACCTCTTTCAGCACCGCGTCGCCGACCCGGTGCCCATGAGCATCGTTGACCAGCTTGAAGCGATTTAAGTCAATGAACAACATCGCAAAGCCCTGCCCTGACGCAGCGCCCATTGCCAGTCGCATCTCGCACAACTGTTCAAAATACATACGATTGTTGAGCCCGGTCAGTGCATCAGTTTTTGCAAGCTCCTTCAATCGCTCCTGATCTTGCATGCGCTCGGTGACATCGCGCCAGTTGACGACAATGCCGCCCACAGCAGGGTCGTCAGAGCAGTCATTGGCGACTGAGGCGATGTAGCGATAGGTGCCGTCGCAGTGGAGATAGCGGCCGACGCTTTCGCGACCGGTGTTCGTCCGCGTTGTCACGTTACGCAGTTCGGCGCGGTGTTGCGCCACGTCGTCCTCGTGCATGTTGTCGAACAGGTTCTTTCCAATCAACGCCTCTGAGGTCACTCCAAAAAGCGACCCCACGCCCGCGCTTGCATAGAGCACGCGACCACCGACCTCGACAATTGTGGTCGCCACCTGTGCGCGCTCGGTCAGCGCACGGAAGCGGCGCTCGCTTTCCCTCAGCAGTTGTTCGGTACGCAGTCGCTCGGTGATGTCTTCGACCGTACCTTCCAGCATGACGATCTCGCCCTGAGCATTGCGCAGGACGTGAGCGGTTTCCGAGACCCAGATGCGTTTTTGCGTCTTATGCTGATAGACCTCGGAGACAAAGTTGGTCACGTATCCCTTGGTTTGCATTTGCGTCAAAAATGCATTGCGGCGTGCCGGGTCGACGTACCAGTGGCTCAGATCGTCCATTGCCGCCATCGCTTCCGTCTCGCTATCGTAGCCGTTTATTCGGGCTAAAGCTAAGTTGGTGCGAACCTGGTGACCGTCCACAGTTGACCGATAGGCACCTATCAAGAGCAGATCGAAAAGGCTGTCGGTGGCGGGAAATGAAGGCATCAGTCAGCGAATGGGCGCGCGGCGCTCGCTTTCTGCGATCGGCCCGAGCGGTTACGATGTACGATCATAGCCAATTTTCTGAACCATCAACCTGACTGGCCTCAATGCGCACGTACCGCTACCACCTCGTTAATGTCTTCGTTGAATCTGACGCGGCCACCTTTGGTGGCAATCCGCTCTGCGTGTTCGAGAACGCGCGCGACATGAATGACAGCGAGATGCAATCGCTCGCGGCACAGTTCAATTTGTCAGAAACTACGTTCGTTTTACCTCGCGACAATGCGCCGCCACAGGTGCGAATTTTCACGCCGGCGTTCGAGATGCCGTTTGCTGGCCATCCAACGATTGGCACGTCGTTCGTCGTCAACGCCATTGGTCTTTCCGGTTGTACCGGAAATTCGTTGACGCTCAATATGAAAGCCGGCGACATCCCGGTGACGCTTGAGGCCGCGGGATGGACATTGACCGCCAATTCGCACACGAGTCGCAGCAGCGGAATTTCTCATGCAGATAGCGCAGAGATGCTCGGTATCACCGAGGCTGATCTGGCGCAGGAAGCGCGCTATATCGACAACGGCAGCGAACAATTGGTGATTCCCGTTGCCTCGGTCGAAGCACTCGCACGCGTTAAACCAAGCGCTCATTTGCTGTCAAAGTTTGTGCGCAACAAGCTGGAGCGCTACCTCGCCTACGTCGTCGCCCGTGTGTCAAAAGATCGCTT
>CAJDUD010000002.1_pt1 | contig 34552 bp, 27 predicted proteins | sample 7390161 | NCBI WGS metagenome assembly CAJDUD01 (sample SAMEA7055664, study PRJEB34461) | soil metagenome | biome: terrestrial ecosystem; feature: Peninsula; material: soil | place: Antarctica | collected 2016
TAACGCAATGTAGTCGGGCTGTGTGATTGCGATCCTTACGCTTCATTCGTCTGAATCTGCAGCCCCTCAACCTTGCCACGCGGGATTTTTCGCGCCGCAATGCTACGCGCGCGCAAAGTGGGTGACTACGTCAGCGTCGGCGGCGTCGAAGGCGCGGTCACCGAACTTGGGCGGTTCGGCACCACCGTTGTGTCCGGCGATAGCGGCACCAACATCATCGGCAACAACACAGTGTTTAGCGACACTATTAAAAACTAGTCCACGCAACTGCATCGCCACGTCGACAACGAGGGTCAAGTTCGCCCACGGCGTGGACCTCAAAGAAGTTGTAACCCGGCTGCGTGGCGTGCTGCCGATGGGGCACAGCGTCCTTGCCGCGCCCGTCCCCGAAGTAGAAATTAGTAAGCTGCAAAGCGTTTGGCTGTAGATTTTCCAGGCTATTGGGTTTGCCGTGCCTAACGTGCCTACAGCGATGGCGGTGGCGCTCAATTGTTGCGATGACGGCAGGAATGGATCATGGCGCGGTGTTTGCGAGATCGGAGGCGTATCATTTATCAAAGCCTTTTAGTGTCGTACACAGTGCTTCGACGTCGACCAGCATCGCTGGTTCGATGCGATCGGCAAACGCGCAGCAACAATAGCATTTCAAAGCAAAGCAACATGATCAAAGGCAATGACCGCCCTGCAGTATTACGGCGCGCCCTCACGCAAAGCGCGACGCTATGACCTGGTCAATTCTCGCGCGGGATGCCGAAGGGCGGCTTGGCGTAGCCATTGCCAGCCGCTTTTTTGCGGTGGGCGCCTTGTGCGTGCACATTCGGCGCGGAGTGGGCGCGCTATCCACTCAGGCGCTGATGAACCCACTTTACGGTCCCGCCGGACTTGCACTGCTATCTGATGGTAAATCGGCGGCTGACACCATCGCGGCGCTGACAGCCGCTGACGCGGGAAGTGCGCAGCGCCAGCTACATGTGTTGCCGGCGTCAGGCCGGGCTGCGGCGCACACCGGTGCTGGATGCATCGAATGGTGCGGGCATCAGGTATTTGACGATTTCAGCGTTGCAGGCAATATGCTTGCAGGCCCCGAAGTGCTAGCGGCAACGGCACGTGCGTACAGCGACGCACACGCGTTGCCGATGGCAGAACGCCTGCTCGCCGCACTCGCCGCCGGCGAAGCTGCAGGCGGCGACAAGCGTGGCAAACAGGCTGCAGCGTTGCGTGTTTACGGGAATGAGGATTACCCCGAGATTGATCTGCGGGTTGATGATCATGAAGCGCCCATCATGGAATTGCAGCGCCTTTATCAAAAAAGTCTAGAGCGTTATCAGCCCTTTATCGCTTGTCTTGCTGGACGAAACGACCCGGTGGGTTTGACTGATCGAACCGAGATTGAGGCGCACATTGCTGCTTTTCACGCCGCGCGCGAGGGAGTCGCTTGATGTCAGCCTTGCTCGACGTCCGCAATTTGCGCACGCAATTCAACACAGATGACGGTGAATTTCCAGCCGTTGACGGGGTTAGCTTCGCGGTGGATGCTGGCAAGACACTTGCGATTGTTGGCGAGTCGGGTTGCGGCAAGAGTGTTACGGCTCTGTCCATCATGGGGCTGGTGCCAAACCCACCCGGCCGCATTAGCGGCGGCTCGATTCAATTCGAGGGTCAAGAGCTGGTCGGCGCCAAGCCGCGTGATATGCAGGACCTGCGCGGCAACGGGATGGCGATGATTTTTCAGGAACCGATGTCGTCGTTAAATCCGGTGTTCACGATCGGCGAGCAGATTGTTGAGGCGCTGTTGCGACATCGACCGCTTTCCCGTGCGCAGGCGACGGAGCGGGCCATCGCCATGTTGGCGAAGGTGCGCATTCCCGCGCCGGAGCAACGCTTTCACGAATATCCGCACAAGCTCTCGGGTGGCATGCGGCAGCGCGCCATGATCGCCATGGCGTTGGCGTGCGATCCAAGATTGCTGATCGCTGACGAACCGACAACCGCGCTTGACGTGACCATTCAGGCGCAAATTCTTGAGCTGATGCGTACTCTGCAACAGGAGACCGGCACGGCCATCATCCTCATCACTCACGATCTCGGCGTAGTGGCCGAGGTCGCCGACGAAGTGCTGGTGATGTACGCCGGTCGCGTCGTGGAGCGTGCGCCAGTGAGCGCGTTGTTCGAAACGCCGCAGCATCCGTACACCGTGGGCCTGCTCGGGTCGATTCCGCGCCTTGAAGTTGAGCGTGCGCGTCTCGCCTCAATTGAAGGGCAAGTGCCAAGCCCACTACGGCGCAGCGCGGGGTGTGGCTTTGCGGATCGTTGCCCGTTTGCCGACGCAAAGTGTCATGCCCAGGCTCCCGAGCTGCGCGAGGTGGGTGAGCAGCATCAGTCTGCCTGCTGGAAAGCACCGCTTGATCCGGACGTGCTCATGGCGTCTCGCGTCGAAGTAGCACTGGCATGAGCACTCACGCGCCACTGCTGCGTGTTGAGCAGCTGGTTAAACACTTTCCAGTGCATCGTGGCGTTTTTAGTCGCGTGAGCGGCGCCGTGCGCGCCGTTGACGGCGTTGACTTGCAGATCGCCGCCGGTGAGACGCTTGGCGTCGTCGGTGAATCCGGGTGCGGCAAGTCGACACTGGGTCGTTTGGTGCTGCGGTTGATCGAGGCCAGCAGCGGTCGCGTTGTGTTCGATGGGCAGGATCTCGCAGCGCTTGATGCGGCGGGACTACGTGCGCAACGCCGCGCGATGCAGATTATTTTTCAGGACCCGTATTCGTCGCTCAATCCGCGTATGACGGTCGGCCAGACGCTGGTTGAGCCGCTGATGCTGCACGGCCTGCACGCAGGCCGTCACGTAGAAAGAGTTGCTGAGCTTCTACACACCGTGGGTCTGGCGCCGGAGCACGCGCAGCGCTATCCACATGAGTTTTCCGGGGGGCAACGCCAACGCGTCGGGATTGCGCGAGCACTCGCGGCGGAGCCCAAGCTGATCGTTTGCGACGAAGCGGTTTCGGCGCTCGACGTGTCAGTGCAGGCGCAGGTCGTGAACCTGCTGCAGGATTTGCAGAAGCGATTTGGCATTGCATATTTGTTCATCGCCCACGACCTGGCGGTGGTTAAACATATTGCAACGCGCATCGCCGTGATGTATCTCGGCCGTATCGTTGAGATTGGCGAAAAGGAAGCGCTGTTCGCTACGCCTCGACATCCGTACACGCAGGCGCTGCTGTCGGCGATTCCGTTGCCCGAACCTGGCGTGCGACGTGAACGTGTTCTGGTGGCGGGCGATGTGCCGAGCCCGATGAATCCGCCAGCGGGCTGTCATTTCCACACGCGGTGCCAGTATGCGCAGGCCCTGTGCTCAGAGCGCGCGCCCGCGCTTGAGGCCGTTGGGCCACAATCGGTGGCCTGCCATTTCTGGCGCGAAATCCCGGTCGCTGCTGCATTGCCATCGCGAGCCATTCAGTCCACCGCGCAACGTCGTCTGGAGCGGTTGCAGTCAGCGTTTGTTTCGCCTCAAGCTGCACTCGATGTGCAGGGTTGATGCAACCATCATTTAATATTTTTCTGTGTTTAACCCGGAGCTCACAACCATGAAATTTCTGACTCGATCCGTTTTGCCAGCGCTTCTGCTGGGACTGATTCCATTGATTTCCAGCGCGCAAACCTTGCGCGTCGGATTGGCTGAAGACCCAGACGTACTCGACCCGTCGCTCGCGCGCAGTTTCGTCGGTCGCGTGGTGTTCGCCGCACTCTGCGACAAGCTCTTTGATATCGACGAAAAACTGGAAATCGTGCCGCAACTGGCCACGTCATACGAATGGTCTGCCGATAGCAAGGCGTTGACGCTTAAGTTGCGTTCAGGAGTCACTTTTCACGACGGCGAGAAGTTTGATGCCGCAGCCGTGAAGTTCAACATTGAGCGTCACAAGACGCTGCCGGGTTCCAATCGGCGTGGTGAACTTGCCCCTGTAGCAACGGTTGACGTAGTGGACGCAATGACTGTGCGTTTGAACCTTTCAGCACCGTTTTCGCCGCTCCTCGCGCAGCTCGCAGATCGCGCGGGCATGATGGTGTCGCCAAAAGCGGCTCAGGCGGCAGGCGATAAATTCGGCACGAAACCCGTCTGCTCCGGGCCGTTCAAATTTGTAGAACGGGTCGCGCAGGACCGCATGGTGTTCGAACGCTTTCCGCAGTATTGGAACAAGGCTGCGATTCACTTTGACAAAGTGATCTACACGCCTATCCCCGACGCGACGGTGCGCCTCGCCAACCTCAAATCCGGACAGCTCGACTTCATTGAGCGCGTCAGCTCCAGCGACATGGAAAAACTTCAGGCCGACAAAAAATTGAAGACTTCGCGAATCACCGAGCTGGGCTATCAGGGCATCACCATCAATACAGGCAAGAGCGAACAGGCCAAGAAAAATCCGCTAGGGCGCGACGCTAAAGTGCGCGAGGCATTTGAGTTGTCGCTCGACCGTCAGGGTTTGGCGCAAGTGGTGATGGACAACGAAGCTACCGCAGGCAATCAGTGGGTACCGCCGGATAATTCGTTCTACGCAAAGGGTAGCCCAATCCCCAAGCGCGACATCGCTCGCGCCAAAGCCTTGCTGAAAGAAGCGGGTGAACCCAACCCCAGTTTCACACTGGTCGCGCCCACAACATCCGACGCGCAACGCCTCGCACAAGTCGTGCAGGCAATGGCGAAAGAGGCCGGTTTCGAAATCAAGATTCAGGCTGCTGAATTCGCGACGTCACTCAACATGGCGGACCGCGGTGACTTCGAGGCGTATGTTCTGGCGTGGAGCGGACGCGCCGATCCCGACGGCAATTTGTTTAGCTTCTATGGCTGCAAGCAACCGCTCAACTACAGCGGTTACTGTGATGCGGAGACCGACAAACTGCTTGCGCAGTCGCGAGAGTTGCGCGAGCCTGCTGCCCGCAAAAAAGTGTTCGAGCAAATAGCCGCGCGCGTGCTCAAAGCGCGTCCCATCATTTATGTTTATCACCGCAACTGGCTGTGGGCATACAACGCCAAATTGTCTGGCGTGCGCAACATTCCGGATGGACTGCTGCGTGTAAGCGGCCTGAAACTCGCGCCTTGATGGTTGCGGCTCAAGCACCTATCGCGTAGTAAACAAATGTTCGAGTTTCTGGTCAAACGACTTGTCACCATAGTGCCAACGCTGGTACTGGTGTCGATGCTCATCTTCGGCTTGCAGCAACTGTTGCCCGGCGATCCAGCGAAGATACTGGCGGGCGAGGAGCAGGACCCCACCGTGGTGGCGTACCTGCGTGCAAAGCTACATCTGGATGAGCCATTGCCTGTTCGATATGGATACTGGGTCAGCGGCGTGGTGCGTGGCGATCTGGGCGAATCGATTCGTACGCAGCAACCTGTGCTGGAGCTCATCGCGCAGAAGCTGCCGGTCACGATTGAACTGGCGCTGCTCGCGATGACCATCGCACTATTGATCGGCATTCCCGCAGGTATCGTCTCGGCGGTCGGGCGCGGGTCGGCGTGGGACTACGCCGCCAATGTGTTTGCGCTATGGGGGCTGTCGACCCCTAACTTCTGGCTGGGCATTTTGATGATTTTGCTGTTCTCTGTACAACTCGGATGGCTACCGGCGTCGGGCTATGTGAGTCCATTTGAAGATCTCGGCGCGAACCTTGCCGCGATGATCATGCCAGCCTTTGTGTTGGGTAACGCGATTGCGGCAGTGCTCATGCGGCACACACGCAGCGCGATGTTGCAGGTGCTGTCGTCGGACTACGTGCGCACCGCGCGCGCCAAGGGGCTCAATGAGCGCACGGTTGTGCTCAAGCATGCGCTCCGCAACGCGCTAACGCCGATCATTACGCTGGGCGCGCTTGAGCTGGGCACGTTGCTGTCAGGCGCTGTACTGACCGAGCAGGTGTTCACTATTCCGGGCTTCGGCAAGCTCATTGTCGACTCGGTGTTCAACCGCGATTATTCGGTTGTGCAGGGTGTGGTGCTGGTAACAGCGACTGCCTATATCACGCTGAATCTGCTAGCTGATCTCGCCTATTTTTTGGTCAACCCCCGATTGCGCAGCTAGGTATGGCTACAGCTATTTTGCTACCGATTTCGCAGCCGCCCAAAGCTGAGGCGGGTCCCTGGCAACGCGCGTGGCGTCGCTTGCGTCGTCGCCGCGGTGCGCTGGTCGGACTTGTGGTTGTGCTCATCTTCATCATGCTCGCGCTGTTCGCTCCGTGGATTGCGCCAGCCGACCCCATCGCCACAAGTTGGGGCGCGATCCGCAAGGCACCGAGTGCTGTGCATTGGTTCGGCACCGACGAGCTGGGGCGCGACGTGCTTTCGCGCGTGATCTGGGGCACGCGCGCATCACTCCTCGCGGGTGTGGTTTCGGTTTCAATCTCGCTGTTGCTCGGCGTACCGATTGGCCTTGCGGCGGGTTTTCTTGGCGGCGTCGTCGACGGCGTAATTTCACGAATTACCGATGCATTTCTGGCCTGCCCATTTCTGATCCTTGCCATCGCCCTCGCCGCGTTCCTCGGCCCAAGTCTGACCAATGCAATGATCGCCATTGGTGTTTCGGCAACGCCCATTTTTGTGCGGCTGACCAGGGCTCAGGTGATCAACGTTGCCGTGGAGGACTATATCGAGGCGGCTCGCGCCGTAGGCAATTCACCGCTGCGCATTGCGCTGCGGCACGTGTTACCCAATATCACCGCCCCGGTGATCGTGCAGGCCACACTCGCCATCGCAGCCGCAGTCATCGCTGAAGCAAGCTTATCGTTTCTCGGCCTCGGCCAGCAACCGCCCGCGCCCAGTTGGGGCAGCATGCTCAACACCGCAAAAAACTACGTCGATCAGGCCCCGTGGATGGCTATCTGGCCTGGCTTATCAATTTTTTTGCTGGTGCTCGCGTTCAATCTGCTGGGCGATGGACTGCGCGATGCACTTGATCCGAGGCAGCGCTAGTGGCTGGCATTTGCAGCGCCGAAAGCCCTCGTTTCAGTTTGAGCGAGCCCCTGAGCGACACGCACAGGAAGGTCTCTTTCCCCATCGGGTAGTGCGTCGCTTACGTACGCGGCAGCTGCTTGCATCCTGTGTTGCAGACGCCGCTGCAGCCTGCCCTAAAGTGATTTGCCGTAAACCTCGTTGATTTGCTGGGTGACTCGTACAAACGTCGTGCACTTCGACAACGCCTTCAGCGTCCGAGCACCAACATAAGTGCAGGTCGAGCGCAACCCGCCCAGCACTTCCTGAACCGTCTGATCGACCGGTCCGCGCGCTTCTAGCGTGACCGCTTTGCCCTCAGACGCGCGATATTTCGCAACCCCGCCCGAATACTTTTGCATCGCGAGTTCGCTACTCATGCCGTAGAACTTGCGATAGGTTTTGCCGTCGGCTTTGTTGTGCACGATTTCGCCGCCGGATTCGTCGTGGGCGGCGAGCATGCCGCCGAGCATGACAAAGTCGGCGCCGCCTCCGAACGCTTTCGCGACGTCGCCAGGTACGGTGCAGCCGCCGTCGCCGCAGATGTGGCCGCCTAAGCCGTGCGCCGCGTCGGCGCATTCGATGATGGCGGAGAGTTGCGGATAACCGACGCCGGTCATCTTGCGTGTGGTGCAGACGCTGCCGGGGCCGATGCCGACTTTCACGATGTCAGCGCCGGCGAGGATCAGCGCTTCGGTGATGTCAGCGGTGACGACGTTGCCCGCCATGATGGTGGTTTTGGGATAGGCCTCGCGGAAGCGTTTGACGAAATCGATGAAGGTTTCGGTGTAGCCGTTGGCGACGTCGATGCAGACAAACTCAATCGCGTCGCCCGTCGCATTTTTCACGGCTTTAAATTTATCGAGATCGCTGTCGGTGATGCCGAGTGAGTAGAACGCGTACTGATGCACTGGGTGGTTGTTGTCGTTGAAGAAGGTGACGTAATCTTCAACTAAATAGTGCTTGTGCAGCGCGACATGCATGCGGTGTTTGGCCAGTGCGGCTGCCATTTCGAAGGTGCCGACGGTGTCCATGTTAGCGGCGATGATCGGTACGGTTTCGCTGTGGCGACCAGAGTGGCGATAGGTGTAATCACGCTTAAGTTCCACCTTGGCGCGCGAGCCGAGCGTGGAGCGCTTTGGGCGAAATAAAACGTCTTTGAAGTCAAGTTTCAATTCTTCTTCGATTCTCATCGTTTTTTCCTTATGTAGCCCGGATGCTTGCATCCAGGTTCCCGTAGAAATCCCTCGCGAAGCGATCCGATATTTCTCTTCGTGGCACTGGCTATCCCGGATTCGAGCATCCGGGTTACGGGGTTGGCTCGGCACAAAATTTGGACGTAAAAAAACGAGGTGTCGGCGAGCTATAAGTTCGGTGACAACCCCGTGGTTGCGATCAATTATAGGTTCGACTCGATAGACTACGCTTTATGTCAGAGATAAACACAATCCACACCAGCTACGCGCGCACAGCACTCGAAAACGCTGCTCGCGAATATCCTAATTTCATGATGCACTTTGTGCATGATGCGGCGGAGGCGCAAGCGTGCGAGCCGTCCGCTTTGCACCCCATATTCTTCGGCAGTTACGACTGGCATTCGTGTGTTCACATGCACTGGTCGATGGCGCGCCTTTTGAATGTGGGGGCCGAAGAGGCGCATTCCACTGCGATTGCGTCATGGTTCGACGAGCAGTTTGATGCTACGAAATCGGAAAAGGAAGTGGGGTACTTCGCGCGCGATGGCGCAGCGCATTGGCAGCGACCTTACGGCTGGGGCTGGCTGTTGAAGCTCTATTCGGAGCTCGCGGTCTGCGTCCATCCACATTCTGAAAAATGGCGCGCCGGGTTGCGTCCCCTGGCGGACTACCTGGCCGACGCGATGCTGCATCATCTGCAAACGGCGAATGCACCGGTGCGACACGGTGTGCATTCGAACACGTCGTTCGCCATGATTCATGCGTTGCGCTACGCGACGACGGTCGGCGATATTGAGTTCATGGATGCAATCAAGGCTAAAGCGCGGCAATGGTTCGAAGCGGATCGCGACTATCGGCTGGCATACGATTTTTCGGGTGAGGATTTTTTGTCACCGGCGCTGACTGAGGCATTGCTGATGTCGCTGGTGTTGCCGATCAAAGAATTCTTGCCGTGGTTTGACGCGTTTCTGCCGGAGCTTAGAGCGGGCGACTTGCGCTGGCTAGAACCGGCCGTGGTGACCAACGAGCAGGATGCGAAACAGGTACATAACCACGGCCTGAACTTGTCGCGCGCCTGGTGCATGCGTGGGATCATGCAGATGCTCGTGCCCGGCGATGATCCGCGCTGGCAGCGATTTGGCATTCTGTCGCGTGATCATGTGATTGCGGCGCAAGCAGCGATTACAGGTGGTGAATACGTGAGCACGCACTGGCTGATTTCGTTTGCGTTGTTGGCGGAAACGGAGTGGCCCGCTTGAACTCTGGTGACATCGCGCTTGCGCTCATGGCGCTGATGATCTTGCTTTTGGTGATCATTATTGTGTTGATAGTCAGGCAAAAGGGAGCGCTCGTGCGCCGCATGAGCGGTGAGCTTGGCGGTCAGCTGGAGCAGAAACATCGCGCCATGATTGGTGACGTCGGCGGTATGTTCAATCAGGTGAGTGAACGTGTAGGGCGCGACTTGACGCTGGCCAACAGCGGCACGCGGGAGGTGATCGGCACACTGCAGGTGCAAGTCGTGCATTCGCTGTCGCTGCAGACTGAATCGTCGCTGAAACAACTCGCCCTGCTGCAACAAACGCTATCAACGCAGCAGGATTCGCTCAAGCGCGAAGTGCTCGAAGGCATGCTCGGAAAAATGGCCGAACAGACCCGCGCCAATCAGGAACTGCTGCAAAACACCTTGCGCTCGATGGGTGCGCAGATTACGCAACAGGCCGAGACGATGACGAAGACCGTCGATGGACGGTTGGAACAAATCAGCGGCAAAGTGAACGAAAGACTCGACGAAGGTTTCAAGAAAACCAACGAGACGTTCGCCAACGTGATGGCGCGACTTGCGGTGATTGACGAGGCGCAGAAAAAGATCGATAGCCTGACGACCAACGTGGTGAGCTTGCAGCAGGTGCTCTCTGACAAGTCGGCGCGTGGCGCGTTTGGCGAGGTGCAGTTAGAAGCTTTGGTGCGCGATACCTTGCCGCCCGATGTGTACGAATTTCAGGCGGCAGTGGGTAGTGGGCGAGAGAAGGCGGACTGCGTCCTTACGATGCCGGACGGTATGTCGAAGATGGCGATTGATTCGAAATTTCCGCTCTCGAACTATCGCGCATCAATTGATGCGACTCAGCCAGAAGCCGTGCGCAATGTAGCAAGAAAGCAGTTTGCGACCGACGTCAAGAAGCACGTCAATGACATCGCAAGCAAATACATTCAGCCCGGCGCGGGTGCTGATTCAGCAGTGATGTTCATCCCGTCTGAAGCGGTGTTTGCCGAGATTGTTGGCAATCATTCTGACATCGTCGCGCAGGCGCAGGCGCAGCGTGTTTGGCTCACATCACCAACCAATTTGATGGCCGTGCTGCACACGGTGCGCGCAGTCATTCGCGATGCCGAGATGCGCAAACAGGCGGCGGTGATCAAGAATGAATTGGGCAAACTGGGCGGCGACTTTGGGCGCTTTCAGGAGCGCATGGACAAGCTCGCGACGCACATTAAACAAGCGCATGATGACGCCGAGCAGGTGCAGATTTCCAGCCGCAAAATCAGCGGACATTTTGAGCGAATCAAGTCGGTGGAGATCGAGACACCAGTCGCGGCTGCGGCAATTTTGCCCCCGTCGCCCTAACACCCCCACAAGGGGGAGGCGACTGATGATGTTTGACTGGCTAAAGAGCAAACGCCGCGAACGTGCGCTAACGACGTACGCGCTGCCCGACGACGAGTGGCGCGCTGCCCTTCACGAACTGCCTTTCCTCGATCACTACGCGCCAGAAGCCCTCGCGCGCCTGCGCGACTTGACCACGCTCTTCCTCGTCGAAAAAAGCATCGTTAGCGGTGCGACATCCGGCGAGCACCTCCTCGAAGTCACGCCGCACATGCGCATCATGATCGGCGTGCAGGCGTGCCTCTTGATTCTGGGGCATGGCGCGACGGTCGCGGAGGCGATGGGTGACTACGATGGGTGGGAAAACGTGGTGGTTTATCCCGGTGATTTTCCGCGCACTTATGATTTCGAGGACGAGGCGGGTGTGGTTCACAGGCTCGATGAACCGATTGCCGGAGAGAGCTGGGAGGGCGGCCCGGTGCTGCTGTCGTGGCCGGCAGTGGAGGCGGGATACGAAGAGACGGGTATGGCGCTGGTGATCCACGAGTTCGCGCACAAGATCGACATGTTGGACGGCGAGGTGAATGGGTTGCCGCCGCTACCAGTCAGCGCGCGCGCCGCGTTTGGTGAAGCGATTGTCACGGCCTACACTCATTTTTGTGGCTGCGTGGACCGCAATCTGGACACTGCGATTGATCCCTATGCTGCCGAGTCAATCGATGAGTTTTTCGCGGTCACCTGCGAGGTGTATTTCGCGGAACCGAAATTGTTGTTGTTTGAGTATCCGACGTACTTTGCGCAGTTGCTGTCGTACTTTCGGGTGGATCCAATTGCTGGTAGATTTATGGATAAAAAGTAGATATGGCTTTTGCGTGAAAGTGCCAATACACAGGGGCTGGGCGCGATAAAGTCGACAAGTCGAGTTCAGCTATAAATTTCAGCTAGCCCTTGTGAAATAAGGCATTCATAGGAAAGCTGATTGGCCGTGGCGCACCGATGAATCGAGACGTTAACCCCGCGCGTCATTTACCTGCTCATTAAACTCAGCCATGCTGATTGCTGTGCCCACCTCACGCGGCAACGCGTCGCGCACCGAGAACACCCCAAGCAATTTTCCGTGGGCGCCCATAATCGGCAAGTGCCGAAAGCCGCGCTCAATCATGATGAGTACCGCGTCCGAAACCAGCGTTTCCGGCGTAATGGTGTGCGGATTTTTTGTCATCACGTCCGACACCAGCGTCTTCTCCGGACTCAGTGCCTTCGCCAGCACGCGTGTCATGAGGTCGCGCTCGGTGACGATGCCGAGCAGTTTCCCCGGTGTGTCGACGATCAGGACGCTGCCGCAGTTAGCGCCGGTCATCATGCACGCCGCCTCCCACACGGTCGCCTGCGGCCCAAGGCTGACCACGTGCTTCTGTGACATGGACTGAAAGACGGTACGTTCTTTCATAATGAACCTTTCAAATGGCGATTGGCGTTGCCGATTCGCAATTAACGCATTGACGCGTTGAGTTTTTCGAGTGCGCCCGAACCAGGGCAAAGTTGCGCTGCGCTCATTGCGTTAAGCGGCAACTCGCTCGTGTTGAGTGACGTATGCAAATCGGTCGCCATCGGATCAACGTAGAGCAGACCGGTGACAATTTCGCCGCGTGAATGGTGCGTTTGCATGTAGTTCATCGCGCGGTTGCGATCGGTGGGATCGTAGTCAGACAAGAGTTTGCGCAGCCGCAACATCGATCCATCGTGCTGCTGAACTTCAATGACTTCGCCAGGCTCGTACATCGCCGTGATTTCGTTGCGGTCACTAATGAAATCAATGCGGCTCACGGCCTCGTTGTGCTCGCGCACATAGTCGTAGCTTTTCGTGCTGCCACCGTGATTGTTGAACGTCACGCAGGGGCTGATCACGTCGATGAATGCAGCGCCGCCGTGCGCCATAGCGCCCTTAATCAGCGGCACCAGTTGCGCCTTATCACCCGAGAAACTACGTGCGACATAAGTGGCGCCGAGTTGCAATGCGAGCCCGACCAGATCGACTGGGCTGTCGCTGTTGATGACGCCCTTCTTGCTTTTCGATCCGCGATCAGCCGTCGCCGAGAACTGCCCTTTAGTGAGTCCATAAACGCCGTTGTTCTCGACGATATAGGCCATCCGCACGCCGCGACGCATCGCGTGGGCGAACTGTCCGAGACCGATGGAGGCCGAGTCGCCGTCGCCCGATACCCCGAGATAGAGCAGATCGCGATTGGCGAGGTTGGCTCCGGTCAGCGCCGAGGGCATACGCCCGTGAACAGTGTTGAAGCCGTGCGATGCACCGAGAAAATAATCCGGCGTTTTCGAGCTGCACCCGATACCAGACAATTTGGCGACACGGTGCGGCTCAATATCCAGTTCCCAGCACGCCTGAATCACGGCGGCGGAAATCGAATCGTGCCCGCAACCGGCGCAGAGCGTGGAAACGCGCCCTTCATAGTCGCGTCGCGTGTAGCCAACGTTGTTTTTTGTTAGCGTCGGATGATGCAGCCGTGGCTTGGTGATGTAGGTCATGCAGCCTCCTTGTGCAGAGGTTGCGCAATGACTGCCGGTTGAAGATGCTCGCGAATTGCTTTTGCGATGAATCGCGCCGTAATCGGCGTGCCGTCATAGTGCAACACCTTAACAAGTTGCTTCGGACTCACATCGAGTTCGTTTACCAGCATCGAACGCATTTGCGCGTCGCGGTTCTGTTCCACGACAAACACTTTGTCATGTCGCGCGATGAAATCATCAACCGATTGCGGAAACGGAAAGGCGCAAAGCCGCAGCGCGTTCAGATGGATGTCTGCTTCCTCCAGCACGTCCAGCGCCTCGCGCATCGCGGGTGAAGTTGAGCCAAAATAAATCACGCCGATGGATGTTTTTTTCGCAGCGTTGCGCAATATGGGCTGCGGCACCATATCAGCCGCAGTCTTGAACTTGCGTAGCAATCTTTCCATGTTGTAGATATAGTCCGGGCCTCGCTCCGAGTAGCGTGCATACGGATCGCGCGTCGTGCCACGCGTAAAAAATGAGCCCTTGGTCGCGTGTGTCCCCGGCAACGTGCGCCACGGAATGCCGTCGCCGTCGACGTCTTTGTAACGACCGAAATCTTTGCCCGCCTCCAGCTCTTCTGCGGTCATCACCTTGCCACGATCATAGGTGCGCGTATCGTCCCACACGTAGGGCTTGCACAAGCGCTGATTCATGCCGATGTCGAGATCGGTCATCACAAAGATGGGCGTTTGCAGACGCTCTGCCAGATCAAGCGCGGCCGCTGCATGTTCGAAGCATTCGTGCGGGTCTTCGGGAAACAGCAGCACATGCTTCGTATCGCCGTGCGAGGCGTAGGCACACGAGAGCAGATCCGATTGCTGTGTGCGCGTCGGCATGCCTGTTGAGGGCCCCCCGCGTTGCACGTTGACAATGGTGACGGGAATTTCGGCGAAATACGCGAGCCCGATGAACTCCGTCATCAGCGATACACCAGGCCCTGACGTAGCGGTGAACGCACGCGAGCCATTCCAACCAGCGCCTACCACCATGCCGATGGAAGCCAGCTCATCTTCGGCCTGCACGATGGCGTATTTGTGTTGTCCAGTAACCGGATCGATGCGGAACTTCTGGCAGTATTTTTCAAACGCTTCCGGCACCGATGTTGACGGCGTGATCGGATACCACGCGGCTACCGTCGCGCCGCCGTAAACCATGCCCAGCCCAATCGAGCTATTGCCATCAACAAAAATTTTGTCACCGACTTGAGCGCTGCGGCGCACGCGAATGCCGAGCGGCGCAGTGAGATTTTTCTTCACATAATCGCGACCCAGATGCAGCGCGCGCACGTTGGGTTCGAGCAGTCGCTCCTTGCCTTTGTACTGCTCGGCAAAGAGCTTTTCAAACACGTCGGCATCGACGTCAAGCAGCACTGAGAGCGCACCCACATAGATGATGTTTTTAAATAATTGGCGCTGCCGTGGATCGGTGTACGCGGCGTTCGTAATTTCGGTGAGCGGCACGCCGATCACATTAATATCGGTGCGAAATTTCGACGGCGGCATCGGGCGCGTGCTGTCGTAGAACAGATAGCCGCCGGCTTCGATTTCGGCGACATCGGCGTCCCACGTTTGCGGGTTCATCGCTACCATCATGTCGACGCCGCCGCGACGACCTTCGTAGCCCTTTTCGCACACGCGCGCCTCGTACCACGTCGGCAAGCCCTGAATGTTGCTTGGGAAGATATTGCGTGGACTCACCGGAACGCCCATACGCAGAATCGCTTTGGCGAACAACTCGTTTGCCGACGCAGAGCCTGAGCCGTTCACGTTGGCGAATTTGATGACGAAATCGTTGATACCTTCAACCGGTTTGATGGTTTTCATGCGACCACCTCGTCAGTCACTTTGACCTTTACCTGTGCACCATCACGGCTGTAAGGCCCGGCTTTCGTCGTATTGAGCAGAAATTTCTGCATGTCCCACGCACCGGTTGGGCAGCGCTCGGCGCAGAGCCCGCAGTGCAGACACACGTCTTCGTCCTTGGCCATGATGTGCCCGGTTTTCAACTCGCCGGACACGTAGAGCGCCTGGCCTTTGTCGAGCGCAGGTGCCGACAGCCTTTCTCGCAATTCGCTCTCTTCACCGTTGACAGTGAAGGTGATGCAGTCCATCGGACAGATGTCAACGCAGGCGTCGCATTCGATGCAAGTCGCTTCGTTAAACACCGTCTGCACGTCGCAATTCAAACAGCGGTGCGCCTCTTTGAATGCGGTCGCTACATCAAAGCCCAATTCCACCTCAACCTTGATGCTGGCCAGTGCGATTTCAGCCTTCGCCCACGGCACCTTGAAGCGCAAATCGTTTGACGTATCGTTGTCGTAGCTCCACTCGTGAATGCCCATCTTCTGTGACATTAAATTAGTCAGCGGGTCGGGGCGATTGTGAACATCCTCGCCATGCAAAAAGCGGTCAATCGACACGGCCGCTTCGTGGCCATGGGCGACGGCCGTGATGATGTTTTTAGGACCAAAGGCGGCGTCACCACCAAAGAACACGTTGGGCACCGTCGACTGATGCGTTTCTTTGCCCAGCGTCGGCAATCCCCATTTGTCAAACTCAATCCCGCAGTCAGGTTCGATCCAAGGGAAAGCGTTTTCTTGACCGACCGCGACGAGCACGTCATCGCATTCGACCAGCACACCCGGTTCGCCCGTTGGCACCAGCGAGCGGCCGCCTTTGTCGTCGTAAACGGCCTTCACGAGTTCAAAGGTCATGCCTGTGAGTTTGCCGTTGTCATGAATGAACGCTTTCGGCACGTGAAAGTTGAGGATCGGGATGCCCTCGTGCATCGCGTCTTCCTTTTCCCACGGCGAGGCTTTCATTTCCTCGAATCCGCTGCGGACTATCACTTTCACTGCGTCGCCACCCAACCGACGAGATGAACGACAGCAATCCATCGCCGTATTACCGCCGCCGAGTACGATCACGCGCTTGCCAATTTTGGTGATGTGGCCGAACGAAACGGAGGCCAGCCAATCAATTCCGATGTGAATATTCGCAGCGGCTTCTTTGCGGCCCGGAAGCACGAGATCGCGACCGCGCGGCGCGCCACAACCCACGAACACGGCGTCGAACTTCTCCCCAAGCAGAGCGTTCATCGAATCAATGCGCTGCCCGCTCTTGAACGTGACGCCTAGATCCAGGATGTAGCCCGTCTCCTCGTCGATCACCGATTCGGGCAAGCGAAATCGCGGAATCTGAGTGCGGATAAAACCGCCAGCCTTTGCTTCGCCGTCAAATACAGTGACGTCGTAGCCCAGCGGCGCAAGGTCGCGCGCCACGGTCAATGACGCAGGCCCCGCACCAATGCATGCAATGCGCTTGCCGTTCTTCGGGGACAACGAAGGCATGCGATTTTTGACATCGTCCTTCATGTCGGCCGCCACTCGTTTCAGGCGGCAGATGGCGACCGGTTCTGGATCGGCGCCGTTGTTCTCCTCCACGCGGCCGCGTCTGCACGCGGGTTCGCACGGGCGATCACAGGTTCGGCCAAGAATTCCGGGGAACACATTCGACGTCCAGTTGATCATGTAGGCGTCGCTGTAGCGACCCTGTGCGATCAGGCGGATGTATTCGGGGACGGGGGTGTGAGCCGGACAGGCCCATTGACAATCGACGACCTTATGAAAATAGGTCGGATTTGAAATATCCGTACGCTGCAAGTTGCCTCCTTTTATTGGAGGCCGCTGCACTCATCCGACTAAAAAACTAACTACCGGGCACGTCTAAAAATTTGTTTGTGGAGCGCATTGCGTCGTTGCTGAGTGCTCGCAATCCTCATGTACCAGAGCGTACATTCCGGTTGTTGCGCGCTCAGCGCCTAACACTGCATCTCCAAAAACGAATTTTTAGACGTGCCCGAACGCTGGATGCGTGCAGGGTCTCCGTCGGCTGAGAATTTGCGGCACTGCACAAATGCCCAGTCGTAGGGAAGTCTATGCCAACCGCTCGCAAAAGTGCGAGCGGTTCGTTCGGGATTTAGAACTTCAGCTCGGCGGGAAGGTATTTCGCCAACAAGTCTTCGTAATAAGGTTTCACATCAGCGAGCTTCGGCCGATTCGGATTCTTGGAATACAGATCGTATGGATTGAAGCGCTGCACCCACGGTTTCATCTCGTCGTCCTGCGCGTTGCACAGGTGCTGATATTCGTTCTCGCGGTGCCACGCGTAGAAGCTGTGAAAGCGGATCATGTACAACGCGGGCAGGGGCAAATAGGGCTGCATCATGTGATATAGATATTCGTCGTGGCCCCAGCTCATATGAACCTTTTCCAGACCGCATTTATCGCTATACACGCCTAGCTGCGTCTGCAATTCTGGGCGTTGCGAATCCGGGTTTAGTGCGAAGAATTCCGAATAGACGTTCTTCGCCGAGTACGCACATCCGGTCGGGAACGTATCACCCACCACCGCCCACTGCGGCTCACCAAACAGGCACAGCACCTTGCCTATATCGTGAATGAACCCCGTCAGCACCATCCAGTCTGGCTCGTTGTTAGCGCGCATTGCCTCAGCGGTTTGAATCAGGTGATCGATCTGCGGCAGTGCGATGTCCGGGTCGCTGTCGTCGACCAGCGTGTTCAAAAAATCGAGCGCTGCCCACGGCGTCATCGTCGTGCGATTGAAACCGAGGTATTCGGCCTTTTTCTTGAGCACGAAGTCATGCGTCTGATTCTGATGATTCAGACGATAAAACTCGCGCACGGTGTCGATCGCGTCGGTACGCTGTGGAGCGGCGTAATCGCGGTAGGTAGATTTCTTTTCTTCGGCAACGATCATCATGCGGCCTCCGCCAATTTCTTGAGATTTTTCAGTCCGGCGTCAAAGTCCGGACCAATCATTTTGTCCATAAACAAGCCAAACCAGCGAAACATAGGGTTCATTCCGGCGTCGCCCTTCATTGTCCACGTAACCCGAGTCCCAGCGCCATCGGGCGCGACAAACAGGTCGCCGGTCGAGGGCGTCATGCCTTCCATAGTCAAAATGTAGCCCACGCGCTTGTTCGGCTCAACGGCGGACCATTCCATGCCGCCGTTGCCTTCTGATTTGCTTTTCCATGTCCATTTTGCGCCTGCCGCAGCCTCTGGGCCGGAGTAGCTCAGATCCATGTTTGGGTCGCGCTGATTCCACACGCTCCAGCGCTTCCATTCCTTTTGGTTAGCGATCAGCGGGAATACCTTCTCGGCGGGCGCATTGATCGTCGCGCTGCGCTGTGCCGAGTAACCGCTTGGCAATAAGAAAGCGACGACCACCAGCAACACCACGAGCCCCACCAGATATTTGACAATTTTGAGAGCCAACTGCATGTGAACTCCTCTATATGAATTAGCCCCGTATTTTCTCGCATTTTTGGCGAATGCGGTACATTGCCGCGCTGCATCAATTGCGTGTAAACGTAATGGTAAATGCAGCGTTATCGATGCGCCCACCTTCTGGGCCAGCCCGCCTACAGGAACTTCAATGAACCGCTCCCTCCTCGCAGTGTCCCTCTCAGCCCTCGCCGCCAGCGCGAGCTTCGCTCAGGCGACCATCAAAATCGGCGAAATCAACAGCTACAAAGCGCAGCCCGCCTTCCTTGAGCCCTACAAAAAGGGCTGGGAGCTTGCGCAGGACGAAATCAACAAAGCAGGCGGCGTCGGCGGCAAAAAGCTTGAAACCGTGTTTCGCGACGACAACGCGAATCCGGGTGACGCCGTTCGCGTGGCCGAAGAGCTGGTGTCGCGCGAAAAAGTCGCGCTGATCTCCGGCACTTTCCTGTCCAACATCGGCCTCGCGGTGGGTGATTTCGCCAAGCAACGTAAAGTGCTGTTCGTCGCCAGCGAGCCGCTGTCGGATAAATTGACATGGGGCAACGGCAACGCCTACACCTATCGCCTGCGCGCCTCCACCTACATGCAGACCACCATGCTGGTGCCCGAAGCTGCCAAGCTCAATAAAAAGCGTTGGGGCATCGTGTACCCGAACTATGAATATGGCCAGTCCGCTGCTGCCTCGTTCAAGAAGCTCTTGATTTCGGCACAGCCTTCCGGTGGTGTTGAGTTTGTGGAACAGGCTGCGCCGCTCGGCAAGATCGACGCGGGAGCAGTAGCTCAAGCCTTGATCGACGCCAAAGTCGATGCAATCTTTAACGTTACCTTTGGTGCTGACTTGCAAAAGTTTGTGCGCGAAGGCAACACGCGCGGCCTGTTCAAGGATCGCCCGGTGGTGAGTCTGCTCTCAGGCGAACCGGAATATTTGGACACGCTGAAAGACGAAACCCCAACCGGTTGGCTCGTCACCGGCTATCCGTGGGAACAGATCAACACGCCGGAACACAAGGCTTTCCGCGAGGCCTATTTGGCGAAGTACAAAGATCATCCGCGCCTGGGCTCGGTCGTGGGGTATTCGACGATGAAATCCATCGCTGCAATGCTCAAAAAATCGGGCTCGACCGATGTTGCCAAGATGCAGGCGGCGATGAAGGGGTTGGTCGTTGATTCACCGTTCGGCAAGATCACCTGGCGCGCTCAGGATAACCAGTCCACCATGGGGGCATATGTTGGTCGCCTTGCGCAGAAAGATGGCAAGGGCGTGATGACGGGGTGGCGTTATGTCGATGGCAAGGACGTACAGCCGACGGATGAAGAAGTGAAGCGGTTGCGGGCGCAATAGCGCTCAATCGCCGATAGGGCTTTTTCCCTCTCCCTAGCCCCTCCCTTCAAGGGAGAGGGAGCTGATTTGCACTTCGCGTGACTGACAAAGTGCTCATTGGGCTATTGTTAAGCGATGTTGTCTTCCTTCCTCGTCCAGACCCTCAACGGTTTGGCCTCCGCCTCATCGCTATTCCTTGTTGCCGTGGGCCTCTCGCTGATCTTTGGCGTTACCCGCATCGTGAACTTCGCGCACGGCTCGCTGTACATGTTGGGCGTCTATGTGGCCTACACCGTTGCCACGACGTTAGGCGGCGCGCTGGGCTTTTGGGGCGGCGTCTTGGTCGCGGGATTAGCGGTGTCCGTGGTGGGGTTGCTCGCGGAGTTTCTAATTCTTCGCCGCATCTACGACGCGCCCGAACTGCTTCAACTGATCGCTACGTTCGCGCTCGTGCTCATCATCAAGGATGCAGCGCTAGCCATCTGGGGGCCGGAGGATTTGCTGGGGCCCCGCGCGCCTGGGTTCACGGGGGCGATTGATGTTTTCGGCAAGGCGTTTCCGACGTACGACTTGCTGTTGATTGTGCTCGGTGTTCTGATGTTGTTTGCGCTACTGGCGTTGCTCAAGAAAACGCGATTTGGTTTGCTGCTGCGTGCGGCGACTCAGGATCGCGAGATGACCGACGCGCTCGGCGTCAATCAAAAGCTTTTATTCACAGCCGTGTTCGCCCTGGGCAGCTTTCTTGCGGGCATCGGTGGTGCATTGCAGTTGCCGCGTGAGCCCGCGAATCTGGCGATGGATTTGTCGATCATTGCTGATGTATTCGTTGTTGTTGTAGTCGGCGGGCTGGGCAGTTTGCCCGGTGTATTTGTGGCTGCGATCATCATTTCTCTGGTGAAGGCTTACTGCATTGGCCTTGGCGAAGTGACGTTGTTCGGCGTCGAATTTGCGTTCAGTAAATTGACGCTGGTTGCGGAATTTATTGTGATGGCGGTGGTGCTGGTGTTCAAGCCGAATGGTTTGTTTGGGAAGCCGTTGACGCATGCGCGGTCTGCGGCCTTAATCGGGCCACTCGTGCGTCCGCCGGGACGAGTTGCTTTGTTTGCAACCGTTGCATTTGCCGCAGTGTTGGCGGTGATGCCGATATTTGTCGGTGAGTACACGCTGGTGTTGGCCATTGATATGATGGTGTTCGCGCTGTTCGCAGCGAGCCTTGGACTCATCATCGGGCCGGGCGGCATGGGCTCGTTTGGGCATGCGGCGTACTTCGGGCTGGGCGCGTATGGCGCGGCACTGGCAGTGAAATTAGGCTTGGGTTTTGTTGCGGCGATGAGCTGCGGTATCGCGCTCGCGGGCGCTGCGGCGTTGTTGTTTGGCTGGTTTAGCGTGCGCCTGTCAGGCACCTACATGGCGATGCTCACACTGGCGTTTGCGCAGATCGTGTGGTCAATCGTGTTTCAGTGGGATGCAGTAACCGGCGGCAGCAATGGGCTGGTCGGTATCTGGCCGCCCGAGTGGCTAGCGGATCGAACCCATTTTTACTGGACGGTGTTTGCCTTGTGCGTCGCGGGTCTTGCATTCTGCAGTTGGCTCGTGCACACGCCGCTCGGGTACAGCGTGCGTGCCGCGCGAGACGCGCCTGTGAAGGCGCGAGCGATAGGACTCTCACCCGTGCGCCTGCAGTGGGCCATGTTCACGATGGGTGGTGCGTTAGCGGGTGTTGCGGGTACGTTGTATGTGTTTTCGAAAGGCAGCGTTTCGCCGGAAGTGCTGGCGATTCCACGCTCGGTGGATGCGTTGGTGATGGTGCTGTTGGGGGGCATCAATACACTCGCCGGACCGATCATTGGAGCGGCGGCCTTTACGTGGCTGCAGGACACACTGGCCCGGAATACCGAGTATTGGCGAGCCGCACTTGGGTTGACGATTTTGGGATTGGTACTGTTGTTCCCGCGAGGGATTGTCGGGACGATTGGCACGCGCATCGAGTCATTCATTGCGCGTCGGAGAGCGCCATGATCGGAGCGCTCGAGGTTCGCGGTCTCAGGAAGTCATTTGGTGGCGTCGCCGCCGTCAAGGGCGTTGATTTCTCGGTGAATGCGGGCGAAGCCGTCGCGCTGATTGGGCCGAATGGCGCGGGAAAAACGACGAGCTTTAATCTCATCAACGGGCAACTCAAACCCGACGCCGGTCACGTCAACTTGAACGGTGTTGACATCACGGGAAAGTCGCCGGAAGCATTGTTTCGCATGGGCGTCGCCCGCACATTTCAGATTACAGAGACGTTCGGTTCGATGACGGTTTGCGAAAACGTACAGACGGCATTGCTGAGTCAAGCTCGGACCGCGATGTCAGTTTTCAGGCGGGCTCATATTGCGCATGAAGCGCACGCTCGGGAATTGCTCGCCAGCCTCGATCTTGGCGACCAAGTGAATCGTGCTGCCTCGGAGTTGGCATACGGCGACTTGAAGCGTCTAGAACTCGCTATGGCGTTCGCCAACGAGCCGCGCTTATTGCTGATGGATGAACCGACCGCTGGCATGGCTCCCGCCGAGCGTGAGGCGTTGATGCGGCTCGCGATCACTGCATGCCGCGAAAGGCAGGTTGCGCTCCTGTTTACCGAGCACGACATGGATGTGGTCTTCACGTTCGCTGATCGCGTGATTGTGATGAATCGCGGCCGCATCATCGCGCAAGGTACGCCTGACGACGTACGCGGGAACGACGAGGTGCGCGCAGTCTATTTGGGCGGCGTAGCGCCCGACAAAGAGGTGGCGAATGCTTGAAGTCCGAAACCTCAATGCCTATCATGGTCGTGCGCAACTTCTGTTCGACGTGTCGTTCACCGCGATCGCAGGCGAGGTGCTGGTGCTTGTGGGTCGCAATGGCGCAGGCAAATCGACCACGATGAAAGCGGTGATGGGGCTGTTGCCTAATGTGTCAGGCGACATTCGTTTTGATGGCAATTCGATTGTAGGTTTGACTCCACACGACATCGCCAGACTAGGTCTCGGATACGTACCGGAGGATCGGCGAATATTCACCGATTTGACCGTCGCCGAAAACCTTGATGTCGGTCGTCTTCCATCGCGTCAAAATGTCTCGGATGCGCCGCGCTGGAGCGTTGATCGCGTCTGCGAATTGTTCCCGAAATTGCACGAAATGCTGGATCGCCCCGGTGGCCAGATGTCTGGCGGTGAGCAGCAAATGTTGACCATCGCACGCACGCTGATGGGCAACCCGAAAGCGATCCTGCTTGACGAACCATCGGAAGGGCTGGCACCGATTGTGGTCGAACACATCGCCAAAACGGTGCAAGCGCTCAAGCGCGAAGGCGTGTGTGTGATCCTTTCTGAACAGAATCTAAATTTCGCTCGTGCCGTCGCAGATCGCGCTGTGGTGATTGATCGCGGGATCGTGAAATACGAAGGCGGCTTTTCTGAGATTGACATGGCCTGATTTGCAATCATTCATTCAGTGATCGATTCAGTCAATTGGTCGTAACGTGAGAAGGTCAGCATTCGAAGGCATTCCGCACAATGTCGATCTTCCATGAGTACCCCTGTGGCTTCGATTGGCTGCCGCGACAACGGCTTTCAGGCCGCTTCGGAAGCAACTCCCGCACACCAAAAAGGATGCTCTTGTACGACGCTGGAATGGTTTATTGGAGCTGAGCGGTGGGCGTCGGGGATGCAGAAAATTCGAGACGACACGTAAGAGATTGAAAAGTCAATTTTGGTCGCGCTGAAATATTAATTTGCTTGCGATCAGGAATGAGTCAGCATAAGATACACCTCGGAATTTTGCCGCCTTGCGCAAAATTTATGACGATGCGATGATTGCCTGGCTGATCTAGGTGCCAAATTCATCGTCGAGAAACGAATACGGGGGATTGCATGAGATTAAGCAGCATTGCTGGCGCGAGCCGAGCCATTAAAAAGGTGTGCGGCGCGCAAAGCGAGTCGGTTACTGCGACTCGGGTCAATCAACCATTCTCGACGCGCTGGCATTTGTTGCTGAGGTTTGCAGCGGTCGCAATCGCAGCCGTGGCAGTCCCAGTCACACTCGCTGCGACCACCACCGTCAGCACGTTAATCGATGTCGACAACAACGTGGTGACCGGGTGCTCAATCAGCACGGCCAACGGCGCGTTCGCTGGTGTTGACCGTGTGCTAAACACCATTGTCGTTACCGACGCGGCTGGTTATCGGATCTCCTCAATTACCCAGCAAACGTGCTCTGGCGGCACGCTTGGTCCGGCTTCGGTTGTCGATCCTTCGTCGACGCCTCTGGCGCGCGGCAACGGAGCCAACGGTTCGACGGCGGTCGAAACGTATTTGCCTAACTTGTTCCTGCCCGCGAATGGGCAAAAGATGCGGATCGGTGTCACCACATTAGGCGCAAGTGGTCCGGCTGGCGCTGACGCATTGACCACAGTGGGCGGCGGCCCGATTCTCGTTGACGGACCCCCGTTGCTTATCGTCCCCACGCTCGCCAAACTGTCGCTCGCATTAACCGCGCTGTTGTTGGCGTTGTCGGTCTGGTTTGCACGTCGTCGTGGCTGGCATGGCATGCAGGTCATCATCGTCGCGGTGCTTGCGGTTTCAATGTCTGGACAGTTGATCGCGGAGATCGTGCGCGACGGTTTTATCGGTGACTGGACAGGCATCGCACCTGTCGCTACTGACGCCACAGGCGACGCTCCAGCGGGTACTGACATTACTGCGGTCTACAGTACGGTCGACCGCTTCAACGTCTATTTTCGTATTGACACAATACTGAATTCTCCGCCAGTTGCCAATGCGCAAAGCGTCGTTGCCGTTGCCAATGTCGCGCTTCCGATCACGCTTTCCGGCTCCGACTACGAAGGCTCGCCACTGACCTTCGCAGTCGTGTCGCAACCGACTCACGGCACGCTTACCGGTGCCGCTCCGAATCTCACCTATACGGCGAACGGCACGTATGGCGGACCTGACAGCTTCACGTTCCGCGCTAACGACGGCGTGGTCGATTCGGCCGACGGGACGGTGACGATTGATGTCAAGTTGCCACCCACCATTACCAGTGTCAACAACGCCACCTTCATTCCGGGACAGGCCAACAGTTTCAATTTCACAGCCAGTGGAGCTCCCAGCGCCACGTTCGGTCTCAGCGCATGTGATGTTGCGCTGCCGCCCTCAATTAGCGTCACCAATAACGGAAACAATACCGCTACGCTCGCGGGTAACCCAACTGTCGCTCAGGGGGGTACCTACGTTTGCACGCTCACGGCGAGCAACGGATTCGGCAGCAACGCCACACAGGTTTTCACGCTGAACCTCGGACTACCTCCGACGTTCACCAGCGCGAACGCAACTACGTTTACTGTCGGGGCACCGGGCAGCTTTACCGCAACCACGACAGCCACGCCCGCGACCACGGGTATCGTGCAGACTGGAGCACTTCCGTCTGGTGTGACGTTTGTCTACAACGGGCCTGGGACCCCGCTTAACGGAACCCTTGCCGGCACACCTGCAGCTGGCACAGGCGGTACTTACCCGATCACGCTGACGGCGGCCAATGGCATTCCACCCAATACCGTGCAGAACTTCACCCTCACCGTTAATCAAACGCCAGCGATTACCAGCGCCAACAACACAACCTGCGTTGTCGCCGTGGCATGCACGTTCACCGTAACGGCAAGCGGTTTCCCGGTATCCGCCATCGCGCGCGGTGGCGCCGCGTTGCCGACTGGGATGAGCTATGTCGACAACGGCAACGGAACTGGCACCTTGTCGGGCACGCCTGCGTCCGGTACGGTGAACACCTATGCCTTGACCTTCACGCCAAGCAACGGCGTTGGCGCGCCGACAGTGCAAGCCTTTACGTTAACGGTCGCCAAAGCCAGCCAGACAATCAGCTACACGTCTACAGCGCCGGCGTCGGCGTCAGTGGGCGGCACACCCTACACGGTCAGCGCCACTGCAACGTCGGCGCTGGCACCTGCCTTCAGCATTGACGCTTCGGCCACTGCCATCTGCTCCATCACCGGCGCGACGGTATCGTTTGTCGGTGTCGGCACCTGCGTGATCAATGCAAACCAGGCAGGCAACGCTGACTTCAGCGCAGCGCCGCAGGTTCAGCAGTCATTCGCCGTCGTCAAAGGCAATCAAACGATAGCCTTTACCTCGACTGTTCCGGCGGCAGCCAAAGTCGCTGGCCCGACCTACACGGTCGTGGCGACGGCTTCGCCATCAGGTCTGCCAGTCGCGTTCTCCATCGACGCATCTGCTGCTGCAGTGTGTTCGATCTCAGGCGCGACGGTTTCGTTTCTCACGGTTGGTAACTGCGTGATCAACGCCAATCAGTCTGGCAATGCGAACTACAACGCCGCTGCACAAGTGCAACAGTCGTTTGCGGTGGCCAAAGGGGATCAGACGATTGCGTTTACCTCGGCTGTGCCAGCCGCCGCCAAGGTAGGCGGCGCGACGTACACGGCGACGGCGGCGGCCTCGCCATCGGCTTTGCCGGTTAGTTTTTCGGTTGATGCATCGGCAGCTGCGGTCTGTTCAATCTCGGGCTTAACGGTATCGTTTACGGCAGTTGGTAGCTGTGTGATCAATGCGAACCAGGTGGGTGACACAAACTACAACGCCGCGCCGCAAGTGCAACAATCTTTCGCTGTAACGAAAGGCGATCAGACCCTCAGCTTCACCTCGACAGCCCCGTCTGCAGCCAAGGTTTCCGGTGCAACTTACACGGTGACGGCGACTGCGACATCGGGACTGATACCAGCATTCTCAATTGACGCTTCGGCAACGGCAGTGTGCTCGATCGCGGGAGCGGCCGTGTCGTTCACCGCCGTCGGTACGTGCGTGATTGACGTCAACCAGCCAGGCAATGCGAACTACAACGCAGCGCCACAAGCGCAGCAATCGTTTGCCGTGGGAAAAGGCGATCAAACGATCGCATTCACTTCAACGGCGCCGGCAGCGCCCAAAGTAGCCGGGGCGCCATACACGGTGACGGCCACTGCGACTTCCGGACTGGTTGTTGGCTTCACTGTTGACGCGACGGCGAGCGCCGTGTGCTCCATCTCTGGGGCTTCGGTGTCGTTCATCGGCGCTGGTACCTGTGTGATCAACGGCAACCAGGCCGGCAACGCAACGTATAACGCTGCTGCGCAGGTGCAGCAGTCGTTCGTAGTCGCTAAAGGCGATCAGACCCTTAGCTTCAACTCTACGCCAACTGCTCCAACAGTCGGTGGTGCTGGCTATACGGTGACGGCAACCGCGACGTCCGGCCTTGCACCGACGTTCTCCGTCGACGCGTCTGCTGTTTCGGTCTGTTCAATTGCAGGGGCAACAGTGTCTTTCATTTCGGTGGGCACCTGCGTAATTAATGCAAATCAGGCAGGCAATGCCAGCTACAACGCTGCGCCTCAGTTGCAGCAATCCTTTGCGGTCGCCAAAGGTAGCCAGTCCATCAGCTTCACGTCAACGGCTCCGGCAACAGCGACGGTTGGTGGTGCCGCCTACACCGTCGTCGCGACAGCGACGTCTGGCTTGCCAGTGACCTTCACGATCGACCCCGCGGCAGCGTCCGTCTGTTCGATCGCTGGCACGACGGTGTCGTTCATCGGCGTGGGTAGTTGCGTGATTGACGCTAACCAGGCTGGTGACACCAACTACAACGCTGCTGGACAGACGCAGCAAACGTTTGCGGTGGGCAAGGGTAATCAAACCGTCAGTTTTACCTCCACTGCACCAACCGCAGCAACGGTAGGAGGCGCCGCCTATACGGTGACAGCCACTGCAACGTCCGCGTTAGCTGTGAGCTTTGCGATTGACCCCTCGGCCGCTTCGGTATGTTCGATCTCCGGCGCGACGGTGTCGTTTATCGGTAACGGCACTTGTGTGATCAACGGCAACCAGGCGGGCAATGCGAATTACAACGCCGCGCCGCAAGCGCAACAATCGGTTGCGGTGAACAAGGGCGGTCAGACGATCAGCTTCACTTCGACCGCGCCAACGACGGCCAAAGTAGCGGGTGCAAGCTATACCGTAACTGCGACGGCGACGTCGGCGCTGTCGGTAACCTTTGCGATTGATGCGTCAGCAACGTCAGTCTGCTCAATCGCTGGTGCGACGGTTACGTTCATTGGCGCCGGAACTTGCGTCATCAACGCGAACCAGGCGGGCAACGCTTCATTCAACCCTGCCCCGCAAGCGCAGCAGTCTTTCGCCGTCGCCAAAGGTGATCAGTCGATAGGTTTCACATCAACCGCGCCGATTTCAGCGATTGTCGGTGGCTCTGCGTACACCGTTTCTGCTTCCGCTACGTCAGGGTTGGCGGTCACGTTCTCGATTGACGCTGCCGCAACTTCAATCTGCTCAATCTCTGGGACGACTGTGTCGTTCATCGGCGCTGGCGCATGCGTGATTAACGCCAACCAGGCTGGTAACGCCAACTACAACGCGGCTTCGCAGACGCAGCAATCGTTCACAGTTGCCAAAGGCAATCAGACCATCACAATCACGTCAACAGCACCGACCGCTGCGACGTCGGGTGGAGTGACCTACACCGTAACTGCAACCGCGACGTCAGGGCTGGCCGTGGCGTTTACGACCGGCGCTCCGGCGGTGTGTACGGTCACTGGTGCAACCGTTGCGTTCATCGGTAACGGTACATGTACGATCAACGCCAATCAGGCAGGCGACGCAAACTACAACGCAGCGCCGCAGGTCCAGCAGTCCTTCTCGGTAAAGAGCAACCAGACGATCAGCTTCACCTCAACCGCGCCGACAACGGCGGCGGTGGGCGGAGCGACGTATGCAGTGTCTGCGACGGCAACCTCGGGGCTCGCTGTCGCCTTCACAATCGATCCGTCGGCAAGTTTGATCTGCTCGATTTCGGGTGCGACGGTGTCGTTTGGTCCTAACGCTGGAACCTGCGTGATCAACGCAAATCAGGCAGGCGATGGCAACTACTTCGCAGCGCCGCAGGCGCAGCAGTCGTTCACTGTGCGCAAATCCCAGGTCATCACGTTTACCTCGACTGCGCCAGCGCTGGCGGTTTACGGGGGTACTTACGCTGTTACGGCTACGGCATCATCAGCCCTGACTGTGGCGTTATTGATTGATCCGACGGCCAGTGCGGTGTGCTCACTTTCGGGAGGCACAGTCACGTTTATTGGGACAGGCAACTGTGTAATTAACGCCAATCAGGCGGGCGACGCTACCTGGTATCCGGCGCCACAGGTTCAGCAGTCGTTCACAGTTGGGCCTAACCTTGTAAGCGACAGCTATAACGTTGTCGGGAATACGCAGCTCGTCGTAGCCGGACATTCAGCGCCGACCACGCCGTTCACTACCAATGCGACCACGATCCTCAGCAATGACACGTCAGATGTTGCCATTGCGTTGACAACCGTGACCGGCGTTGCGACCACGGGCGGGGGGGTGATCACCATCAACAGCCTGGGCGCCTTGACCTACACGCCACCGGCAGGCCTGTCCGCCGGCACCGATACCTACGTCTACACCGGAACGTCAAATGGTGTCTCCCGGACCGCGACAATCACGTTCAATCTGTCGAACATTGTCTGGTACGTAGACAACGCATCGACGGGGGCGCACGATGGTCGATCCAATTCGCCGTTCCTCAGCATGGGCGCTGGCGCCAACAATCTCGGTAGTGCACTGTCGAATGCTGGCCCCGCAGCGGGCGCGAACATTTACGTTTACAAGGGTACCGGTAGTACAGCTGGCGCGTATGCGTTCAAGGCTAACCAGACCCTGACGGGCGCAGCGTCAACGCTCAGCGTGGGTGGGCTTGTCATCGCTGGGAATGGCGCGAACCGACCTACGTTGTCCGGAACTCTGTCCGCTAACGGCGTTTCGGGCATCACGGTGACTGGCATCAGCATGTCTACGGGGGCTGCCGATGCTGTGAACTTCACTAACGCCAGCGGCAATTTCACGGACGGCGGGTTGGCGATCACAACGACCAGCGGCCAGGGCTTTAAAGCCAGCGGTGGCGGTACGGTGACGGTGCAGGGAACCGGTAATACCATCGCCTCAACTACTGGCACGGCACTTAACGTCGCCAACACCACCATTGGGGCTAGTGGCCTCACGTTCCAGAGCATTTCAGCCAACGGCGGCGCCAATGGCATCGTGCTTGATACGACAGGTGCCAGCGGTGGCTTAACGATTTCCGGAACAGGAACGGCTGCAAGCGGCGGGACGATCCGTAACATGGTCGGTGCTGATGGGACGACAAGTGGTATCGGCATCTACCTGAAAAATACGAAGAATGTGTCCCTCAACCGCATGCAGCTTAACGATTTTCAGAACTTTGCGATTCGCGGCTTCTCGGTCGATGGATTTGTATTCGACAACTCAGTCGTTAATGGCACGAACGGAACCAGCGCCGTCGAAAATGAAGGCAGCATCTCTTTTGGCGCCAATAGTGGCGAGCCGGGCGGGCCAGCCAATGGTCTGACTGGCGTGGCCTCAATCTCGAACTCCAGCATCAGCGGTGCTTACGAAGATAACGTACGAATCACTAACCAGTCTGGTTCACTCAACCGACTGACCATGAACAACACGACCATCGGCCCGAACAGTGTGACGACGGGGAATCAAGGAGTGCTGATCGAGGGTGCGGGCCCCGCGACCATCAACGTGACGGTGACCAACAGCACGTTCTCGGGCGCGCGCGGAACACTGATGTACATGGCACTCAATGGAACCAACACCGCTGATTTGGTATTCACCGGAAACGGACTGTCCAATCCAGCTGCCTACGCTGCTAATAGCGGAAGCAACGGCCTCACACTGGTTAGCGGTGCGAATGTCGTGGGCGGCGCTAACACCACCTTCAATATCGCCAACAACTCCTTCCGTGATGCGAACGGTCATGGTGTCGTGCTGGTGAAATCGACCGACGCTGGAACATTCGTCGGTACATTCCAGAACAACACAATTGGTGTGGCTGCCGTCGCGGATTCAGGCTCTTTCGCTGGCTCCGGCATCAAAGTTCAAAGTGCAGGGCTCGGTACAGTCAACGTGACGATCCTGAACAACATAATCCGGCAGTACAACAACCATGGGATTGAGCTGTTGACTGGTGGCGGCGCATCGGCGATTGGGGGAGCGTTTAACGCGAAGGTTTACGGCAATACGGTTGCCAACCCCGGCACGCAGGGGATCCCAATGAATGGCATTCATTTGAATGGCGGCACGAACGTGGGCGACACCTTTGCCATCTGTGTCGACATGGGGGGCGCCGGTGCCCTGGCCAACAGCATTGTCGGTTCGGGCGCGAACTTTGGCACCGATTTCCGGCTCCGTCAGCGACAAGCCACGACTGTTCGCCTTCCGGGCTACGCTGGAGCCAATAATGACAATACGGCTGTGCAAAACTACGGAATTGCCCGCAATACGGCTGGCGCAACGGCCTTGACTTCCAACACCGTTCCAACGGGCGGCGGCTTTGTCAATACACCGGGTGGCGCGACATGTTTCTAAACAACCCTATTTTTTGACTAGGAGGCGTCCATGGCCGAGCCGTTTTTGTCCGAAATCCGGATCATGAGTTTCGCGTTCCCTCCGAAAGGATGGGCCCTTTGCAACGGGCAACTGTTGCCCATCAATCAGAATCAGGGTTTGTTTTCGCTACTCGGGACGACCTACGGCGGTGACGGCCGCGTCAATTTTGCGTTACCGAATCTTCAGGGCAACACGCCAATTCACATGGGTGGAGGTCACACGCTTGGCGAGCGCGGCGGCGAACAGGCGCATACGCTTTCTATCCAGGAGCTTCCAGCGCATACCCACATGGTTAACGCGTCTAGCGCGAGTACAGGCGGCAACGCCAACCCAATTGGCCGGTTTCTCGGCGGCAGCAACAATGTCTATCACTCGCCGACGGGTGCCCTGACCACTATGGCCCCTCCCACTGTCGGCAGCGTGGGCGGTAGTCAGGCGCACCTCAACATGCAGCCGTTTCTCGTGCTGAACTTCTCCATCGCCCTGCAGGGCATATTTCCGTCGCAAAACTAGGAAGCACGGCCATGGCACAACCCTATGTAGGCGAGATTCGTATGTTCGCAGGAAATTTCGCCCCTGCTGGGTGGATGTTCTGTGAAGGGCAGCTACTACCCATCTCCGAGTACGAAACTTTGTTCAATCTGATCGGAACGACTTACGGTGGCGATGGACAATCCACATTTGCGCTGCCCGATGCGCGCGGACGCATACCGTTGCATTTCGGCAACGGCTTCACGCTTGCTGAGCCTGGCGGCGCTGAGAGTATCACCCTGACGACTAGCCAGATTCCCGCTCATAACCACGCCATGCTTGCTGCAAGCGCTAATGGCGACCAGACCAATCCGGCCGGCAACGTCCCCGCCAATTCGTTTAATGTGACGCCGTATATCAACGATGTTCCCAATGGCAGCCTGAACGCTGCTGCCATTGCCTCCACGGGAGGCAGTCAGCCGCACGATAATTTTCAACCCTATCTGTGCGTAGATTTCATCATTTCTTTGTTCGGTATCTACCCGAGCCAAACGTAGGAGCGCGTTGTGGATCCATTTGTTGCTGAAATAAGAATATTTCCTTTCAACTTCGCTCCTAAAGGTTGGGCATTTTGCGATGGTCAGATTCTGCCGCTGTCGCAGAACACCGCGCTGTTCTCGCTCCTAGGCACGACCTATGGTGGCGACGGCAAATCCAATTTTGCATTGCCCAACATGCAAGGCAGTGCGCCGATGCACCCTGGACAGGGGCCAGGACTGTCGTTGCACGATCTTGGCGAAACCGGTGGCAGTGAGACCGTTAGGTTATTGGAAAGTGAAATGCCGTCACATCCGCATACGTTAGCGGCCGATGTCCTGGATATTGCCGACACCAACGTTGTGAGTCCAAATGCATCGTTTGCTTTGTCGAGCGGCGGTACGCTTTATCAGGCGGCGTCTAATACACAGCTTTCCGTCGGCGCGTTGGCTGTCACGGGCGGCGCCCAGCCCCACAACAACATGCAGCCGTACCTGACACTCAACTTTTGTATCGCCTTGCAGGGCGTGTTTCCACCGCGCACCTAACCGGAAAGGACATCACTATGGACAGACGGAGTTTCTTGACCGTATCGGCTGCAGCATCGGCGGGCGTTGCTATTGCTGGGGCGGGCACAGCGCTTGTTCGCCCTTCGGCTGTCGCATCGCTTTCTGCGGGAAGTCAAAAGGGTGGCGGTCGTGCGTTGGTTGCCGAGCCCGTCGCCGCGCGCGGTCTCGGGGGAGTGTTGCCGTTTGCGCTTGCGCGCGTCGGGACCGATGCTTCGATGATTACAGCGCTCAAGCGAGACCCGGTGACTGGCACAGCGACGCTGTCACCCATTCGCGATGTGGTTTTTCACGGCTTCGCGGCAGGTGCAGGCAGTCTCGCGCCCGATGAAGTGCAGATCGTCGCCGTGCATGTCGCAAGCGATGGCGTGGTCATGCGGCACAACCTGTGGTCGCATGCGCCAAAACGCATGGGTGGCACCAGTCAGTCAGTGCTCTTCACTGCACACGACGATGCGTTCTCAGGGTTCGAGGTGACACATATTCCGGCAGCGGGCGCGCGCACCTCGGCGTTTTTCAATTTCATGGCGAGCGGACAGGGGCCCCAGCTCAAACCGGGCGTGTACGTGCTTGGCGGGCCGCGTGCCGCTACTGGCGCAGCCCCCGACCTCGGGCGCTACGCATACAGCGGTGACACGCGTGCGCCGCTGCGAGCCTCGACGCTGCTAGGGCTTGATTTTCCGTACCTGAGTTTCGCCGTACACGGCGAATGGATTTGACCGAAGCTTCGTCTGTCGTTGTTTCCCTCAACGCGGCCCTGAACGCCGCGTTGCCAGCGCTTAACGCTCGAGTTCGCCAGGAACTGGAGCCGGACCTTGACTTCTGTGCCACGCTGTATGCACTGACGCGCGATGCAGAGATGGCGACAGTTGATTGGTCAGAGGCGACGAAGTCGGCTTTTTGTCGTAGCCAATTTGATGCGCAGCGTGCTCACTATCGGGCGCACTATCCTAATTTTCTGGTCATTGAACGTGATTACGCTCCGATAGGCAGACTCTACTTCGAGCAAGGCGCCAGTGAATTGCGTTTGATGGAAATTACCCTGCTGACCGCTGCCAGAAACCTCGGCATTGGCGGTGCGTTGAGTGGGGCATTGCTGTCGCGTGCGGCGGATGCCGGTGTCGTGATGGGGCTGCATGTGGAGCCCTACAACCCGGCACGGCGCCTGTACGAGCGCCAGGGATTCAAGACCATTGAGGAGCGCGGTCCGTACCTGTACATGGTCTGTGAACCGACTCGCCCAGCTATTGATTTAGCCTAGTTGTAAACGAGTTCGTACGACACACCCGCGGCATCAGCCGCGAACGGGACGGCAAAGAATTCGAACGCCGTGCCATCAGGAAGCTCACTTGTACGCGTTCCTTGTCGGCGATCGTTGCTTGCTGGGGCGAGCAGGACGACGTTGAACGGAGGGTCGCTACGCAGCGCATGCGCGGCGCGTCGCTTGACGCTGACGACACGC
>CAJDUD010000031.1_pt1 | contig 33474 bp, 29 predicted proteins | sample 7390161 | NCBI WGS metagenome assembly CAJDUD01 (sample SAMEA7055664, study PRJEB34461) | soil metagenome | biome: terrestrial ecosystem; feature: Peninsula; material: soil | place: Antarctica | collected 2016
CCTTCGAGCGCCGTCATGATCGACGAGCTCTCGCCCGGTGTGTTCATCAAGATCGACGTCGTTGAGCCGCCATACGCTGCGCCGTAATAGATGCCACACAGCATGATGAGCGCGCCGGCCGGATCAACCTTCGCGGTCACTGGTAGCAACATCGCGACCGTTAACGCAGGACCAATGCCGGGTAGCACGCCAATCGCTGTGCCAAGGGCACAGCCAACAAACGCCCACATCAAATTCATCGGTTGTAAAGCGGTTCCGAAGCCGCCGAGCAGGAGATTCCAGGTGTCAATCATGGTTGGGAATCTCCTAGAGCCAGTCACCGAAAAGGCGCGGCAAATTCACGTCAAGCACCAGCGTGAACAGCCAGAACACCGGGAACACGACGAGCGCGCCGGTGATCACATCACGCAGCCACGTCTTGCTACCGAAACCCCGCGCGACGCAGGTGAACAGGAGGGTCGCGGCGAGCACAAATCCAATTTTTGTGATGAGTGCTGCCATCAACAAAATCCCGCTTGTGACCCAGAGCGCCCCCCGGTTGTCAGCAGCAACACCGATTAACTCATCGGTGAAATTTCGAAAACCACCGGTCAGCGCCTGCCACATTAAAAGCGCGCCGACGATACCCAGAAAGATGGACACCACGCCGGGCACAAACGCTGCGCCGATACCGGCGTAGCCCGGATCTGACTGCAACTGTGAAGCGCCCACCGCAAAAACGGTGGCGAGCATTAGAACGAACACGGCGATTCCGATTTGCCAGCGCTTTTGCATGGATGTTCCCAGCTGTGTCTCCCTCAACGAGGGAATTGTCGATATGCGGCTGGTTGCAATGAGTGCAACCAGCGATTGCGTGCGGCGTTACTTGACCAGACCGACCGCACGCATTGATTCTTCGATCCGTTTGTGCTCCGCATCGACAAACTTTGAGAACTCATCGCCTGTCAATACCGCCGTGAACCAGTCATTGCTGGCGAGCGCATCGTTCCACGATTTTTGTTTGGTCGCAGCGACGACGGCGTCGATCAACGCTTTTTTCTGGACGTCGGTGATGCCAGCTGCGCCGTAAACGCCGCGCCAGTTACCGATCTCAACGTTGATGCCTTGTTCTTTCAGTGTGGGCACCGCGATTTCAGACAAGCGCGTTCCTGAGGTGACCGCTATCGCACGCATCTTGCCGCTCTTCACGAACTGAGCCATTTCGTTCCAGCCAGAAGTCCCGACCGTGACGTGTCCACCGAGAATCGCAGCCGAGGCCTCACCACCTCCCTGAAACGGGATGTAATTGATTTTCGTGGGATCAACGCCCGCCGCTTTGGCTATTTGCGCGACAGAAATGTGATCCACTGAACCGCGCGAGCCGCCGCCCCATTTCACCGAACCGGGATCTTTTTTGAGCATGTCGACGACATCCTTCATCGTCTTGATCGGCGATGCGGCTGGCACTACAAACACGTTGTATTCGTAGAAAAGACGCGCGATGGGTGTTGCTTGCGCAAGCGTCACCGGCGGCTTGTTTTGCACAATGGCGCCAACCATCACCGCGCCGACCACGATCATCGCGTTGCCGTCGCCTTTGGCCGAGTTCACGAACTGCGCCAAGCCGATCGTGCCACCGGCTCCGCCTTTGTTCTCGAACTGCACGCTCTTGGCCGAACCGGCCTCGACCATCGCTTTGCCCAGGCCTCGCCCAGTTTGATCGTAGCCGCCACCGGGGTTAGCACCAATCATGAATTTCACATTATCCAGGGCCAGAGCGCTGCCCACGGTCACGACCGTGGCGGCAAGCGCAACGAGTGCTTGGCGTACAAACAATTTCATGTATTTCCTTCTTTTAAAAAATTGACTGACGGATGCTAAGGAGTCGACCTGTCGTCAGGCTGTCGTCAGGTAGGCTTCCGTCGAGCTTCAAGCGACAATGTATACGGATGGGTGTTACCCCTCAAGTGGATAAACCCCGGCTCAGGTCGTTGAAGGCACAAGCGCGCACCATCCGTTCACGCCCGGCAGGACGCGCTGGCCGATGATCGTCGGCCAGCGATGGCGCTACCGCATATTGAGCATGTGAGGCAACCACAGTGTCAGCGGCGGGTAGTAGGTCACGACGACGAGGAAGCCTAGCATCGTCAACAACCACGGCCAAACCGCCACTGTGAGCTCGGTGATGCCCATTTTGGTGATGCCGGACGCCACATACAGGTTCAGCCCCACCGGCGGATGGCACATGCCGACCTCCATGTTCACCACCATCATGATGCCGAAATGGACCGGGTCAATGCCCATCTTCACCGCCACTGGGAACAGGATGGGCGCCATGATGAGCACGATGGAGGAGGGCTCCATAAAGTTGCCTGCCACTAGCAGCAGCAGGTTGCACACCAGCAGGAACGCGATCGGTCCCAGCCCCATTCCAACCATCCAGTCGGCGAGATGCTGCGGAATCTGCTCGTTGGTGAGCACAAAGCTGAACAACACCGCATTGGTGATGATGTACAGCAGCATTGCGCTCATGTTGGCGGATGCAAGCAACACCCGCGGCACGTCGCTGAGGTTCAGGTCTTTGTAGACGAATACGGCGACGATGAAAGCGTACACCGCGCTCATGGCTGCCGCTTCGGTCGGCGTGAACAAGCCCGCGTAGATACCGCCCATCACGATGACGATCAGCATCAATCCCCAGAAGGATTCACGAAACGCCTTGCCACGCGCCGCCCAAGTAGCTTTCGGTAGGCGTGGGTAGTTGTTTTTACGGGCGCGATACCACGTGGTGAGGCCCAATAGAAAGGCCAGCACGATGCCAGGCACCACGCCCGCCATGAACAGCGCGCCCAGGGAGGTATTGGTCGACACCGAAAACATCACCATCACGATTGAAGGCGGAATCAGAATGCCGAGCGCGCCCGACGTGGTGATCACACCGGCACCGAAGCTCTTTGGAAATCCGGCCTTGATCATTGCCGGCAGCAGGATCGAGCCAATTGCCACCACCGTCGCTGGCGACGAGCCAGACACGGCTGCGAACAGAGCACAGGCCAGCACGCCCGCGAGGCCGAGACCGCCGTACCAGTGGCCGACCATCGACGCGGCAAATGTGATCATCCGTTTCGCCACACCGCCATGCGTCAAAAAGTTACCGGCCAAAATAAAGAACGGAACAGCCATGATCTCGAAGTTTTCGATGCCCGTGAAGAGCTTCAATGCCACGGCTTGCGTCGGCACATCGGTGAACCCGAAGATAAAGGTCAGCACCGTCAAACCCAGCGCGATTGACACCGGCATGCCGGTCAGCATCAGCGTCAGCAACAGCCCAAAAATGATGAGCCCGTTCATCGTGCGTGCTCCTGCGGATGCAAGTCTGGCGCAGCGTCTTCTTCGACGCCTTCTTCCAGCCCTTCGACATGGCCGTGGTCATGGTGCGGCAACTCGCCGGTGCGGATGAACGTCCAGGCGACCTGCAGGAAGCGGAAACACATCAACCCGGAGCCGAACGGGATCGCGCAGTACACGATCCAGGTCGGCATTTCCATATCGGGCGTCACAGGCCCCTTGGTCAGGCCTTCAAGATTCAGCCCCAAAATGCTGAACACGCGATAGTGCGCGCCGTTCTCCCATACGAAGCTGCCGCCGAATGACGCCAGCGCGAAGGTGAAAAACGCACCCGCCAAGAGGCCGAAGATGATGAATTTTTTGCGCGTGCGTTCGGATAGGCGATTAATAGCTACGTCCACGCCCACGTGAATGCCCGTACGTACGCCATAGGCGGCACCAAATTTCGCCATCCACACAAATAGGTAAATGGTGGCTTCCTGTGCCCAGGAAACGTCCTGACGCAGCAACCAGTCCTGCAAGCCCGGAATGGCGAACCCCGAGGCATATCGATGGATCACCGCTAGAAACGTAATGAGCGTCGCCACGCCCATCAACACGGTGATCAGCCACTCTTCGAGATGGTCAAGCCATTTCACAACTTATCCCCCTTGTGGCCGCATGGGGCCGGAAAGTTTTATAAGAATCTTTACAGAAAAGTCGTTAGGCAGCAGACGGATGCCTCAGGCGAGACGCGCGTCGCGCCGACAGGAGAGTCGACACGGCGCGCAGACGGCTAAATATTTAAAACTTCGACGCGTCGAAGGCGGTGACCTTGTAGATGGCGCTGATAGTTTCGTCGCCAATGCGTGAAGCCATCTGCTTGTGAACCGGAATCAGCGCTTTCTTGAACGCAGTTTTCTCGTCCGCTGTAGGTGTGTAGATATTGGTCTTGCCCGATGCCTTTACTTTGGCGAGCGCATTGTCGTTGTCCTGTTTGGCATCGTCGTTGGCGACCTTGGTCGCCTCATCCATCGCCTGAGACAACTGCGTGCGGATGTCAGCTGGCAGACCATCCCAAAACTTCTTGTTGACGACCACTGCGTAGCCCAAGTAACCATGGTTGGACAAGGTCATGTCCTTCTGAACCTCATACATTTTTTGTGTGTAGAGATTCGAATGCGGGTTTTCTGTACCGTCGACCACACCTGTCTGTAGCGCCTGATAAACCTCGCTGAAGGCCATCACTTGTGGAATCGCTCCGAGCGCGCGCATCTGCGCGTCAAGCACCTTCGATGACTGGATGCGCATCTTCAGGCCCTTGAAGTCGGCAGGCGTATGCAGTGGGCGGTTAGCAGAAAAGGATTTGAAACCGTTGTCCCAGTAAGCCAGGCCGACAATGCCCTTGGGCTGGAGTTTGTCGAGCAAGCCCTTGCCGACCGGGCCTTGAGTGACTTTGTGCAATTCGTCGTAGCTGTCGAAGAGATATGGAAGATCGAATGCCTCGAACTCACGAACTCCCAGGGGAGCAAATTTTGACAGGGAAGGTGCCAGCATTTGCACGGAGCCAAGCTGCAGCGCTTCCATTTCTTCTTTGTCTTTGTAGAGCTGACTGTTGGGATACACCTCGACCTTCACGCGGCCCTTGGTTAGCTCGCCCGCGCGCTTGGCAAAGAAAATTGCACCCTTGCCTTTGGGCGTGTCGATCGCGACGACATGGCTGAACTTGATGACAATCGGTGCCTGAGCATAGGCAGCAGGCGCCGCGACGATTAGGGCGGCGGCGGCCAACGCGATGCGGCGACGGAGGGAAAAATGCATGGGTGTCTCCTTTTCAACTTGAATAACCGAAGAACTGATCAGTTTACGGCTGCTGTGTCGAGTAACGTGCGGTGCCACGCATAAGTAAAAAACTTGCAATTGCGGGGACAACGACGGCGTGACTCTGATGGTGCTTGGCAATTGCATTCTATTCTCGTCCGGCGCGACGCTCCTCTTTCACTCCCCATATGCCGCTACAAGTTTGCAGTGAGGCGGGGAAAGCAGGCAGGGGTAGCCACGATGCACCTTCGCCCAAAGAAGGTGTTCAGCGCGAACGGCTGGATGGACCGCTACAGTCGGTCTCGAAAAATTGCTTCGTGGGAGTCGTTGTGCTCATCCTGTATCCAGGCAGGCGGCAAATGGCAGGTTTCAAGGGGTGCAGCAAGTGCTTGGCGTAACATCAATTTCGTTGGTGCGCGCCTCTTATAAATTTATCCGACGATTGTCCGGCAGCCAACCGAGCGTGATCATCAGTCTTTCGTCAACAACAATGTATACGTATGGGTGTTACGCCTCCACTGGATAAACCCCGGCTCCTGGTCGTTGAAGACGATCCCGCCCTTGCGCAGGCGCTCGCTCTGGCGCTGTCGCGTCGCGGTTTTAACGTGGCGCAGGCTACCAACGGGCGCACCGCGCTTGAACGGGCGACCAGTGAATCGTTTGCCATCATCGTGCTCGATCTGACACTGCCCGAACTGGATGGATTTGAAGTGTTGCGCGCAATTCGTGCGAAAGGCCTGACCACGCCAATTATCGTGCTCACCGCGCGCAGCACGGTGGGCGATCGCGTGCAGGGTTTGCGGCTCGGCGCTGACGATTATCTGGCAAAGCCGTTTGACCTCGATGAGCTCGAGGCGCGGTTGCATGCGCTGTTGCGTCGCTCTAACCCCGGTATCGCAAACAAACGTGATTTCGGCGCACTGCGCATCGATGAAGCCGCTTCGGTTTGTTATGCCAACGGCGAGGCACTGGAATTGTCTGCACGAGAATTCACCATGCTCGCGACGTTAATCGAAAAGCCCGCACATGCTGTCACCCGCGACCGTTTGTGGGAGCGTGTATTTGGTGATGGCCGAGAGGCGCAGCCCGATGCGATTGAGGTCGTGGCATATCGGTTGCGTAAGAAGATAGCGGGTCTGGACGTCGAATTGGTGGCGCTGCGTGGGGTAGGTTATCTGATTCGAGAGAAACGTTCGGAGTAGTTTTGCGAGTTTTGGGACAGTCCCCGATCTCCATCCGGCGCCGACTGACACTTTGGATTTTGGCGGCGCTGGTGAGTTTCTTGGTGATCGACACCACGGTCATTTATCAGAACACACTGCAATCAATTAACGTCGCCTATGATCGGACATTGCTGGCGTCCGCACGTGCGATTGGCGACACAATTCGCTACGAAGACGGCAAGTTGAAGTCGTCGCTGCCCTACGCAACACTTGAAGTGTTCGAAGCGGTCACGCCGGGCAGAATCGTCTATCGAGTGAACGATTTTGACGGAAACTTTCTGACCGGTTATCCGGAACTGCCCCCGCACGACGGCGTATTTCCGAAGCGCACGCCGTATGCTGCACTTGCGGCGTTTTACGAGAGCACGTTCGAAAACGAGGCGGTACGAGTGGTGGCATTACTGCAACCAGTCTATGTCGGCACGGAGTATCGGATGGTGACTGTGCAGGTCGCCGAAACGATGGAATTGCGACGGGCGCTGGCACAACAGGCGCTGATTTCCACGCTGGATCGGCAGGCGATTTTTCTAATGGTGCTTGCCACGCTAATTTGGTGGTTGATCGAGCGCGGAATGCGCCCTGTATCTGTGTTACGCCGCGCGTTGCTGGAGCGTGATCCCGATTCATTGGCTCCGATCACGACGCCCGCACCGCGAGAACTCAAACCGATTGTGGAGGCGTTAAACGAAGTGATGGCGAGATTGCAACGCGTGCTCGATGATCAGCAACGCTTCGTGCGCGACGCCTCGCATCAGTTGCGTACCCCACTGGCAGTGCTGAAGGCGCAAGTTCAAAACGCACAACGCGGGCATGTTGCACCGCAAGTAGCTTTTGATGAGCTTGCCATTTCCGTAGATCGCGCGACTCGTGTGGCCAATCAAATGCTGGCAATTGCGAAGGTTGCCCAATTGGACGGGACACCGGAAGCAGATAACGAGACCACCGATCTCGTTCGACTGGCGCGTGATATTGCCGTCGAATGCTCGCCGTTGATTGCGGAAAAGCATCTTGACTTTGCACTTGACGCACCCGACGGACAATCGCTCGTGTTTCGAGGTCACGAATGGTTGATACGCGAACTGTTCCGTAACCTAATGAGCAATGCGATTCGCCATACGCCGAGAGGTGGCGCATTGGGTATCGATATCACGCCGCGCGGAAACGTGCTTTTGATGTCAGTGTGGGATAGCGGCAGCGGCCTTGACCGAGAACGCTGGAGCAAGCTGTTCCAGCCGTTTTCGTCCGGCGACCCCAACGCGGGCAGCGGACTAGGCCTGGTCATTTGTCAGGACATTTGCGCGTCGATTGGTGCGCGGTTGAATCTTGCCAATCGTGACCTCGACGAGACCGGCACGTCCGGTTTACGCGCCACCGTGGAATTTAGCCAAAAATCTGCCAGCACCTTAGAAGATGTGGCGATGTAGTTTGCCTTCCAGCAAGATCGTGGTCGCCAATTCTTCGATTGATTTGGTCGACGTGTTGAGCACCGGAACGCCCGCGTCTTTCATCATGCGCTCCGCCGCAGAGACTTCGTAGCGACATTGCTTTTCGCTGGCGTATGTGGAGTTAGGTTTGCGCTCGTGTCGAATGGCTTGTAGTCGATCGGGAGCGATTGTGAGGCCAAATAATTTGTCCCGATACGGAGCGATCGAATCGGGCAGCACGCCGCGTTCAAAATCGTCGGGAGTCAGTGGAAAGTTCGCACACCGGATGCCGCACTGCAGCGCGAGATAGATCGATGTCGGTGTCTTCCCGCAACGCGAAACACCCACCAGAATCACTTGCGCGCTACTCAACTCCTTTGTGGTCTGTCCATCGTCGTGTGCGAGCGTGAAATTGATTGCTTCGATTCGCGAGAAATATTCGGTCGAATTACGCAGCCCATGTGATCGCCCGGCGGCGTGCGAACTTTTAGCGCTTAACTCCAGTTCAAGCGGCGCGATAAATGTCTGAAAGAAATCGAGCACGCGTGCGTTGCAGGTTCGCACGCGTTCGCTCAGATGTTCATCGACAATTGAGCTAATGACGATTGGCCGTAGTCCGCTGGAATCGCTGCATGCGTTAATTGTCGCGATAGCTCGGTCGGCAGCGGCATCTGAATCGACGAAAGGAATCGTTGTTCGCCGAAATTCGAATCCGTCGAATTGCGTCAAAAGAGAGTTGCCAAGCGCTTCGGCGGTGATTCCGGTGCGGTCGGACACAAAAAACACGGTGCGTTGACGATCAGACATACAAACTTTCAGCCTCGGGCCAATCGTGCCAGACGGCCCTTAGGCTAGGCGACAGAGGGGGAAGATCACCAAATTTGACGCGGCTTTCGCTCGGCGAATGGAAATCGCTACCGATTGACGCCAGCAAGGAAAATTTGCGCGCTAGCGTGGCGTATTCGGCCCATTCGTGTGGATGATGCGCACCGCAAACCACTTCCACGCCGTCGCCACCCACTTCGGCGAACGCTTTAAGTAATCCGCTAGGCCCACCTGTCCATGTGGTGTCGTAGCGGCCGGGATGCGCCAGCACGGCGCGCCCGCCGGCGCCGTGAATTGTTGCCACGGCATCGGCCACGGAAATCCACTGCTGAGCAACGTAACCTGGTTTACCTGGCTTCATGAATCGCGAAAAAACCTCTCCCATGGATCGACAAACGCCGCTATCGACCAGATGGCGTGCGAAATGAGTGCGCGACAGCAAATCAGGATTCGGCGCGAACGACATCGCTCCTGCCAGCACGCCGTCGATACCGAACGCGCTGAACGATTCACTCATCTGGTGCGCGCGAACGGTTCGCCGCTGTCGTATGTCCTGAAGCGTTCGCGCCAGATTCGGCTCGTTTTCATCGATGCGCAGGCCAACCACGTGAATCGAGAGGCCACACCATTCGCTGGAAACTTCAACCCCCCCCACAAACTGAATGCCATGCGCAGCTGCAGCGGCACGACCCGCGGCGACACCGGAGACCTCATCGTGATCGGTCAGCGCCATGAGCTGAACGCCCCGTCCAGCAGCCAATGCGACCAGATCGGCCACTGCGAGCGTGCCATCGGACAGGCGCGAGTGGCTGTGGAGATCTGCAACACCTTTCATCACCCTTATTATAGAAACGGATACGCGCGACAGCATTAGTCTGCATTAGAACTATAATTGTCATATGCTTTTGGCATAACTAGCAATTGTTTCGGCGACGTTGTGGCGCAGCACCCAGTTAGTGAACCCAGAAATTTTTGTAGTTACGCAGGAGGCGCTTGCAAGCCATGGGGCTTTTTCAAAAAATTACCAATCCGCGCGAAATTCGACAGAAACTGGGCCTTAATCAGGAAGAGTTCTGGCAAAAAATCGGCGTCACCCAAAGCGGCGGCTCGCGTTACGAAGCCGGTCGCGACATGCCGAAGCCGGTCAACGAATTGCTCCGTTTGGTGCATCTCGAGGGCGTTGACTTGAGCACCGTTCGCAAGGAAGACATTCAGATAATCGAGTTTTTGCGGAACAAACATCCCGACCTGTACGGCAAACTTCGGGACGCGGTTCATGGTGATGATGGCGCACAGTCGTCATCAGTGTTTTAGGTCAGTCATTTAGCAATTTTTTGTGCGTCGCAGCAAATTTGCAGTGCGCTTCGCTAGAATCGCCTCCAACAACCCTTCGGAGGCGACATGACGCAACTCGATACCCAGCTTAATCCCAACCTGTTGCGCTGGCTACGCGATCTTAGGATGACCGATGTCGCCGATTTCGGCGGCAAGAACGCGTCTCTGGGCGAACTGCTCGGCAATCTTGCGGACAAAGGTGTTCGCGTTCCTGGTGGTGTAGCAACTAGCGCCCAAGCCTTTCGCGATTTTCTCGCGGCCAATGATTTGACTAACCGCGTTGCGTCGCGTCTTGCCGGGTTGAATGTTGATGACGTTCCCGCGCTGGCTAAGGCCGGTGCCGAGATTCGTTCATGGATTGAAGCGGCGCCGTTGCCCGCCGAACTGGAAGCTGGAATCGTGACAGCCGTGGGCGCACTCGAAGCCGAAGCGGGTGCAACGATTAGTTGGGCCGTACGATCTTCAGCGACGGCCGAAGACATGCCGGACGCGAGTTTCGCCGGGCAACAGGAAACGTATCTCAACATCGTCGGAATCCCGGCAATTCTGGACGCTGTGCGCCGTGTGTTCGCGAGCCTATACAACGATCGTGCGATTGCATACCGCGTTCACACGGGTTACGCCGATATTCCAGTAGCGCTGTCAGCGGGCATTCAACAAATGGTGCGCTCGGATTCGGGGGCGGCCGGTGTGATGTTCACGCTCGATACCGAGTCTGGCTTTCGTGATGCCGTGTTCGTAACTTCAAGTTATGGCCTTGGTGAAATGGTGGTTCAGGGCGCGGTGAACCCCGATGAGTTCTACGTCTTCAAGCCAACGCTGCGTGAGGGCCGTCCTGCAATTCTGCGCCGTACGCTCGGTAGCAAAGCGCAGAAGATGATTTTTGGCAGCGTCCCACAAGCCGGGAAATCCACTGAAATCGTGGACGTTGCGCAGGCGGATCGCAACAAGTTTTCACTTACTGATGCCGACGTTGAGACGTTATCGCGCTATGCCCTGACTATCGAGGATCACTACGGTCGCCCGATGGACATCGAGTGGGGAAAAGATGGCAACACCGGGGTGATTTACATCCTGCAAGCACGGCCTGAAACCGTCAAATCCAGGGAGCAAGGCGGCAATACGCTTGTTCGTTATCGGATGACCGAGACGGGTGCGACGATCGCTAGCGGTCGCGCGATCGGACAAAAAATTGGGCAGGGCATCGTTCGTGTCGTCAAAAACGCGAGCCAGATGGACATCGTCAAAGCCGGCGACGTGCTGGTTGCCGACATGACCGATCCTGATTGGGAGCCGGTGATGAAGCGTGCCAGCGCGATCGTCACCAATCGTGGAGGTCGTACGTGCCACGCAGCCATCATTGCGCGTGAACTAGGCATCCCGGCTGTCGTTGGCTGCGGCGACGCGACCAACGTGCTCAAGGACGGCGACGTCGTCACCGTGAGCTGCGCTGACGGCGATACTGGCCATATTTACGCTGGCAAGCTTGCGTTTGAGCGCACCGAAGTGCAGCTCGACAACATGCCGGAGGCGCCGACCAAGCTCACCTTAAATGTTGCCAATCCTGACTTGGCATTCGAGTTTTCGCAAATACCGAATCACGGCGTGGGCCTCGCGCGTCTTGAGTTCATCATCAACAGACAGATTGGTATCCATCCGCGTGCATTGCTTGAGTTCGACACGCTGACCGACGATCTGAAAGCAAAAATTACCGAGCGCATCGCTGGTTATGCGTCGCCGCGTGCCTACTTCGTTCAGCGTCTTTCTGAGGGTATTGCCACCATCGCGGCGGCTTTCTCGCCGCGTCCGGTGATCGTGCGCATGAGCGATTTCAAATCGAACGAATACGCGAGTCTTTTGGGTGGTGCAGCTTACGAGCCACATGAAGAAAACCCGATGCTTGGCTTCCGTGGCGCATCGCGTTATATCGCGTCGGAGTTTAGCGATTGTTTCGCGCTCGAATGCGAGGCGCTGCGCTACGTGCGCGAGACGATGGGTCTAAGTAATGTCGAAGTCATGATTCCGTTTGTGCGCACCATCGGCGAAGCGCAAGCCGTGGTCAAGGCGCTCGCTGTGCACGGACTTGAGCGTGGCAAGAACGGACTGCGCCTCATCATGATGTGTGAAGTGCCATCGAATGCGATTCTGGCGCACGAATTCCTCGAATATTTTGACGGTTTCTCGATTGGATCAAATGATTTGACGCAGCTAACGTTGGCGGTAGATCGCGACTCCGGTGGCCCAATTTCCAAGACGTTTGACGAGCGCGACCCTGCGGTGAAGAAAATGCTCGGTTTTGCCATCGACGCGTGTGTGGCCCAAGGCAAATACGTGGGTATCTGCGGTCAGGGTCCCTCCGATCATCCTGACCTTGCAGCCTGGTTAGTGGATCGCGGCATTGGATCGCTTTCGCTGAATCCTGATTGCGTCATTGATACGTGGTTGTCGCTCGCTCGGTTGAAAGCTGCGAACGCTGCAAAGGCCGCTTAAGGCACACACACGTTGAAGCTGCGCGTCCTGGTTCTGATGTCGCTGGCGACGATTACGCTCGCCGCGGCTGTTGCCTGCGTCGTCGCGGGGAGCTTCGGGGTTGCGGGAGGGTTCGTTGGTTGCGCGATAGTTATCGCTGGCCTCACTCGCACCAAATTTGATTCCTGCGTTGATGCGAAGGCTTTGCTCGAAACACTCCGAGTCGCGCAACGAGCCGGAGCAGTCGCCGTCAACGCCGTGGTCACGTCCAAAATTATTTTTATCGCGAAATCCGAAATTTCTGATGCCGCATCCAGCGGCCACGCATTGTTATTTCGCGACGAAATCGACGTAGCCATTTGGCGTGAATTGACAACCTTTTTGCGTCATCAGGCACATGCACAACCTGAACTGAAAAAAGTTGATCAAGTTGCCGCCCATCGACTTGGCAAGTCGTTTGATTTATGACTATAATTAAAGTCTTGATTGGGGGTATAGCTCAGCTGGGAGAGCGCTTGCATGGCATGCAAGAGGTCAGCGGTTCGATCCCGCTTATCTCCACCAAATCAAGACTGTAGAGATCCTAAGTCCCCATCGTCTAGAGGCCTAGGACACGACCCTTTCACGGTTGTAACAGGGGTTCGAATCCCCTTGGGGACGCCACCGATTGACATTGCGTGGTTACTGAGATTCGAAACAATGACTAAACAGTTAGTCAGCGCTGAAAGCCCCTTGATTGGGGCTTTTGCGTTTCTAGAGTTGCTCGTGCGTGTCTAGAGTTTGCTTTTTTATATTCTTTTAATCGATACCGCTTTTTGGTGAAAGCTCTATTTCACAGGGGCTATCAATGCAAAAGAATGGTTATCGACAATTTGATTTTTGAGCGTTTAGCCCCTGATCGAGAGTCGTTTCAAGCAAAAGCTGATACGCCCAGAGAATCAAATCAACGGCGCTTTTAGGCCCTCAGTGTCGATGACTCGTTGCACGGCAGGGCGTTCCAGCATTCGGTGCATGAACGAGCTGAGCGCGGGCCAAGCAATTCCGTCGCGGGCGGGCTGTGTTGCGGGTGGCGGCCCTTCAAACACGCGGGTCCAGCGCCCCAGCATGAACGCGTAAATATCGAGTACCGAGAATCTTTCACCCATCATCCACGGGCTACAGTTTTTGGCCAGATGATCGTCAAGCTGCTTCAACATCGCTCCAATGCGTTCTTGTGTTTTGGCTTTGATCTGTGCAATGACGATTGGATCGGTGGATATTGTGTAGCGATCCGTATAGAAATACATGATCATCGCGGGCTGAAGCGTATTAGTCAGCCACATTAGCCACTTATAAAACTCGGCGCGCTCATTCGTGCCGACGGCGGGAGCGAAGCCTAAATCTGGATGCGTATCGGTCAGGTGCAGACAGATCGCGGCCGTTTCGTAGAGCTTCAGGTCGCCATCGATAAGCACGGGAATCAGGCCGTTCGGATTGAGCCTTAGGTATTCGGGCGATTTTTGCGCGTTGCTAGCACGATCGACCAGTTTTAGTTCAAACGGCAAGCCCATTTCTTCGAGCAGGATATGCGGCGTAATTGACGCGTTTGATGGGGCGTAGTAGAGCTGATACATGAGCGTTTTTTTGTGCTTATCAGAATGACGCTTCGGCCAATGCCAGCGTCCCTTCCGAGCCATTTACGATGGTGTCAGCAGCCGCGATTGCCTCAGGAATCATGGTGTCAGCGAAGAAACGCATCGTCGCCAGTTTGGCCTCGTAAAACGCCTTATCGGCATGACCCGCTGTAATGCGTTTGTCGGCTTCAAGCGCCACGCGCGCAAGCTGCCACGCGCCGCACACGATGCCAAACAGTTTGACCATCGGCACGCTGCCCGCGAAGCTGGCGCGTACGTTGCTGTTGAAGGTTGCGAGATTGAACTCCACTGCGCGCTCAACGGCATCGATACCCGACACAAGCTTTGCGTGTGTTACTTTGAGATGCGGGTTGTTTGACGACGCAAGTTCTTTCGCAAATTCGCGCATTGAAGCGATCACGGCCTTTGCCGTGCTGCCGCCTTCGCGTGCCATCTTGCGTCCCACAAGATCGTTCGCCTGAATGGCGGTCGTGCCTTCGTAGATCGTGGTGATGCGAGCGTCGCGGTAATACTGCGCCGCGCCGGTTTCTTCGATGAAACCCATACCGCCGTGCACCTGAATGCCCTGATAGGTCACGTCTTGCGCCATCTCTGTGGCCCAGCCCTTGTGCACAGGAATCATCAGTTCGACGAAGGCCTGATTGACGGCGCGCACGTCGGCATCAGGATGCGCTTCGGCAAGGTCAATCGCATACGCGGTGGCCATTGCCAACGCACGCGCTGCCTCAGTCTGCGCGCGCATACGCATGAGCATGCGACGCACGTCAGGATGGCGAATGATCGGCGTTGACGGCTCCTTGGGCGCGCCGACGTCGCGCGACTGCACACGCTCACGCGCGAACGAAACTGCGCGCTGGTACGAGCGCTCGGCGATTCCGACGCCCTGCAAGCCGACGCCGAAGCGCGCGAGGTTCATCATGATGAACATGTATTCGAGGCCACGATTTGGTTCGCCAACGATGTAGCCGATCTTGGTGCCAAACACCTTGTAACTGCCGTCCGGTTGCGGCTCAGCACGCGTTTTAACCAGCGCGAGATCGGAGCCTGCTTGCGGTTCGGTCAGGTTCATGGTGCCGGTCCATTCGCCGCTCACCATCTTCTCTGCGAACACCGCTTTAAGCTCATCTGAGCCGGCTAGCAGCACCGCCTCAATCGCGCCCTGAGTGAGCATCGGCAACAGGCCAAAGCCCATGTTCGACGAATGCAGCATTTCGTCCGTCAGTGTGACGACGCAACGCGGCAGCGCAAGGCCACCAAACTCGGACGGCATCGGTAAACCCATACCACCCATCGCCCGGTAGCCGTCATAGGCGGCTTTGAAGCCTTTAGGCGTTTTTACAGAGCAATCGACCGCGTTGTATTGTGAGCCTTGCTGATCGCCCGGCCAGTTCAGCGGATCGAGCACTTCGGTGGCGAATTTCGCGGACTCTTCGAGAATGGCGGTCACCGTGTCGGCCGTTGCATCTTCGAAATGCGGCAGTGCTGACAGTTCCGCAATTGGCGCGACGGTCTCCAGCAATAGTTGGAATTCTTTGAGGGGGGCTTGGTAGGTCGACATGATGCGCTCGGTTTTGTGCTCGTTCCCGTTGCGGGACAGGGCAAAGAAGAGGAGAAGGGTAAGGAGCCTTACCGCTTACGGCGTTATGGTTAGAGGATTCAACGAACCCTCTCACCGTAACCCTCTCCCGCACTGGGAGAGGGAGATGGGCCTAGAGCGCAGCGACTAGCTGCGGCACAACCTCAAATAAATCACCCACTAACCCGTAATCTGCCACACCGAAAATGGGTGCATCAGGATCCTTGTTAATAGCGACGATGACTTTGCTGTCTTTCATGCCCGCCAGATGCTGGATCGCGCCACTGATACCGACGGCGATGTAGAGGTCGGGCGCGACGATTTTTCCAGTCTGCCCCACCTGATAATCGTTTGGCACAAAGCCCGCGTCGACCGCCGCGCGCGACGCGCCCATCGCGGCGTTGAGCTTGTCAGCCAACGGCGTCAACACGTCGCGATATTTTTCGCCGGAACCAAGGCCGCGACCACCGGACACGATGATTTTTGCAGCGGTCAATTCAGGCCGCTCGCTCTTGGTGATTTCAGCCGAGACAAAGCTTGAAAGACCGCAATCAGCAACCGACGTCACGGTTTCAACCGTGCCGCTTCCACCTGAAGGTGCAGCCGCCGCGAATGCTGTGCCACGAACGGTGACCACCTTCACGCTATCTGAAGACTTGACGGTGGCATACGCGTTGCCCGCATAGATCGGACGGACAAACGTGTCCGCGTCGACGACCTTAATGATGTCGCTGATCTGCGCCTTGTCGAGCAGGGCTGCCACGCGCGGTGCCACGCCTTTGCCGTAGGCGGTCGCCGGAGCGAGGATGTGGCTGTAAGCCGCAGCAACCGCGACCACTTGCGCGGCCGCATTTTCCGGCAGCAGATGGGCGTGCGCTTCACTGTCAGCCAGCAAAACTTTCGACACCCCCGCCACCTGCGCGGCAGCCGCCGCAGCGGGGCCCGCGTTGTGCCCGGCGACCAGTACATGCACGTCGCCGCCAATGGCGATGGCCGCAGAAATCACATTCAGCGTCGCTGCTTTGAGCGAGCCGTGATCGTGTTCAGCAATAACTAGATTTGCCATGGTTAGATCACCTTCGCTTCATTTTTTAGTTTGTCGACGAGTGCCGCAACATCCGCCACCTTCACGCCGCCTTGACGCTTCGGCGGCTCATCCACGCGAAGCGTGGTCAGGCGCGGAGCTACATCGACGGCCAAGTCTGCTGGTTTGAAAATATCCAGCTGTTTTTTCTTCGCCTTCATGATGTTCGGCAGCGTCGCGTAACGCGGCTCGTTTAGCCGAAGGTCGGTGGTGATGATCGCCGGGAGCTTGATAGCCACTGTTTCCGCGCCGCCGTCGATTTCACGCGTGACCGTCGCGACGTCGCCCGCCACTTCAACTTTGGACGCAAACGTTGCCTGGCCCCAACCGAGCAGAGCGGCCAACATCTGGCCAGTCTGATTGGCGTCGTCGTCAATCGCCTGCTTCCCGAGGATCACGAGTCTAGGTTGCTCTTTGTCGACGATGGCTTTCAACAGTTTCGCTATCGCGAGCGGTTGCAATTCAACGTCGGTTTCAATCAGGATTCCGCGATCAGCGCCAATGGCCATGGCATTGCGCAGAGTTTCCTGACATTGCACAACGCCAGCCGAAACAGCGATCACCTCGGTAGCCACGCTTTTTTCGCGAAGCCGCACCGCTTCTTCCACCGCGATTTCGCAAAATGGGTTCATCGACATCTTGACGTTGGCGATATCAACGCCCGTGTTATCAGGCTTGACGCGCACTTTGACGTTGTAATCGACGACGCGTTTGACCGGGACTAGTATCTTCACACCTGCTCCTGCGAGGGGCGAATGCCGAAATGGGCATCGCCAAGTTGACGTTGACGGTAACTCTTGATTATAGAAATCTGCGAGGTCTCGGCGATTGTTTCTAAAGTGCGTTGAGCCGTGGCTCTAAACCCTTGAATTCGTCTCGCTGGTGGGTGCGAGACAATTACCGCATGGAAATGCGTTTCACCCACCGAGAACCCACGCTCAAAGGCGCATGGGTGCTGGTGCTCGTCGTCGCGTTGGCCTATGTCGCAGCGATCGCACACGGCGTCACTACCATCGACGTGGCGCGAGATTTGTTCTGGGCCATCGAGATTGCGGGCGGGCGCACATGGCCATTGATTGGGCCGCCCGTCGGCCCCTTTGAGTTGTTGACGGCGATTTGGTACTACGTCGCGGCGGGTGCAGCACTGCTTAGTTCTTCGCTGACGATGTATTTCGCAGTGCTCGGCGCGTTGGCAGCACTTAAATTTGTATTGATGTATCGGGTGGCGGTGCGCTGGATGGACGCGCGATTCGCGATGACCTTGGTGGTCGCGGCCACGCTGCCAGGTATCGTTTCCTACCAACTTCTTGGTATCAGCCACACACAATTTGTTGAAGTGACGATTTGGGCGACGGCGCTTTTTGCATTGCGTTTACAGGCTTCTCCGGCGAGCGTTCGTGACGCGGTGGCGTTGGGCGTTAGTGCAGCGCTTTCGTTGCATGCGCATCCGACTGCGATTTTTCTGTTGCCGTGGGCAGCGGCCGCGGTATTCGGTCTGCCGAGGCGATTTCGATGGCGCGCTGCGGTAACCGCATTGGTCGCGGCGACGGTCGTTTTTTTGCCGCTATTGATGGCCCTTTTGTTGGGCATTCCGTCCGCTGCCGGGAACGTCCCCGGCGCCCCTGGTTCGGCAGGTTCGATTTCGGCGCTGATGCAGCTGCTGCAAAACCTATTCTGGTTTCAGGCGAAATATGTTGTGCAGACTGCGCTGCCGGCGCAATGGTTTGTGTCCGCATGGCCTACGCTCTGGACGGTACTGCTACTTTTGTCGGCAATGGGTGCGCTCATCGCTACGCTCGACCAACGGTTACGCGCTACGTTTTGGGCGTCGCTTCTGACGTTACTGGGAGTGCTCGTCGGCGTCGTTCTGCTGCGCGATCACACGCCTTTTTACATGCTCTACGTAGCGTTGCCACCCTTCACAGTTCTGTTTGCGTCCGCCTGGACAGCGTTGCGAAATGTTCGAGGCGGTTTGGTGCTCATAGCGGTCATACTTTCTGGCGTAATTGCGCTTCACCTTGCTATATGCGCAGGCTACGCCCAGGCGGCGCGGGATGGCATGGTGTTGTCGTGGCTGCCACTGCATTCCAACATGCAAGATACGACAACTGCGGCACACGCCGAGTCCAGCAGCGCACCGCCGACGCGTGACTCCGTCGCAGAGTGGTTGTGCGCGCAACCGGGTGCGGTTTCCTTGCACGGAGATCTGGCCGCAACACATGACATCGGCTTGGGGCAGGATCAATATTTCCATTGCCGAAATCGGAGTTCCTTTGCGGTTACAGGGGGAACGGAGAATGCTTGGGTGGGACTACCGCTTCCCGCGTGGCGGGAGCTTTCAGCCGCTCCCACGGTTGTGCTCGGTTCGTACGGGTTGATGCCGATCACCGAGGTCATATCACCGGCGAAGGCGTTGCCGCTCTCCTCCGGACGAGCCTATCCGCCCCGGTTCGCGCTGATGATGTCCGCTGCAAACCATTTACCTTGGCACAGCCATTTTCGGACCCCTTCGAACGCACTGCTGGTGGTCAGCAGTTTATTGCCAACGTACCCTCAATTCGCCGCGGCTGCAAGCGCCAATGGCGTTCCGCAAAGGCCGCTTTCACAGTTCGCCAACACGGCCGTATTCCGTTGCAACGATTGTGGCCAATCGTCTGCAAATTGGGACATTTCAGTCCAGGGTGGCGCACCAGAAAGCACTTCAATCACTGTGCTTGCGGCGCCTGGCACGCCGTCTGCATCTGCTAGTCTCAGCCCATGAAATCCGGACACTTGGTTCAAAAAAATGCGTGAAACGATTGGCCAGGTGGGTCGATACCTGATCGGCGCATTCATCGCGTTAGCGATTGATGCGTCGATTGTTTCGGTGGGTGTCAAGCTTGGCGCGCCAGTCATCGTGGCTCGCCTGATTGCTTTGCTCGCTGGGGTGACCACCACGTATTTTTTTAATCGCCGTTACACGTTTGTAGTGTCGGTGCCCGCGTCATTGGCCAATTGGTCGCGCTACGTCGCCGCGCAATCGATTGGAACTGCGCTTAACTTCGCAATATCAACCGGACTTTTGTACCTGTCTGATCGTAGTTTGTGGCAAATCTGGGGCTCTGTTTTGTTAGGTGCTGGCGTCGGATTCTGTGTTAACTTTTTCTCAGCGCGTCGGCAGCTACACCGTTAGCGGCTCACAACTTTTGCAACAGAAAAGCACAGCCATTTTTGTTCCAAAATTGGCACATCGAGGCGCTAGTCTGGCGTCCGCTCGCGGTTGCCACGAATATCCACCGCGGTCGTTGGATTGCGGCTTGCGGGTGAGATAGGGGGTACTTGCGCGGCGGCGCGTGCCATCCGGCGCATATAGCCCAGGGCGGTCAATGGAAGGGCGACTGCCCACATACCAGCGATGAACTTCGCAGTGCGCCAGGACGGTTCGGCGATTAACAGGGCAATCCCTGCTACTCCGATAATGAAAGTCATCAGTGGCAGCATCACCATCAGGCTGGCGCGGTAGCGCTGCCACCAGGAATAGTTGGCCCATTCACGCAAAGTTTCCCAAGAGTCAGTGGGTGGCGGCGTGTCCCGGCGAAAGAGGCTCATCGGTTTCTCCAGATCGGGGAGGGTTGCTTGTCAAGAAAAGCGCGAATCCCCATTTGTGCATCTTCGGCTTGCATGTCGCATGCCATATTGGCAGATGCTGCAGCATAGGCATCAGTCAAATTCAAGTTGCGTTGAGCGCGCAAGAGCGCTTTGCCAGAACGAATGGCGTAGGCGGATTTGCTGGCGATAGCGGTCGCCATTTCAGACACCGCTGTTTCCAGTGCGTCGTCGTCAACACAGCGACTAATCAATCCCCATCGTTCTGCCGTGAGTGCATCGATGAATCGCCCAGTAAATAACAACTCAGCCGCATGCTTGGCGGATATGTTTCGCGTTACGGCCACTGCTGGGGTTGAACAAAACAAACCCAGATTGACGCCACTGGTCGCGAATTTCGCGGAACGCGCAGCAATCGCGAGATCGCACGCCGCGACGAGCTGGCATCCTGCGGCTGTCGCTATGCCATGCACGCTTGCAATCACAGGTTGCGGTATTTCGGCTATCGTAATCATCACGCGACTGCATTGATTGAACAGAGTGCGCTGCCAGGCAGCGCCAGTTTCGCCATCGCTATGTGCCTGCATTTCGCGCAGATCATGGCCTGCACAGAAAGCTTTGCCTTCGCCGGCAAGCACTACCACACGCGTATTCACATCGTTTGCGGCGTCGTCAAGCGCTTGTTGCAGGGCGGCCAGCATCGCGCTGGAAAGCACGTTGTATTGCTTTGGTCGATTTAGCGTCAGCGTGGTGACGCCACCACTCTGCTGCCGAGCTACCAGCGGTTCTTCCTGCCACGTCTCGCGACGTTCTTCTAAACTTGTATCCATCACTATCCATCCACTGCTCTGGCAGCTATTTTATGGGCCACCGTTTATCCAAGATTACAACGAAAACCGGCGACGCTGGCACCACCGGTCTCGGTGACGGCTCTCGCGTAGCAAAAACGCACCCACGGGTCGCGGCGATGGGCGACATCGACGAGTTGAATTGCGTTGTTGGCCTGTTGTTGACGGAAGCGATGCCCGACCCGCTGCGCGAGGCTTTGACGGACGTACAGCATGATTTATTTGACCTCGGTGGCGAAATGTCGATTCCGGGCTATTTCGCCATCAAGGACGCGCATATCGAGCGACTGGAAGCCTTGACAGAATCACTGAATGCCAATTTACCGATGCTGAAGGATTTTATTTTGCCCGGTGGATCGCGCGCTTCGGCCTACGCACATCTCGTTCGTACCGTGGGGCGGCGCGCCGAACGTTCGCTACTGATCCTTGCTGAGGCCGATGCGGGTGTGTCGTCGGAATCCCGGATTTATCTCAACCGCTTGAGTGACATGGCATTTGTGTTGGGGCGCGTTTTAAACCGCACGAGCGGTCAACCCGATGTGCTGTGGCACAAAGGTCGCAGCGCGGGTTCTGTCGCCTCCACTGAAGTTCCTACCGAATAATTTTTTAAAAATTTAATGATGAGCAACAACCCACTTCTCGCTGCATGGAATACGCCATACGGATTGCCGCCATTTAACCTGGTCACGGCCGCACATTTCTCGCCTGCCTTTGACGTCGCCCTGAAGCAACATCGCGCGGAGATTGATGCGCTTGCCGCCATGAGCGATGCGCCCACATTCGCCAACACACTCGTGCCTTTCGATAAGAGCGGTCGTCTGCTGGCGCGCGTTCGAGAGCTTTTCTTCAATCTGACCAGCGCCGAAACGTCGCCGGAATTACAGAAAGTAGAACTAGAACTCGCGCCGAAATTGTCCGAGCACAATAGCGCGATTTATATGAATGCTGCGCTGTTCGCGCGGATTGATGCCGTGCATGAAAAGGCGAGCGAACTCGGGCTGACGCAAGAGCAGCAACGCCTGCTGGATCGCATTCATCTTGACTTCGTACGCGCAGGCGCCAAGCTATCGCCCGTCGCCAAGGCCCGTTACGCTCAAGTCGTATCCCGGCTGGCTGAACTCACTACGCAGTTCTCACAGAATGTGCTGGCCGATGAGGCAAGCTATCAGCTCGCGCTGCGTACTGAGACCGATCTTGCGGGTCTGCCGCCATTTCTGCGCAATGCCGCGAAAGAGTCAGCTGAGGCGCGCGGCGTCACAGACGCACACCTAATCACGTTGTCGCGATCGCTAATCGTGCCGTTCCTGACATTTTCTGAGCGTCGCGACCTGCGCGAACAGGCGCTTAGCGCGTGGATGACGCGCGGCGAACATGACGGCGCCAGCGACAACCGCGGCATCGCTGTAGAAATCCTTAAGTTGCGCAAAGAGCAGGGGGCGCTGCATGGCTACGCGTCATACGCCGACTACGCGCTGGTTGATCGCATGGCGGGCAAGCCATCTGCGGTTCAGGATTTGCTGGGCAAGGTTTGGGAGCCTGCAAAGCGTCGCGCCCACGCAGAGCTTGACGCGATTAAGGCGATGGCGCTTTCTACCGGACACACTCATGCGATTGAGAAATGGGACTGGCGCTATTTCGCGGAAAAAGTGCGTCAGACGCGCTATCAGCTTGATGATGCCGAGACTAAGCCGTATTTTGAATTGAACGCCATGATCCGTGCCATGTTTGATTGCGCGGGCAGGCTTTTCGGCCTCACTTTTGAGGAGAGAAAGGGCGTTCCGATGTATCACCCGGACGTGCGTACGTTCGAGGTTCGAAACGCTTCAGGCGCGTTGTCGGGCATTTTCCTCTCAGATAATTTTGCGCGTGCGTCGAAGAGCGGCGGCGCGTGGATGAGCGCGTATCGCCTGCAATCCCGCATCGGAGAACCAGGGCAAACCGACATCCTTCCAATCATCGCCAATCACAATAATTTTGCGAAAGCGCCAGCGGGTGAACCGACGCTTTTAAGCCTTGACGACGTGCGCACCCTGTTTCACGAGTTCGGACATGGCCTGCATGGGCTATTGTCGAACGTGACGTACGAGCGCCTGTCAGGCACCAACGTGTTGCAGGATTACGTCGAACTGCCGTCGCAACTTTACGAGCATTGGGCGATGGAACCCGAAGTGCTTGAAAAGCATGCGCGCCACTACAAGACAGGCGAAGCGATGCCGCAGAGTTTGCGGGAACGCATTGAGGCTGCGCGCTTGTTCAACAAGGGTTTTGACACCGTTCAGTACACGTCATCCGCACTGGTCGATATGGCTGCTCACGCGCTCAGTGACTACGACGGCTTTGACCTGGTTGCATTTGAAAAAGCAGAACTGGCTCGCCTCGGCATGCCCGACGCCATTCCAATGATGCATCGGCTGACCCACTTCCGTCACCTCTTTGCGGGCGACAGTTATGCGGCTGGGTATTACGTCTACATGTGGGCCGAAGTGCTCGATGCCGACGCGTTCGATGCGTTCGTTGAGGTCGGCGATCCGTTTGATGCGGCCACTGCGCAGCGGCTGCATCGTTATGTCTATTCTGCGGGCAACACGATTGAACCACGTGAAGGCTATGCCGCGTTTCGCGGCCGTGCCGCTAGTGTTGAGCCGATGCTTAAAAAGAAGGGTTTACTGGAGGAAGCGTAGGTTGCAACGCTCGCGGCTCCGACGCCTGTCAGTGCCGCAGGCAATGCGTTTATTGCCTTCGAGCACCAACGGCGGAACGACGCAATCGCTTCGAGTTGTGCGCTACGAAATTTTCGATTCAATCAACTCGATTTTGTAGCCGTCCGGGTCTTGCACGAAGGCAATGACCGTCGTGCCGCCCTTGACTGGGCCCGCTTCACGCGTGACGGTTGCGCCCGCCGCACGCACGGCATCACACGTCGCAGCAGCATTGTCAACCGCAATTGCGATGTGCCCGAATGCGCCGCCCATTTCGTAGCTCTGCACGCCGTAGTTGTAAGTCAGCTCGATCACAGAGCCATGACTTTCATCGCCGTAGCCCACGAAAGCGAGTGAGTATTTCTGGTCAGGCCGGTCATTGGTGCGTAGCAGTTGCATGCCCATCACTCGTGTGTAGAAATCGATCGATCGCTGCAGGTCGCCGACGCGGAGCATCGTGTGGAGAATTCGCATGGTTTAAGTCCTTATAGGATGAGTAAAGTTGAAGTTTGCTGTGTACATGGCGCTCCGCTATCAAGATAAATCACGCTTCAAACGGCAAGGTCGGCGGTTTGTGATGCCTACTAAAGTGATCAGCTTTTCGACCAAACGACGTTTCTATATGGGCTACCGCGATAAATCGTTATAAGTCGATATTATTTCATTTGTCGATCTAGCCCCTATGCTGTAAACGTTTGGCTAAAAAGCTTTTACTGTAAGTGTTCTGCTAAAACCCGAATCGCATGCTTCGCTTCACGCGCGGCGCCGTCGTGGATTTGGTGACGACAACTGGTGCCGTCAGCCACCACGATTGCGTCAGGCGCTTGGCGGATTGCGGGTAAGAGCGAGAGCTCGGCCATCTGCATCGACACGTCGTAGTGCTTAGCGTCATAGCCAAACGCGCCCGCCATGCCACAACACGAGGACTCGATCAGGCTCGGTTTTGCCTCTGGAATCAGGCCAAGAACGGCGAGCGTCGGCGTGATTTCGCCGAAGGCTTTTTGGTGGCAGTGACCGTGAACCAGAATCGGCGCAGAGGCTGGTTTTAATCGCGAAACCAGCGAGCCCAGATTGCCCGCTTGTGCTTCGCGTTCCAGAAACGTTTCAATCATCATCGCGTGCTTGGCGACAATTTCTGCGTCGTCGCCAAGCCGCATCGAGAGTATTTCGTCTTTCATCGTGAACAGGCAACTCGGCTCCAGACCCACAATATCGATACCAGCCTCTGCGATGGGAGTCAGCGCCGAGAGCAGGTAGTCGGCCTGTCGCTTCGCTTCTTCCACCATGCCGACGGCGAGGAAGGTGCGGCCACAGCACAGATTGCGGTCATCGCGATCGCCCTCGGGCATCCAGCGCGGCACGTAGACCCGGTAGCCCGCCGCCTCCAGCACACGGATGGCAGCGCTGACATTTTCGCGCTCAAACGCACCGTTAAATGTGTCGACAAATAGCGCCACGCACGCCTCGCCGCGCGCTTTCGCTGCAAGAAATTCTTTCAACGATTTGCGCGGTCCGAGTTCGCTCCACGCGGTGTCGGTTCGCCATGTTGGCAATGATCGTTTCGCTGAAAAACCAAACAGTTTTTCGCCCAATTTGGCGAGCAACGGGGAACGATTCCTCAGATTGAACAGGCGCGGCCACTTCGGAGCGAACGAGGCGGTTACCGGCAGCCGCGCGATCAGATTGTCGCGAATGGAAAAGCCGTGCTTTCGCTTGTAGTGATACAGGTGCTCGATCTTCATTTTCGCCATGTCGACGCCGGTCGGGCAATCGCGTTTGCAGCCCTTGCAGCTTACGCAAAGTTCGAGCGCTTCGTGAACTTCCTCAGACGCGATTCCGTCCGTGCCCAGCTGCCCTGAGATGGCCATGCGCAAGGTGTTAGCGCGCCCCCGAGTGCTGGCAGTCTCATCACGAGTGACCCGATAGCTGGGGCACATCGTTCCCGCATCAAATTTTCGGCAATGCCCATTGTTGTTGCACATTTCGACCGCTTTTCCGAAGCCCTCCGACGCATCGCCGCCGGTTCCTGGTGCCGTGATGTGTTCGGTCGTTGCGTCGATTTGCACGTCCCACGCGCTCCAGTCGAGCGTGGTTTTGATCGGAATGGTTTTGTAGGGCTTCGCCTGAGTCTCAGGCTTGAAGCGGAAGAGGGACGCGTCGTCCATTTTCGGCGCGTCAATCATCTTGCCGGGGTTGAACAAATTGTCCGGATCGAACGCCTGCTTGATCTCGCGGAACGCGCCAGAAATCACAGGCCCGAACTGCCATGAAACCCATTCACCACGACACAAACCGTCACCGTGTTCGCCGCTGTAAGCGCCCTTGAATTTGCGCACCAAGGCGCTGGCCTCGTCGGCAATCGCGCGCATTTTTGTCGCGTCGCCGGCGCGCATATCGAGGATCGGTCGCACATGCAACGTACCTACGCTCGCGTGTGCGTACCAGGTGCCGCGCGTGCCGTGACGGGCGAAGACTTCGGTGAGATTTGCGGTGTATTCCGCCAGATGTTCCAGCGGTACCGCGCAGTCTTCGATGAAGCTCACGGGCTTACCGTCACCCTTCAAGCTCATCATGATGTTGAGGCCTGCTTTTCGAACTTCCCACAGATTTTTCTGCGGCGCATCGTCTGTCATTTCCACGACGGCGTCTGGTAGTCCGAGCGACGCAATCAGCTTAACGAGAAGCTTTAATTGGCGCTTGAGGGCGTCCTTATCGTCGCCCGAAAATTCGACCAGCAAAATCGCGTCCGGCTGCCCCACGAGCGCAGTGCGCACGGTTGGCGCGAACGCGGGATTAGACAGCGCCAGTTCGATCATTGTGCGGTCTACCAGCTCCACCGCTGTCGGGCCTAGCTTGACGATGTGCTGTGCCGATTCCATCGCCTGATGAAAGCTCGGGAAGTTCACCACGCCGAGCACTTTTGCTTTCGGCAGCGGGGAAAGCGCAAGCGTGAGCGACTTGGTGAAAGCTAGCGTACCTTCGGAACCAACAAGCAAATGCGACAGATTGACGCTTCCATCGGTCGTGTAGGCTCGCTCGCTCCGATTGCAGAAGATGTCCAGGTTGTAGCCGCCCACGCGGCGCATCACACTCGGCCACAAGCGCTCGATTTCGCTGTGGTGTTTTGTTGCCAATGATTGCGCGATATCGCCGATTTCTTTGGCACGTCCCGAGGCTTGCGACTGCTCAGCAAAATTCGCGATACTGCCATCCGCCAGCCACGCCTCAATGCCCAAAACGTTGTGCACCATATTGCCGTAAGCAATCGAGCGCGAGCCGCAAGAGTTGTTGCCCGCCATGCCACCCAACGTGGCCTGTGCGCTGGTTGAAACGTCTACCGGAAACCACAATCCGTGCGGCTTCAAATACGCATTCAGGTGATCCAAAACCATGCCAGGCTCGACGGTCACCGTGCGCTGCGCTGCGTTGAAGTTCAAAACGTTGCGGAAATACTTCGAATTGTCGATCACCAGCGCAACGCCGGTCGTCTGCCCGCATTGACTGGTGCCGCCGCCACGCGCCAGCACCGGTACTTTTAAGTCGCGAGCGATGTCGATGGCGTTCTGAATATCGTCCGCCGTTTTCGGGACGAACACGCCAACGGGAATTTGTTGATAGATCGACGCGTCGGTCGCATAGCGTGCGCGGTCGGCATCAGAAAAAAGGATTTCGCCTTGCGTGTTGTCGCGAAGCCGTTGGGCGAGTGAAGTGGTTTCATGCATGGTGTGAGCGTAGCAGCGTTGGCGATCGTCTTCGATGTGCTGGCGTCATTCCTGTTGTCGCCTGCACTTTGAAGGGATGTGCAGCGCTCCGTGAATACAGAAAATTGACCAACGACAAGATCGACCTGAATCTGCGCGTGCGAAAATGGCTCGAACTTCCCGCGAGAGACACCGCATGCTGCAACTCAATTTTCATCGCTCCGGCCGACATCAGTTGGCCATACCCGGCCCGTCGCCTGTTCCGGACCGTGTCGCCCGCGCCATCAGTTTGCCGACCATTGACCATCGCGGTCCTGAATTTGCAGGGCTTGGCCTTAAGGTGCTCTCCGGCATCAAAACGATTTTCAAAACGCAGCAACCCGTGATCATCTACCCGTCGTCGGGCACGGGTGCTTGGGAGGCTGCGCTGGTTAACACTCTGTCGCCGGGCGATCAGGTGCTGATGTACGAGACGGGCCAATTCGCCACCCTCTGGAAAAAAATTGCCGACCGTGTTGGGCTTAAAACCGAGTTCCTCGCTCCGGCGAACGATGCCGGTTGGCGGCACGGAATCGATGCAAGTTTGATCGAAGCGCGCCTGCGCGAAGACGGAACTCACGCAATCAAAGCGGTCTGCGTGGTTCACAACGAAACTTCCACCGGCGTGACCAGCAACATCAATGCCGTACGCGACGCCATCGACCGCGCGGGCCACCCGGCACTTTTGCTGGTGGACACCGTGTCGGGCCTCGGTGGTGCCGATTATGAACATGACGCATGGGGGGTGGACGTGTCCATCGCCGGGTCACAAAAAGGACTCATGTTGCCGCCCGGCCTCGGCTTTAATGCGCTTTCGCAAAAAGCCATTGCCGCCAGCAAAACGTCGAAACTGCCCAAGGCTTATTGGGCCTGGGACGAAATGCTGGAGATGAACAAGACCGGGTACTTTCCGTCAACACCCGCGACCAATCTGCTCTACGGTTTACACGAAGTGCTCGACATGATTGCCGCTGAAGGTCTGGACACGGTGTTTGCCCGCCATCAGCGATTGGCAGCTGCCTGTCGCGCCGCAGTCAAGGCGTGGGGGCTCGAAACTCAGTGTCGCGACGATGCGTGTCACTCGCCGATCTTGACGGGCGTCGTGATGCCACACGGCATCGACGCTGATGCCGTTAGGAAGATCGCGCAAGACGAATACGACACCTCGCTCGGCCAGGGGCTCGGCAAAGTCAAAGGTAAGATTTTCCGTATTGGACATCTCGGCGAATGCAACGACGTATCGCTCATGGGCACGATCTGTATCGTCGAAATGAGTCTCGCCAAAGCAGGCGTCGCGCTAAACGCCAGTGGCGCAGTCGCGGCTATGAACGTCTTGAAAGCGCTCGCCTAAACACCATTCCGCCATTTTTTTAAGAAAACACAAATGACCACACGCCGCCAAACCCTAAAGTATCTAGCCGCCACTCCGCTCGCTTTAAGTCCAATTCTGCGCGCCCAACCGGCATGGCCCTCAGGAAACGTAAGAATCGTCGTCGGCTTCCCTCCCGGTGGTGGCACCGATCTACTCGCGCGCATATTCGCGCCCAAGCTCACCGCCCTGTGGGGCCATCAGGTCATTGTTGAAAATCGTGCCGGCGTCGCCGGCGTGCTCGCTGCGGACGTGGTTGCCAAATCAACCGACGGTTTGACGCTCTTGATGGGGCATATCAATTCACACGGCATCGGCCCGGTACTGAATCCAAAAATGCCATACAACGTGGACACCGATTTTTCGCCGTTGGCGCTGGTGGGTGTCACGCCGAACGTGCTCATCTGTCACCCGAACGCTCCGGCGAAAACGGTCAAAGACATCGTCGCATTGGCCAAGGCAAAACCGGGTTCGTTGTCATTCGGCTCCGCGGGCAGCGGTAGCGCGCAACACCTGGCGCTAGAGCTGTTCAAGGTGGCCGCAGGAATTGATGTTCTGCACGTCCCGTATAAAGGCAGCGCGCCGCTGCTAACCGATTTGATGGGCGGACAGATCAACTATTCGTTCGACACGATGGCTGCGGTGACCCCCCACGTGAAAGGCGGTAAGGTGTACGCCGTCGCGCAGACGCGTCTTAAACGCTCACCTTCCTACCCCGACCTGCCGACCGTCGCCGAGAGCGGCTATCCCGGCTTCGACGCAACCACGTGGTACGGCATGATCGGCCCTGCGAAAATGGCGCCGGACGTCGTTGCACGAATAAACCGCGACATCAACACCGCGATGGCGATGCCTGATGTGAAGGAGCGTCTCGCAGGCGTCGGAGCGGAGGATGGTGGCGGCACCGCGCAACAGTTTGCGGACTTTATGCGGGCCGAGCGCATCAAGTGGGCGCGAGTGGTTAAGGAGGCGAACGTTAAGGTGGATGCATAGCCTTTCGATCGAAGCGCTTCCGGACTATTAGAACGCGAACGCCACGCAAGGCATCTACCATCCTCAACTTCGGGCCACACCAGTCAGGGAGCCGGGCACCGTTCACACATTCAGCTGCCACCTCGCGTAATGACAGCCACCGATGCGATAGCAAGCATTGGGCGGCGTGGAAATAGCAGTTGCGATACTTGGCCGCGTAGCTTTCCAAACAACAAGCCTGGAGTCAAACATGAGCAAATCACTAGAAAATAAAGTCGCATGGATCACGGGCGGCGGTAGTGGCATCGGGCTGGCGGGCGCTGCGGAGCTTGTTAAAGCGGGAGCACATGTTGTGATATCGGGGCGTAATCCGGAAACGACTGCGTCCGCATTAAAAACGCTTCAGTCGTTGCCGGGGCCTGGCAGTGCGCAAGCCATCGTGCTCGACGTGGCCGACAAACACGCAGTGCTTGCTGCAGCGAGCGAGATCGTTGCTCAGCATGGCTTCATCGATATCGTCGTCAATAGCGCGGGCATCAACACACCAAAACGGAACTTTGACAATCTCACGCTTGACGCGTGGGACGATGTTGTCAACATCAACCTCTCAGGCGTCTTTTACGTCGTACATGCGGTGCTCCCCCTGCTGCGCAAAGCGGGTGGTGGGTTGATCATCAACGTCGCCTCCACCGCAGCGCTAAATCCGTCGCGCATGACTGGAGCGGCTTACAACGCAACCAAACGCGCAGTCATAGCGCTAACCGAGTCGATCAATATCGAAGAGTTCTCGCACGGCATCCGCGCGACGTCATTGGTGCCCGGGGAAGTAGCGACACCGATTCTGGACAAGCGCCCGCTGCCGCCGACAGAGGCGCAACGCGCGCGCATGATCCAGCCTGCCGATATGGGCAAGGCGATTTTGTTTCTCGCCGAAATGCCTGCCCACGTCTGCGTTAATGAACTCGTCATCACGCCGACGTTTAACCGTTTTCTGGCATAGTCCGACACACCGCAGTTCAAGCGTTTAAGAGTCGAGTTTGATGCGCACTAAGTTGCACACGCTAGGATCGGTGCGCTTACAGTTTTGCAGTGGTATTCGAATGATCAGCTTTAAGCTACAAGTTCCTCCACACCGGGGCCAGACACGATTTAGTCGTACAGTCGATAACCGCGCATTTCTGTATCCAGCCCCCATCGAACAAGGGTTATACCGAAAAGCTGATGGCCTATCTGTGTACGTTAATCATTCAATTCACCATTTGTGCGGCGAGGGTGATGATTGAGCGTTTGTGCTGCTGCTTCACAGCTCGTGCGTTGCACAGGTCGCCGAGCGAATGCCGTCGTCCACGATGGCCGGCGTCGTCAATCAATGTGTTTTTCGTAAAACGAAAGCGTTGAAAGCGCCTTAAACCCGAGGCGCTCGAGGATAGGTTTGCTTTCGGGGCTGGCTTCGACGGCGAGATATTGTGCGCCGCGTTCTAGTGCGGCATGCGCGCGGACAGTGAGCATGCCGGTGTAGGCGTGTTGGCGACGCCAGGCTGCTTTGGTCGTTCCGCCGCAGAGCAGCGCGAAGGGCGCGCCGGGCGCATGGAACATGTAGCCAGACGTGACGGGATTGTCGCCGTCGAATCCAGCGAAAAATGCGATGCCCGGTTCGCGTCTTTCGATGAGCGCGCGGTAATCGTCTACGTAGCGCGAATTGGGCGCGTCGGGCCAGACGTCGTCCCAGATGTTTTGATAGGCGTCGAGTTCCTTTGACGTGACGAGTTCGCGTATCGCGAGACTCGACGAAGTGTGTTTCTGCGCTGCCAGAACTTCGATCAAGCCCCGCACAGGCGTTGCCATGAGCGTGCAATGATCATTCCCATTACAGCCGCGTGCGACGAGGCTGTCGCGAAGCTCGTCGTGCGTCGAGTCGTGGGCGTAGAGCTTCCACATGAGAACTTTGGCATGCCCGCGCACTGCACTGAACTCTGCGTCAACCGATGCTGTCACGCCTGACTCGCGGAAGTCGTGCCACATGATGTAGCGCTGGCTGCCCGTCGTGGTGGTGCAGCGCGTGACAACGGGCGTGATCTCTCGCTCGCAACCCGCTATGTGGACGTTGCGACGCATGGTGTCGTCGTACAGCGCGAGGAGGGCGGCGGGGTGCAGTGGCATTGCTTCTGAACGGTCGCCGATCAACATAGGTTTGATTTACATCACGCTGTAAACCGGCCCGCCGCCGCCTTCCGGCGTCACCCAGTGGATGTTTTGCAGCGGGTCTTTGATGTCGCAGGTTTTGCAATGCACGCAGTTTTGCGCGTTAATTTGCAGGCGCTTTCCTGGCGCCGCATCGCCGACGGCTTCATCGTCCACGAATTCGTAAACGCCTGCGGGACAATAGCGACTCTCGGGGCCAGCGTAACGCGCCAGGTTGTACTTCACTGGAATGGACGGGTCGCGCAGTTGCAGATGAACTGGCTGATCTTCCTCGTGATTAGTGTTGGACAGAAACACCGAAGTGAGCTTGTCAAACGTAATCACGCCATCGGGTTTGGGGTAGGCGATCTGCGGCATTTGATCGGCGGGTTTGAGCGTCTCGTTGTCGGCCTTACCATGACGCAGCGTCCAGCCAACGAGTTTGCCCAGACCTAGATCGTTCAGCCACATGTGAATGCCACCGTGCAGCGTGCCCAATGTCATTCCCCACTTGAGGCCAGGTTTGACGTTCCTCACTTTGTAGAGATCGCTAAACACCCAACTTTTTTTCCAGCCGTCGTTGTAAGCGTGCAGTTCGTCATGCTGACGATCAGTTTTCACTGCATCGAACGCGGCCTCAGCGGCAAGCATGCCGGTCTTCATCGCGTTATGGGTGCCCTTGATGCGCGGCAAATTCACGAAACCAGCTCCGCAGCCAATGAGCGCGCCGCCCTTGAACGAAAGCTTCGGCACGCTTTGCAGACCCCCTTCGTTGATGGCTCGAGCGCCGTACACCAATCGCTTTCCGCCTTCGAACAGCGGCTTGATGTGAGGATGCGTTTTGAAGCGCTGAAATTCATCAAACGGGGACAGCCAGGGGTTTTCGTAATTTAGATGAACCACAAATCCCACGGCGACCAGCGAATCTTTGTTTTCATTAGTCAGGTGATACAGGAACGATCCGCCGCCGGTCTTTGAATCGAGTGGCCAGCCTTGTGAATGCATGACCTTTCCCGGCACATGCTTGGCCGGATCGATCTGCCACAGCTCTTTGATCCCGATGCCGTACTTTTGCGGGTCGATGCCGTCGCGCAGGTTGAACCTTTTCATGAGCTCCCGCGAAAGCGACCCGCGCACACCTTCGCCGAACAGCGTGTATTTAGCGTGCAATTCCATTCCGGGCTGGAACTCGGCTTTTTTCTCGCCGTCCTTGCCGACACCCATGTCACCGGTGGCAACGCCGATCACCGCGCCCGCATCACTAAACAACACTTCGGCTGCGGCAAAGCCAGGATAAATTTCTACGCCCAGCGCCTCTGCTTGTTCGCCCAGCCACTTGCACACGCGGCCGAGACTCACGATGTAATTGCCGTGGTTGTCCAT